>ERZ1026858.995-NODE-995-length-14928-cov-46.564782_pt1 | contig 14928 bp, 7 predicted proteins | sample MGYA00380159_ERZ1026858 | MGnify/ENA primary metagenome ERZ1026858 (study PRJEB33269, sample SAMEA4719795) | human gut metagenome | biome: human-associated habitat; feature: organic feature; material: feces | place: Cameroon | collected 2013-10 ...
CAAAGATTGCAGCAGGAGAGATTCCTAGCTACAAGTGTGCAGAAAGCGACAAGTTTTATGCTTTCCTCGACATTAGCCCTATCGGCAAAGGTCATACATTGGTAATTCCTCGCAAGGAAGTAGATTACATCTTCGATATGGAGGATGATGACTTGGCAGAGTTTGAGGTTTTCGCCAAGAAGGTTGCTAAGGCCATCAAGGCTGCTTTCCCGTGCAAGAAAGTGGCTCAGGTTGTATTGGGCCTTGAGGTTCCTCATGCTCATATCCACCTCATCCCTATGAACAGCGAAGCTGATGTCAATTTCCGCAAGGAGCACCTTAAGCTCTCTGAGGAAGAGTTCAAGGAAATCGCTGATAAGATTTATACTGAATTCCAGAAATTGTAGAATGTGTGTAAACCACACATCCGCTTATAAAGCAAAAAATGAGCTGCAGAGGGTTGCAGCTCATTTTTCATACATATTTATTTGACTAAATCGCCCATTAAATAAAGTCATCACCTCGCTTCATCTGCACCTCGTTCACATATTTGCGAACCAATGCAGAAGAATCCTCCTTCCTGCAGACGAGCAGCACATTGTCTTTCTCGGCAACGATAAAACCATCCAGCCCATTCAATACGGCAAGCTTGCCCTTCGGCAACTTAATCACATTGTTGTGGCAGTTCTCCATCATCACATCGCTGTCTATCACCACGTTATCGTCATCGCTCTTCTGCATCGCCTCATAGATACTGTGCCATGTTCCCAGGTCAGCCCATCCGAAATCACACTTCATCACGCATACATCCGAAGGCTTCTCCAGGATTCCAAAATCCACAGAGATATTAGGATAAGAAGAAAAACTCTCCTTCATATAGGCATTCTCCGTCTCGATGCTAAACTCCGGATACTGCTTGTCGTAATCACGGAGCACAGGAGGCAGAATCTTACAGAAACACTCTCTCAGATGCTTTACATTGCTCAGGAAAAGACCAGTATTCCAATAAAACTCCCCACTCTCAACGAATATCTTGGCAAAATCACGCTCCGGCTTCTCCGTAAAGGATTGAACCTGATACATATTGTCACAAAAGACATCGCCCATCTGAATATATCCATAACCCGGTTCAGGACGGGTTGGCTTCACGCCCATAGTAAGGAACCGGTCGTTCTCTGCTACAAAAGCCAAGCCTTTCAGCACATTTTCCCGGAAAGCTTCCTCGTTGAAGATGGCCTGGTCTGAAGGAGTGGCAATCACACAGGCATTGGGATTTATCATGGAAATGCGATGATTAGCCCATGCCATGCTCGGAGCCGTATTACGATGAATAGGCTCTGCCAAAATGTTATCCACAGAAACTTCTGGCAACTGCTCCTTAATCAAATGTACGAATTCCTCGTTCGTATTGATATATATATGATCAGCAGGAACAATCTTTGCCATTCGGTCGTAGGTTTGCTGCAACTGAGTACGTCCTACTCCAAAGAAATCGATAAATTGCTTCGGATAGTTACTGCGGCTGCAAGGCCAAAGTCTACGTCCTTTTCCTCCTGCAAGTATCACACAATAGTAGTTATTTACGTTAACCGTCATATTTTGATTCATATGTTTGCAGTTTATAAATTAAATTTCCAACTGTAAAATTAGAAAATATATTTGAATGCGCCAAAGTTTTTCTCTTAATTTAAGATTGGAGAGGGCAAATACAACAATATTTTAGCCTTTTGGCACGCGAAATGCACTTTTTTCGAAAAAAAGTTCCCAAAAAGTTTGCCAGTTCAAAAATTATTAGTACCTTTGCAACCGCAAATAAGCCAAGTATTATTTGCCCAGATGGCGGAATCGGTAGACGCGCTGGTCTCAAACACCAGTGGAGCAATCCATCCCGGTTCGATCCCGGGTCTGGGTACAACAAGAAGGTTGATAGTCTTTTGATTATCAACCTTCTTTCGTTATATACATCATCCACCCCCTGCTTTCATGAAAAAGTATATGCGAAAGCTGGAAAAAACACAAAAAGTTAGGATTATTTCATTCCGACAGATTTCCCAACAATCTCAAAAACACCCTTCACCCTTCACCAACATAACGTAAAGCACTATATATAAGGAGCTTATAGTGGTGAAGGGTTTCATCAACCCTTCACCACCCTTCACCCACCCTTCACCTTTCTGCTTTTAGGTTTCCATTAAGGCTTGCTCCAAGGCTTCTATTATGAGTGGCTTTAAGCTTCTATTAAGCTTGGCTTAAGCCTTCTTTGAAGTTGATTTAAGCCTTATTTGAAACTGGTTTAAGCCTTAGATAAAGTTTACGTGGGGCTTAATTGAAGGTTACGTGGGGCTTAATTGAAGGTTACGTAGAGCTTAGTTGAAATTTACATGGGGCTTAGTTGAAGTCTTATTCCTATTCCCAGAGTAACAGAATCCTCCTTTTAAGCAGTTCAAAATTCTGCTGAGGTGAAGGGTGGTGAAGGGTGGGTGAAGGGTTAGCGAAACCCTTCACCCCTCGCACCCCCAGTGTTTATCGGGGTTTCAAGCGAAAAAGTGAAGGGTGAAGGGTAAAATCGAGAGTAGCTTTTTTCGCAAGCAAAACTACTCAACCTACTGCCAAAATGCACCTAGTAAATGACAGAGATAGACCTGATGGAATCTTTCTCCCGACGTATTATTTTTTATCTGCCAATGGCAAAAAGTTGCCCGCCTAGGGGCAATATTGTGCCATAGTAAGGCAGAAAGCGAAACGTCTACACATTTAACAGAGAGACAGAAGAAGTTTATCAAATTCCTTGGCATTACCAATTTTATCAAAAAGAGCATTGAGCATTCTTTTTCTTTTCATCGTTACATTTGAAGGTTTAACACCAAGAATATTTCCAATTTCTGACGGAGTGAAACGAACTCTAGCTAAAAGACAGAGTTGATAATCGTCTATTAAAATAGAATTTTTCACTGCCATCATTTTCAATTTAAATGAAGGAAACTCATCAAAAAGCAATTTCTCCAGTTCTTTCCAATCATTAACTTCCAAAGTAGAAAGTCCACACCCCACACGATGCAAATGCTGACAGATAGAACTAGCTTGTACTTCATCTTCCTTCATTTGCGAAACAGATAGCTGCCTCGCATTCTGATAACCAACAAGTTGCTTTTCCAAAATGCGTATTTGGCGTTCATTATCCAAACTCATCTGCTCTATTCTGTTATCTGCTAATAGTTGCTGTTTTCTTTTTGCCTCTGCCAATTCTTCGAGTTTTGCCTTATAATTCTCACGTTCTTTACTCCTATTAGCAGCATAATGCCTATAGACTAAAATTCCGAACATAACACCAAGAAGACAAAAACTCACAACAACTATTAACCACCTTTTCAATCCATCAGCACGCATCTGTTCCTGCTTAGCTATTTCCTGGTTTCGGGTATAATTATAAAGTTGTTGCATATTCTGGATTTCACGGGTAGAAAGTTCCAGTACCCGCTTATCATTAATCTGATAAGCCAAATCTGCATATTTTGCCAAAGAATCCTTATTACCTATCTTCTTATACAATAAATAAAGACTCCGATGCCCGCCTTCCTGACAATCTCCATCATTCTTATTTTTTAAGGCCTTTCTGAAATAACATTCAGCAGAATCTAACTGGTTTACAGCCATAAAATATAACCCTTTATCATAATAAAAGACTTCACGACCTTTCTCAATATTACCATCCTTATCAAAAACACCTGAATATTTTTCATAAGAAAGAATACAATCTCTTGCCTTATCATACTGTCCCAACTTTAAATAAGGTTCGATAATAACAGACGAACACATGGCAGCCAATTGATAGTTCTTTACTTGTCTTAATATCTTTTGAGCTCTAAGAATAATGGCAACTGAAGCTTGATTGTCATTCTGCATCTTATAACCAAAGCAAGCACCTCCTAGAAATATGGCTGCAGATGTTGTATCTTTTGCCAACAAAGAATACTTACATGCATTTTCGCATGACTTCACAACATGCGCTGGTAATCTCTGAGCAATATATATCTGTGCCATCTGTCCATGAATCCTTGAAAGAAGAGAGTACATTATCTCATCTTTCTGTCCAAACTCTGCCGACTCTAAAGCTTTATTGTATGCTTCTAAGGCTTTTATGCTTTCACCAGCATCACGATAGGAACTACCCATCAGATAATAAGCCCGTACTTGGTCATAGATTGTCCCAGCATTTTCATAATACGTAACTACTGACTGAAAAAAACTAGGTGCAACCACTTTTGCCCCAGCTTTATTTTGAGCATCAGCCAAGCATAACAGATAATGATTATAAGTGGCATGACCAGCAAGGGTCGCAGTATTCCGTAATTTATTTAAAGAATCTAATGCCATTTGAGGATTTTCAGAAATCAGATGCTCCATTTCCTTTAACCTACATGCATTTTCCTCTCTATTGCAAGAAACAGAGATAATCAAACAAGCAAAAAATAGCACAAGCTGTTGAATGTAATTTCTTCTCATAAAATCATATTTTTAAACTAAAACGAATAAAATCTGCTTTTATTACAACAAGACATACATTAGCAAATGCTACAAAACGAGAGAAAACAAGGTGCTTTTCCCGATGAATTCGGCAAAAACTGCGGTTTCAATCCTTTTCCAATGAAAAATCATTGAACTTATAGTTTTGAAGTTTCAATATTTTTTTGCAAACATGGCAGTAATTTTGCAAAAAAATATTGAAATATGAAAATCTCTATCGTAATCTGTACTTATAATGGAGCCAAGTTTCTCGGAGAGCAGCTTGACTCCATTGTTTCTCAATCACTGTCTCCATACGAAGTTATTGCACAAGACGACGGTTCCTCGGATGGGACTTGGAACATCCTACTGGAATATGCAGAAAGATACCCATATATTAAGGTATATAAGAATCCTAAAGAAAGAGGTATCAATAATAATTTCTTCAGTGCCATCAAACGGGCTACAGGCGACTTGATTGCCATCAGCGACCAAGATGATATTTGGGAATCCAACAAATTAGAAATCATGTCGGAAAGCATCGGTGACAACCTCATGTGCGTAGGTCGTTCAGTCCCCTTTTACTGCAAAGAAGACAAAAACATTTCCATCCATTACGACAGCCGAAAACCCAACTGTAATATCATAAGGATGATGTATGCATCTATGCCTGGACACTGCACACTCTTTAGGAAAGAATTATTAACCTTTTTACCAAAGAATCTAGAATCATGTTCTATCTATACACATACATGGTACGATGTCATTCTTGGTCAGACGGCAGCAGCACTTAACAGAATCATCCTCATAGATAAGATTGTCGTGAAACAGCGACGTTACCAAGGAGCTGCCTCTTACTCTGCATACGACAAGAAGAGAATACGTTCTGCCAACAATGCTTTATCCATGATAGGATTTGGTATTCGCTATTATCACAAAATAAAACCGTTAATGGCTAAACATTTTGCGGTAAGAGCAGGTTTTCTAAAAACAATCCCGTCTGAAGAAAGAATATATAAGGATGCCATAAAGTTGATGGACTACGAAAGTAAAACCAGCATAACAGCATTATTAGGACTCATCAAAATGTATGTAAAATATAGGCATATCTTGTTTTACACCTACGAAAAAGACCCGATAGCCATCCTTCGGGCAATATTACATCCATTCATGCAAATATACAACTACAAGTATTTGCTAGAAAAAGACTGAAAACGTTTGCGATGTTTTATAGGCATAATCTGATACTTTCGTTTGGTGAAATCAGATATTATTCATAAATTTGCAGACGGAAGCTAACAATGATTTATAAAACAAACAAAAACATAATTACAGTCATGAAGAAAATTTTTAGCATGGTTTGTGCTTGCTTGCTGGCACTCAGTGCCCAGGCAACCGACATCAAGAAGTATGATGCTCTGTATGAGAATCTGCCATTCCAGATGGAAAAGGTGACCCGTCCACAGTTCCCAGCCAATGAGGTAAACCTCAAGGACTTTGGTGCTATTGGCGACGGTTCTTCTCTCTGTACCACAGCCTTTGCCAAGGCTATCGATGCGCTCACCCAGAAAGGCGGAGGTAAACTCATCGTTCCACAAGGCGTATGGTTCACAGGTCCTATCGTATTGAAGAGCAATATCAACCTGCATCTCGAAAAAGGTGCAGTCATCCTTTTCTCACCAGACGATGCCCTCTACCCTTTTATAGAAACATCGTTTGAGGGTTTGGATACACGCCGCTGCCAGTCGCCTATCTCTGGTCATCATCTTACCAACGTGGCAATTACCGGTCAGGGCTGCATCGACGGAAACGGAGAATACTGGCGTCCTTTGAAGAAACAGAAGGTTACCGCTGCCCAGTGGAAGCAGATTACCTCTCGTGGCGGTGCTTTCAAGAGACCTGACTACTGGTTCCCAACAGAGGGTGCATTGAAGGCAGACAACAGTGCCAACATGAATGTGCCTAAGACTCCAACTTCAGAAGAAGAGTGGAACGAAATCAAGCGTTTCCTCCGTCCGGTAATGATCAGCCTCGTAAGCTGCAAGAACGTTTGGCTCAATGGTGTCATCTTCCAGAACTCTCCTGCATGGAACATTCATCCGCTGATGTGCGAGAACGTTCTTATAGAAGATGTATTGGTTCGCAACCCTTCATACGCTCAGAATGGTGACGGTCTTGACCTGGAGAGCTGCAAGAATGCACTCATCGTCAACTCTACTTTCGATGTAGGCGATGACGGTATCTGTATCAAGAGCGGTAAGGATGCTGACGGAAGAAAGCGCGGCATTCCTTGCGAGAATGTCATCGTAAACGGCTGTACCGTATACAAGGGTCATGGTGGCTTCGTTGTTGGCAGCGAGATGAGCGGTGGCGTAAAGAATATTAAGGTGAGCGACTGCCAGTTCCTCGGCACCGATGTAGGTCTCCGTTTCAAGAGTACCCGCGGTCGTGGTGGCGTAGTAGAGAATATCTACATCGACAACATGTCAATGTTTGATATTCAGACAGATGTCATCACCTTCGATCTTTACTACGGTGGCAAGTCTGCCGTAGAGGTTCTCAACGATGGCGATGAGGCTAAGAGCCAGAAGGTACAGAAGTTCAAGGTAGATGAGACAACTCCTTGCTTCCGCAATATCGACATCAACCATGTCATCTGCCGTACAGCCCGTCGTGCTGCTTACTTCAACGGCCTTCCAGAGATGCCGGTAAGCAATATCCACATCAAGGATATGGAGGTAAACAATGCAGAGTATGGTATCGTCATCAACCGTACCGATGGCGTGAAGCTCGAAAACATTAAGGTAAGTGCAAAAAATCACACCTTCGATGCCAAAAACTCAAAGAATGTGATTGTCAACGACAAGACATACAAGAAGATTGACGAGAAGGGTATTACTCTTGACTTCTAAACAGCAGAGGAAACAGTCCTCAACTTCATAGAATTAACATAAGTATATAGGTAAGAGAGGTTGCGAATAATGGTTTCGCAACCTCTTTTTTTAAAGATTATTTACAACTACATAGGAATAGTGTAAAAAATGGCCTTAAAAGCAAAAAAAATGCAAGATTTTCTTGCAAGTATTAATTATTTTTTATACTTTTGTCACCGAATATGAACCAAAAGAAATTAAACATTTATTAAGTACCTATAAAGTGTACCTATTAAACTAGTTTACAATAAACAAAAACAAGTAAAGTAAAATTTTTAAAAGTTAGTTACATGGTGAACGCAATCAAAAAATTGTGTAAAGTCTGCCTAATTACGACTATGGTATTAACACCATCTTCTGTCCTCGCACAGAACGTCGTGAAAGGTACCGTTCTGGACTCTAACAACGAGCCAGTGATCGGAGCATCTGTCATCGAAAAGGGCAACCCTAAAAATGGCACAGTTACTGACCTCGATGGTAATTTTACGCTCAACCTGAAGAAAGGCAAAACTGCCGTTGTATCCTACATCGGTATGCTAGCCCAGGAAATACAAATGGGGGGGGGGCAAGTCAGACCATCGTATTGAAGGATGACAACAGTCAGCTTGAAGAAGTTGTTGTTGTTGGTTATACAAGTAAAGCCCGCAAGGACCTTACCGGTTCTGTAGGTTCAATCTCTGGACAAAAGCTTGCTGTTGTTCCAGTGGCTTCTGCTGCTGAGGCATTGGCAGGTAAGATTGCCGGTGTGCAGGTTACCACAGTCGATGGTGCTCCTGGTGCCGACATCAATATCCGTATTCGTGGTGGTTCAGCCATCTCAAGTTCCCAGGACTCTAAACCTTTGTTTATCGTCGATGGATTCCAGGCTGACAACATCAACGACATCCCTCCTACCGATATTCAGAGCATCGACGTTCTGAAGGATGCTTCCCTCACAGCTGTCTATGGTGCACGAGGTGGTAATGGTGTAGTTATCGTTACTACTAAATCTGCACAGGCTGGTAAGGTGAAGGTTGATTTCAACGCCTATGGTCAGCTCTCTTGGCTGGCAGGCAAGCAGGACATGCTGGATACTTACGAATTCGTTAAGTATCAGTTGGACGGAACCTATAGCGACAACAACAAGAAGCACGCCTTCCGCCGTGACTTCGGTAACCCTAACGATATTGACATCTACAAGACAAAAACAACCCACGACTGGCAAGATGAGTTGATGGGCGATCCTGCCTTGACCCAGATGTACAATGTTACCGTAAATGGTGGTAACGAGAAGTTGCGTTTCAGCACCTCTCTCACCCAGCACAACCAGGATGGTATCATCTCTAACTCAGGTGTTCGCCGTACCAACATGAATACCAAGATCAATGTCAAGTTGGCTAAGAACGTAAACCTCTTGGTAAACCCTCGTTTTACTTATCGTCGTGACCTCGGTGCAGGTGCCAGCGGCATCGGTACAGGCGGTTTGGTGGGCGTATTGAACTACAAGCCAACCAATGGTCTCCGTGAGTTTACCAGCTATGATGACGAGTGGCAGGACTTCTCTGTAGAACGTTACTGGAAACTGGCTAGTCCTTTGGACGACATCAATCAGAATTATCTGCTGAAGCATTCTTACAGTTTCACCAACCAGGCTAGTCTCACATGGGAAATCATTCCTAACCTGACCTTCCGTTCAGACATTGCCCAGTTCTGGTCATTCTCAGACAACAACCGTTTCTACGGCTATCTGACAGATGAGGCTGCCAAGAACGAGAACATGCCTGTGGCTCAGATTACAAACACCCGTGGCTTTAAGTATACATGGACAAATACCCTGAACTATAGCTTAACCCTGAAGGAGAAGCATAATTTCTCTTTCTTGCTCGGTCAGGAGGTTCAGCATACACAAACCACAACCAATTATCAGGCATCCCGCTATTTCCCACAGAGCACATCACCAAGATATGCTTTCAACAACATGGGTCTAGGTTCTGCATACGGTAGCACATCAAGCGTAACAACTCCTAACCGTATCGCATCATACTTCGGTCAGATCAACTATAACTATAAGCACAAGTACTTGCTTTCAGGTACCATGCGTGCCGATGGTTCTACCCGATTCGCTCCAGGTAACCAGTGGGGTTACTTCCCTTCTATCTCTGGTGCATGGGTTATCTCTGAAGAGTCTTGGTGGAACAAGGACGTTGTTGATCAGTTGAAGATCCGTGCAGCTTTCGGTCTTTCCGGTAACAACAATATCGGTGATGACCGTTGGCGCTACCAGTATAACATCAATGCACAGGGTGGTCCTAGCTGGGGCGAGAGCACAACAACCCAGAATGGTGACAAGTATTATGCAACAGACGCTTTGTTCCCTAACAACAAGATTAAGTGGGAGACTACCGTAACCCGCAACCTGGCTGCTGATATTTCTCTCTTCAAGGGTCGCATTACGCTTACTCCTGAAGTTTACTGGAACACCACACGCGACTTGCTCTACAAGTGCCAGATTCCTACCACAACCGGTTACTCACAACAGTGGCAGAACGTAGGTCGCGTATCCAACAAGGGTTTTGAGCTTTCTATCAATGGCGATATCCTCCGCGGTAAGGACTATGTTCTCTCTGCTAACTTCAACATGGGTATGAACAAGACCAAGGTAGAGAAGATTAACGGTACAGACGCTTACATCCCTGGTAAGTTATGGGATTCAGAGGATAACTTCCGCCTCGTAGAGGGTAAGGAAGTAGGTCTTATCTATGGTTATGTATACGAAGGTCTCTATGGGTTCAATGAGTTCCATAGAAATGGCTTCAAATACGCAGCAAATGATGCCGACTATCTGGCAGAAAACCCAGGTGTACAGGAGAAACCAACCGTAACAGGTCTGTTTGGTACAGAGCCTGGCCGCATCAAGCTGAAGGATATCAACGGTGATGGCAAGATTGACATCAACGACCGTACTGTAGTAGGTAATACCAACCCTAAGGTACAGGGTGGTTTCGGTTTGTCAGGAAAGTGGAAGAACTTCGACTTCACAGCCAACTTCACCTACATGCTCGACTTCGACGTGATCAACGCTACTGCATACCAGCTTTCATCAGCAAAGGGTGCCAGCCAGACCAACCCTCGCAACGTATTGAAGAAGTTTGACTATAACAACCGTTGGGTTTATCATGGAGATATCTACATCGAGAATGCAGATGGAACCAAGAGTATCTACAACCTCAACGAGTGCCTGTTGGGCAATTCACAGCACATCGATTACCTCGATATTTACGAAGAGCTCAATGCCGGCAAGACTTTGTGGAACCCACAGGATGTAACCAAGAACTACACCCTCTCTAATTTCGTAGAAGATGGTTCATTCCTCCGTCTCAACGACTTGACAATCGGTTACACATTGCCTACAACCCTTACAAAGAAGTGGGGTATCTCTCGCCTCCGTTTGTATGTTACAGGCTCTAACATCTTCTGTATCACAGGCTACTCTGGCTATGACCCAGAAGTTGACATTCAGAATGGCTTGACACCTAACGTTGACTGGAACCGCTACCCACGTAGCCACAGCTACCTCTTCGGTGTGAACCTTTCATTCTAAACATAGGTATATAATATATAATAAGGAAATACAATATGAAAATTAAAAATATATTGATGTGCAGTCTGTTGCTGGCAGGCTTGTCTTCCTGCAACGACTTCTTGGATGTTGAGGCTCCTTCTAAGGTGACCGACGAACAAGTGTTCAGCAGTACAGAAGAAGCTGACCGCTTGTTGAATGCGGTTTACCAGTCTACCTGTAGCAGTAACACATACGGCAATGCATACCTCACCACCTTCAACTTCAGCAGCGATGTGGAATTCTCTACCTCAAAAGCAGAAATAAAGAGCGTAAGCCACAACGACTGGAAGCAGTTTGACGGTGAGGCTGACGGAGGTAGCATCAAGAGCACCTGGGATGCAGCTTACCAGACTATTGAGCGTGCGAACAACTTTGTAAATGCAGCAGAGAAGTCATCACTCTACGGCAATGCAGACCTCGACCAGATGATTGGCGAGGCAAAGTGTATCCGTGCTATGAACTATCTCGACCTGGTGATTCTCTGGGGAGATATTCCTTTCACCTTCACCCGTACTTACGATCAGGAATCTCTGATCATGCCTATGGGAAACCGTGATGAGATTCTTACAGCTCTTATCAACGACCTGAAGCAGGCTGCTCCTAAGATGAAGAAGGCTAAGGAAATCACAGAAGGCGTAGAGCGCTGCTCTAAGGAGTTTGCATGGTCTCTCATTGCCCGTATCTCCATGTTCCGTGCCGGTTACTCTCTCCGCCATGGCGAAGATACAAAGGCTGCAGGTACCATGGAGCGTGCTGCTGACTATGAGGAATATTACAAGATTGCCCGTACATACGCTGATTCTGTCATCCAGGAAGGTACTCATGCGTTGACCAACGACTATATGAAGGTATTCAACGATGAGTGTAACTATGCAGTTGTCAGCAACGACGATGTCATCTTCGAAATCCCATTCGTACAGAATGTAAACGGAAATATCGGCTACATCCAGGGTCCTAAGGCAGACTTCTCTAGTGCCGGTGATACCGATCACCCTTGGGGTAAGATGAGCGGTAGTGTAGGCTTGAATGCTTTCTATCGTTTCACATTTGACAAGGAAGATGTACGCCGCAATACGGTAGGCTACTGGTCTTACGGATACAATGGTATTGCTGCATTGCAGAATTCATATACCAACTACTGTCTGAAATGGTCTAAGCTTTGGGACAGAAGTCATACTCAGGGTAACACCTCTGAGGGTAATACCGGTATCAACTTCCCATATATGCGCTATGCTGACGTTCTCCTGATGTTTGCAGAGGCAGAAAACGAATTGAACGGTCCTACCGATGCAGCCAAGAATGCATTGAAGCAGGTTCGTGAACGTGCGTTCCGTGGTGCAGCCAACAAAGCAGAAAAGGTAGACGGCTATGTAAGTGCACTCGGTACCAAGGATGAGTTCTTCAAGGCTATCGTTGACGAGCGTGCCTGGGAATTTGGCGGTGAGAATATCCGCTGGAAGGATCTTGTTCGCTGGAACCTCTACAGCCAGGTGCTCTACAAGAACTTCTGGAAGTATTATGGTATGGGTTGCGACCGTGACGACAGCTACGACGTAGATGGTAACTTCAATGATTTACCAAATGACTTCTACTACAGAACCCGTACAAGAGCTCAGTGGAACCAGCAGGTAGCAGAAAACCCAGAGAAGTATAATGCAGCCAACTATCCTGAGGTATTCAACTTCGCCAATACAGATGCCAGCCTCGGTATCATTGAGGTTTACAAGACTCAGGGCGATGACTTCAGCATCGATAACCTTTGGGAGAACTGGGGACTCAACGGTAAGCTGATGCCACAGGAAGGTGGTGAAGCCGACTGGAAGAAAGCATATCTTTTTAACTGGCTCGATAACGACACTGGTATAGCAAGACCAGAATGCAGATGCTCTATCAGAGGTTACATCTACATTGACCAGCTGGGAGTTATGCAGACAACCAATATTCCTGAGTATAACAGCGAAGTAAACTTGTCTACTCTCCCATCCGTAAGATACATCCTGCCAATTCCAAAAGATGTAATCAGCCGCAGCCTGGGACAGTACAAGAATTATTATGGTTATTAATCAATGACTTAGAATCATAAAAGATATGAAGAAATTATTTATATTTTCAATGATATTAGCTGCAACCATGTCGTTCTTTGCTTCATGCAAAGACGACGATGGTTACAACGATGCAGACGCAGACCGTCTGCCTATGCCTATGTTCCGCAATACACAGAACACGGCATCAAAAACCACTCCCTATTATTGTGACATTGCTTCAAGAGTAGATCCAAACATCGCACTCTACCTGCAGCAGCACGGCTATAAGGCAAGTACACACGTGAATGACATGCGCTTATTCTGGTACGGTGTAGATGGTGCAGATGCATACGAATTGAAAGCAAAAGTAATGGGAACCTCATGGGACAAGGCAGAAAATCCCAATCTTCTGGATACCATATTGACTGCTGACCAGCTTTCTTTCCTGCACGAAGACTTGCAGTATAGCACAGGTTATCTGTATGCCATCCGTGCACTCGTTGACAGAAACGACCTGAACAATCCTCATAACTCTAAGTGGTTTGGTATGGGTGATGGTTCTCATCAGGTAGACCAGTCACGTGATGATGACCGTAACCAGACCGGTTCCTTGACAACAGGTATGCGCTACGATGTACCAAGCGTATTCTGGACAGAGAATGTAACCAAGACCTCTATGGATGTATGCTTCCAACCACAGACAGAAGGCGATTACGAGAAGGATTACAAGGAGTTCTTCAAGGCGGGTGCAGAGGTAAAGGATGGAGAGTGGGTATTCGATGAAATCCGCGTGGTTCCATCAGCTGATAATGCACAGCTTCCAGAACACATCATCAAACCTACTGCAGAACAGCGTGCCGCTGGCCGTGTACATATTGAAGGTCTGGAATCTAACGCTGCTTATATCGTAAGCGGACAGAACAACCATATCAAGCGCTACTACGACCGCCAGTACAACTCCACCATGCTCCGTATGCCAGGTGATTCCGGTGAACCTATCCTCATCAAGGCAAATACAGCAGAAGAGGCAAAGCGCGATACCTTGTTGCAGAACATGGGCTTGCAGAAGGGTAAAATCTTCGGTTGCGAGGATCTTGTTGCCACCCGTATCGATACCATTCTGACCAACTATATGTCTGACAGCAAGATTGCTGAAGGTCAGGTATTCTATCTGGAAGGCGGCAAGACATACTACTGCTCTTCAACAGTTGAGATGACCAAGGGCTTTACCATTGCAACCAATCCTGCGGATATTGCTGCCGGTAAGGGGCGTGCAACCATTCTCCAGGGAATCGGTTACAACAGCGAGGCTAAGACCGCAGCAAATGCTGTGAACTGGGGATTGTGCCGCAATGCGCGCTCTGGTGCTGAGAACGGTGTGACATTGGCTATCCAGCCTATCATCATGCAGGACATTAACTTCCACCCAATGGCTTGGTTCAACTACTTCGACCAGAAGGGAGAAGGCGGTAATCCACAATATACTATCACCCAGAACTACTTCATGAATATGTACAGCCAGGGATTGTCATTCTCACTCGCTGAGCTTCGTATCGAAAGATGTACATTCAGCGGTCACGTTCGTGGTTTCATCCGTTTCCAGGGTCCTAACCGTCAGATTATTGAGAAGTTGACCGTCAACGATTGTGTATTCTATGATGAAGGTGGTTATGATACCAACGGCCGTGGTTACTCATGGTTCGCAGGTCCAGGTAACAACCGCAAATCAAACTTCTATAAGAATTTGACCTTTACCAATAATACCATCATCAACAGTCCACGCCACGCCCTGATTACAGAGGCAAAGAATCTGGCTTGGCCTGATGGTACAACATGGAACATCAATGTATCTAACAATACATTCGTCAACTTCTCACCACGCTCTAAC
>ERZ1026858.1003-NODE-1003-length-14854-cov-6.883235_pt1 | contig 14854 bp, 10 predicted proteins | sample MGYA00380159_ERZ1026858 | MGnify/ENA primary metagenome ERZ1026858 (study PRJEB33269, sample SAMEA4719795) | human gut metagenome | biome: human-associated habitat; feature: organic feature; material: feces | place: Cameroon | collected 2013-10 ...
TTACCAGAAAATGCACCAGCTGAATGCAGCGTAAATTTCAAGAAATAAAGATTTATACTAGGACCGCTATGCGGTCCTAATTTTTTTCATACACGGTGGATTTGACGCTTACTTCCAGACGATAACAGATTGCCTCATCTTCCAGAACGGCTTCAAGTTAGGAGTCAGAATGATGTTGGAAATCATGGAAGAATAAATATATAGATATGTAGCAGCCCACCGGTCAGCAATAATCGGTGGGCTGTGTTTCGTTGTTCTTTAATTAGACATTTCCATAAACTGCCGATAAGTAAGAATATTTTCTTCACCGACCAAAGTTATCAAAAATGTTCTGAACGTGGAATCTATTGGCACAGTAACAAAGAAGAATAACCGCTTTTTGGGTCTTGAACAACAAACATAGAAAAGATTACGGTTTCGTTCATACGATGCTTCTTTGCCCTTAGGAATAGAAGCATGACCTGTTATCATTGGTGCATAGGTTTCAAATTGGTATTGGTTCCATCCCTTGCTGATAACAAAAACAACATTGTCGTATTCTTCACCCTTTACGCCATGTTCTGTTGAAAATTGTGCATCTGGATATAGAAAATCCCTAACAGCAATAAATTGTGCATAATCCAGCTGTAAAAACTGTTGAATTGTAGCCTCTGATGCATACATTGTTTCTGGAGCATCCTTATAGAGCCGGTACCATCCATCCACCTTGGGTGGAATGGGTATCAATTGACTATGAATGATTGCCTCCAAAACATCAACCGCTTTTTGTGTGCGAGCTTCTGTTAGTTGGTCATACAGCATTTTCCATTTGATTTTTTCGGATTTCTTTGTAATTGGATACCGCTTGATTCCGAGTGTGTCAAAAAGCAACTGGGTGTTCGAAGTATCAAGTGCATGATATATCGGTTCTATCGTATCAGCAAAGAAAATAAGAAAAGGATCTTCCTTGTTGCGCAATCCATCATCCAGTATATCCAAAAGTTGCTCGTAGCCTTGTTGGGAAGCAAGAACTTTGTGCGTAATCATCAGAACTTTAATATCCTCGTCAGTGGGTGTATTCTGTTCAATTTTTGCTCTGATAGTGTTCAGTCTTGTCCTCAACTCGACCGCAGGCAATTCATTTTTAAAATTGCGTTCTGTGCGACGAACTCCCGAATAATCATCACACGTAATCACTAAAACTTCACCGTCAAATCCATCAATGGCTGATTTTTGTGGTAACTCTGGTCGGATATCATTTAAAAGTTGAACAATCTTTGGCGCAGATCGGAAATTCGATCCCTTCTTTATTACCTCGATTTTTTTGTGTTCAATTTCTCCACAGGCTTTGTTTGACTGATAGATGGTTTGCCAGGCATCGCCGAAAAATCCGAACTGAGGTCCAACATCTTTTGCTATAAAAAACTCAATGAAGCGATCAATAATCGGCTTATAGGAGTCCTGGTATTCATCAATCAGTATCAAAGGGTATTTATCCGCAAATACCCGGCGAAATTTAGTGTTATCAAGAAGCAGGCAGAAGAGCTTTAGAACGTCGTCGTGATAAAGGTACTGAATACCATTTTCCTTATAGCGATGTCCCAAAGTATATGCAACTTCGGTGACTTGATTAAAATCGCCTTCGTCTGGCAGATAATCAGGATTTGTTGTGACAGCATCGATCAAAACGCTTTGATATTGTTTGATGGCATTCCATGCAAAAGAGTGGATTGTGGAAGGAATAATAAACGAATCTTTTGCAAGCCGTTCTGCAATGACATCTACCGCTGCATTTGTATAGGTGATACAGACTACATTCTGTTTTTTTCGGCTGTAATCAGACCATTTATGTTCCTGTATCCACTCAATAACTCGATTCAAAGAGTAAGTCTTGCCAGAACCCGCACCAGCTTCAACACGGAAACTGTGCCCCGATTTAAGTGTTTCGATAATCTGTGCATCAACCTTATCAGCTTCTGCTTTTGCAAGATCGTAATTTTCACCAATATACTCTCCACCCATGAACTGGCACCTCCTTACTCAAGAACTCTTTGGTCATTTAACCATTTTAATCCGGATTTTATGTAATCAGGAACGCAATAATCGGAATATTTGTAAATTAAATCGAGTGCAAAATCTGTTTTACTCTTACCCGTAAATTCAAGCTTTTTCTCGCTTATTCTATTACCTAAATTGTAATGCTTCCGATTGACATTACGAATCGCTTCTTCCAAAGAATGTCCACACAGTCCCTTTTCGGTAGTTTGGAACTCGATATGGCATTTTCCTCTGGTTTTGTCATCCGCCGTCATCGAAATGATTTCTGAAAGGTCGATTTTTGAGGTGTCATTATCCGGAAGCCCCTTGTTTTTTCGAACCCACCATTTTATTGTTTCATTAGATGTTGTTTCGCCTTCGCTAACCACTACCGACTTTTTTACGATCTTTCCGCCTCTTCCTTTTCGGTCTGCTACAGAATCTAAGTCCGTGAGGATCAGGCATGGTACTCCTAAAAATTCAATAAACGGAATGAATTTATAGGCATAGGCTCCTCCGATTTCAATTAAGGCATAATACTGCGCAGATAAAAGATATTTACAGTGACCAAACTCTCCAGATTTTTCGCATTTCTCAATCATGTCAGGCAATAGCAACCGTTCGGAGGCTCCCTCAACAAAAATGGCTTTATCCGCAAAGAACAAATCGCATTTGGTCAGGGTTAAATACTTCCGGATAAAATCTACATTATTAGGATTGGCCTGAGCAAAGGTGTTCAAGTTTTTGTAAATTACACCGTCATTAGACTTTTGCGCATACCGAACTTTTGCAAACTCCATAGTATTTGCTATATGAGCGGAATGTGAGGTCAGAAAAGTCTGGATTTGGACAGTAGATAGTTTGCCAAGAAACTTTTCCAAATACGATGCAAAAGCAGTCTGCATTTGTGGATGCATATGTGATTCTGGTTCCTCAATAAAGAGCAGCGGAATACATGCAACACCACGTTTCTCAATATCTTTGGCAAATGCAGCAAGGAGGAACTCCATTTTGATTAGATTTTTATAACCAAGACCATTGTGAGAACTCGGCAAACTTTCGTTTGCGGTGCCGGATATATAAGATAGCTTGGTCTGATTCTTGATCTGATCGTCGATGCTGAGTTGTGTTGTAACTCCGAGCTTTAATTCCTCTATGTTGGGATAACCGAAACCAATAGAATTGTTTACAACAGAACTTAGAATTTCATCACTCTGTTTTTGAACATCTTTATTGGCTTTTTCCACTATTGAGCGTAACCGTTTTATTTCTGCGGCAACATTTGGATCCAGTTCTGCTTCACTCGTATCAAAGAAGCCGGAGATTAACGATCCGAGAGAACTATTATGTGTGTCATCTTCGCCAAGAACTCGTTCAGCAGGAATTGCATGGAATGGGAACAGATCATATAATTCCTTTGGGCTTTTTACCTGTTTGTCTTCTGGATTGTTTGGATTGATAGCATATACGGTTAATCCAAACAATTTGCCGAAATTATCAGCAAGCACCTTATGGGCTTCTTCACTCGGCGAATAGGCGCCATTCTTATAATAGCTGCTTTCCAAGAGCGACCATAGGGATTTTTCGTCGGTTTTTAGGCGATACTCTGCACGAATTAGAGCAGTTGTTGTGTCCACATCGACATCAATGATAAATGGCGACAAAGCTCCTAAGTTATCATCCGGATCATCCAAGGAATAATCCACCAGGAACTCTATGGAGATAACTTCAATCTGCTTACAAAGGTCTTCATAAGAGAGCTTTTTCTCCATAAACAGAGCAATTTTTGTATAGAAATCTTCTCGCCTTAATAGTGGATAGTCGTCGAAAGATACGGTATCTCCGTCCAGCACGTTTCCAATACAAGAAAAACAGGAAGTTTTGGCTGTGTTGTTTCTGCCCACAATTAAGGTTGTCCTGGGATCGACTTCCAATTCGGCATCAATAAGCAATCTGTAGTTTTTTATTTTTATCTTTGATAATTGCATAGTTTGATTCCTCCTCTAAAAGAACTTAGAGGTTCAAAAACGTTGTTAAAGACTTTGGAGGATAGAAATCCGCTCCATAGCTATAGTTCTGGTTTTTTGTATATACGATTCCATATATGCAAAATCTGGGGTTCCATCAACGTTAATAGGAAGTTTTATGACATCTTTTTTCATATCATCCAGCTTCCACTTATCATCGTATTCATGCAATCCACCGACACACTTGATGATAGGCGCAAAAAATAGAGCGATACTTTCGTTCATTTCAAATTTGGGATACAGAACATTTACGTCATCAGTGGCCCAATACGGATCGGTCTGATAGAATGTTCGGCCGATATCGGATCCATTGTAGCAGACGGTTAAAGTATTAGCGGGGTGGAGATGTTCGTCATTTGAAATGTAAGTAGTAATACCATTATTGAATGACGAAGCACCGACATATCTAATACTTCCTTCATGCATATCTGCTTTAGTAAGGCGGCTACCTTTAACTATATCGAAAAGTTCTCCTATACGGAATATTCCCCATTTTGAAGTGTCGAGAGGGTCTTTAACAACATTAGTTGCAGACATGAGTTGCAATAAAGTTGCTTGTGCTGTCGGTTCTGCATTGCGCATGTATGTTTCCATATAAGCAAAATCGGGTTTGTTTTGAGGGGTTGAGGGTAATGCTATTTTATCTTTCTGAATGGAACGGCTCGAAATAGAATCTCCCCAGGAATAAATACGTCCAAGATCAGCTTGTAAAACAGTAACAAGAAATAGTTGAACATATTTGTTCCGATACTCATCACATTTCATTTTAAGAACAAGGTTGTGACTATCGTTAGAAAAATATGGTTCTTCTTGAAATGTTACAACTAATGTTTTGCCGCCTATCATAATTGTATTAGCTTCTTCTGCATGGGACATATCGTAGGAAATTCGGGTTACTACCGAATTATTGCTCTCACTGGCAGTAACATATGGATATGGCCCACTATCGGGTTCGACATCCTTCCATAAAATACTGTGAGCATTTTTGATATAGAAAATATCACAAATTCGATACAGCTTCCATTCTTTTGTGTCCATTTTACCCATTTGCATCACCTGATCCTTCAATCTGGATCGCAACAGAATTATCCTCAGATTTAGTGATTTTACTGCTGTACATCACTTTCGAAACCAAAACTGTTTCCAATTCCTTGGCATCGACACCACTTTGGAACATTATATAGTTCATAATCGTTTTCATGAAATCTTCATCAGATATCTCAAACTCTTTTTTTGGCACCTGATAACTAAGGAATTCTGCAGGTTTTAACCATTGAATAGTATCATTTCCGGATTGTTTTCTAATGATTTCAATCCAACTATCCTCAATGCTTTGCCATCTGTCTTTTATATCCTGTCGACCTTGATTTTTGACTGTCTCGAGTCCATCATCTTCGATATAGCAAGCGAATATTTCTCGTTTGTTCTGAGGGACACCTGCTTCAAAGACAAAAATAGAGGTAGTAACACCCTCAGAGAATACTTTTTCGGGAAGTTTGATGATCTTATGCAAAGTACTATGTTCGAGAACTTTCTTTCCTTTTCTGTCTTTTTCCAACTTTTTATCCGGAAGAATAAATGCACATTTAGTTCCCTTTGGAACACTTCTCAATACATTATCGACAATGACAAGACAACCATATTTGGACTCAAACGGAGGATTCATCAAAACCTTTGTGATGTTTTTGGACTTAATCCAATCGCAAGCTTCCTGTGTACGGCTATCCAACTGTTCCAAATTTGTTTTTCCATCTTTGTGAATGAGCATGTTAGCGCAAGCCAAAGCAAAAATTTCACGATCAAATTCGATTCCGTAAAGCTGGACATCTTTGATTGTGGCAGCCTTCTTGGTTTTTACGCCACCGGCTTCTTTAACCATATTGCACATAGCCTTTACAAGAAAGGCACCGGAGCCGCAGGCTGCATCCAATACTCGGTCGTCTTTGTCAACTTCAATCAAACGATACATAAAGGATGTAATATGATCAGGAGTAAAAACCTGTCCACTATCAGATTTCTTCTTGTAACGATTGAATTCGTTGAAAAAGATACCCATGACATCTTCGCCGTTCCAAAAATCGGAATTTACACAATCAGAAATCTCGGCAATCCATTCAATGAAGTTGTCGATTGCATCCTGATTTGTTGTATTGTTCATTTTGATTTCAGAATAGACTTCTATCAGCAGATCAAGCTTGAGATTTTGCTTTCTGCTTTCTTCCAAAGACTTTGAAAGCGTACTAAGAATAGAATTCTTCATTAGGGTGAAATCCATTCCTTTGACCATCAACGCTCCATATCGCTTGCCAACTAATGCACATGCGGTAAAGATCATCCGGTGATACAAGTTCTTGATACCAAAATCAATATGCAGACAGTCGTTAATGCGTTTGGTAAGGTTGTAGATCTGTTGCTTATCAATAGTGTTCTTGGTAAATAGCGTCAGATAATATGACTTATCCTGTAATGTAGGTGCGGTAGATTCCGCTTCGATATTATCAAGGAAAACACGGATGTTTTGCCAATTATACAAAATACCAACAACATGCTTATACTGCTTCAAGACGATATTGCAGTTTTTCTTCAGTTCTTTTACCCATTTTTGCAAAGAAATATCCTCTGCTTCAGACTTGGTTTCCAGAATGATTGCAGGAATCCCTTTATCCTCCGGGAGATACCAACCATCGGGCTTGTCGATAACGCCCTTAAATCCCAATTGATTAAAAGTTGTAATTTGACCGGTTCCTTGTTTGACTTTGGGTTCTGTTTTGTCGAAGCCAAGTATTAGCTTAGCGCTATCTCTAACTTCATCTTCTGTTCTATAATTCATGGTTTCTCTCCTTGTTTTTATTCCAAGGCTTTCTTAATGAGCCATTCGTTGCAAACGGTTAACCTTTTCTGTACTTTGTTTTTTTGCCTCTTCCGTCCTGATAGATCAAGCCGTCTGTAACCATGCGTTTAAGAATACGGCTGGCCGTTGTTTGGCTGACATCCAACAGTTGATCCACATCGCTACGTACTACATAGCCGTTTTTAGCAATCAGATCCAGAATTTTTTCTTCATTGGATTTGCGTTCGTTAGATACGGTATCCATTGCCTTAGCGGAATTTCTATTGGGAAGTGTAATTTTGAAAGCATTGTTTGTCACTTCAATTTTAGGCTCTAACCCTGTGCCTGCGTATGCTTTCATGATTTTGGGCATACCGGTTCCGTAAGCTTCAATCAGCTGTAAGCGATAGAAGATAGCTGCTAATTTCGGATTTCTGCAAACGGAGAGTCCGAGCATAATGTCATCCAAAGTGATTCCGGTAGGCAGACCGCCCACGGATACAAATTCGATTCGATCATCATAGATACTGACAAGGGTGCTGGCACTAAAAGAATAATCTCTATGCACCAGAGAATTCATCAATGCTTCTCTCAGAGCGTCCTCTGGATAATCTTTGGTATCAGTTCGGTATAGTCCCTCAAATGTGGCCTTGGTTTGATTGTGCAAATCGAGATAGGCATACAAATCCTCCATCTGCTGAAACAACGAACCGGTAAACTCACGTCTATCTTGGAATACGCTCTGATCAACACCGGCAAAGGTTGCAGCCTTGATTGTATTCGGACATTGTTCGGACAGAAGCAACGCTACATTGGAGTAAATGCCGTCCGAGGAAACCATTCCCAAAGTCTGCATCTTAGCAGCATCATAGGGAACCTTCCTCTTGGCAAACTGTGCTTCAGCTGCCTGAAATGACAAATTCTGCTCCAAAGAGCGCATGGTTTCAAAACTGTCGCCATCGGTTTCTTTAATCATTTTTCGGATGGCGGTATCAGAGGCAGGATCTGTAGATGTACCATTGCGGACATACACGCCGCTGGGCTTTAATCCCTTACTGCCAAGATAATAGGGACGGTCTGTACCCTCCTGAATGGTCACGGCGATGATTTGTTTATCATCTATCACCTTTGTCTCGTAGTGGACAAACATCGTAATGTCAGGTTTGATGGAATCTCGAACCATGTTATTTATTTGCAAGGTAACACGGTCGGCACTATCCACACCAATCACCGTACCATTGTCCTCAACACCAATGTAAAGAGTACCGCCTTTTGTATTAGCAAAGGCAATCACCTCTTTGCAAAGATCTGCAACAACCGAAGACTTGAGTTCGATAGTCTCGCTCTCAATAAATGTCATAAGGCACCTCCTGTAGTTTTCCTAATCACCATTATAGTCATTGTAGCTATTCTTGTCAATTCATATTCGTGTGGTGATTAGAAAAAACAAGAAGAGGGTACGAATCCATATTGAGTGGAAGCGTATCCTCGATGATATAGCGATGAAATTATTTCCGTTTTCTTTTTCCTTTGCCATGGGTCATGCTGTCTCTGCCACGTTGGCTGATCGGGCTGTTCATGTGCTTGGACAGTTTCAGCACCTCAATCAAATTTGCAAACTGCTCCATGGTAATTGCATTATAGTCAATGCAGAGGTTGGCGAGGAACAAACGGGCTTTCTTTTCTTCGGTGCTGCCCTTGTAGTCTATGGCATCCTGTAATTGTTTCTGCACCTCCAGAGCGGCGCAACTCTCGTCAGCTGTGGTTGCATCTTTGCGGTGCGCATCACGAATATCTCGGAGGATACTGGATAAATCCTTGGAGACTACATGATCGAAATACTCATCTTCCTGCACCTGTGCCAGTTCCAATGTGCGCAGATACAAGTCCCCTTGATCGTTTCCTTTTTTCTTAATCACAGACTGCCGGACAACTTCCATGGCGGCATTCATGTTGGTGATCCGCATATTCGCAATGCGGTCAACATAGATTTCTGCATCCAACATCATGCGCTGAAAATCTTTGTGGCAGATCATTTCAGAAAGTAACTGGTGGTTGAAGTTAAAATAGTAATTGCATCATTACTCAAATGCAGAGCGTCCAGCTCTGTGTTTGGGTGATTTTAATTTTTTTCTGTCAGGCCCAGCAGATAGTCCGTGGACATGCCATAGAACTTGGCGAGAGTTTGGATCGCAAAGGGTCTGATATCTTTTGCGGTTTCATCGGATTCATATTTTCCCAAGGCAGAACGGGATAGACCGGTGCACTCTGCCAGTTCTTCCAGTGTTAAATAAAAATCCACAACACGCAGATCTTTCAATCTTTCCTGAACAGTGAGTTTCGGTTGCATATTTCATCTCCATTTCTATAAGCGTGGAAATCCACGCATTTTTATGCTCTTTTCCTACCTTTTGGACATACGGGAGAGAGAGCCTTTTTTCGCTAAACTGTATTTGTAAATCACTGATGCATCTTGAAAACTGAAATGTGAATTGACTTTCTCCCAAATGATATATATAATTGGGAGGAAGAATTGCTTATTGAAAGAAAGGACACCCTATGCACAAAATTTTATTCATCTGCCACGGCAATATCTGCCGCTCGCCGATGGCAGAGTTTTTGTTGAAGGATATCGTGAACAAGCGCGGGCTGGCTGACGCTTTTGAGATTGCGTCGGCGGCAACGAGCAGAGAGGAAATCGGCAATCCTGTGCATTACGGCACGCGTAATAAGCTGGCGCAGTTAGGCATCAGTGTGGCAGGCAAGCACGCTGTGCAGGTGACCAAGCGTGATTACGAGCATTATGATTTACTCTTGGTGATGGATAGCAATAATATCCGCAATTTGCGTCGTGTGATTGGTGAGGATACGCAGGCTAAGGTGCATTTGCTGCTCGATTATACTGAGCGTAAGGGGGAGAGCATTGCTGACCCTTGGTATACTGGCGATTTCGATATAACCTATGATGATATAATGGAAGGCTTGGCTGGACTTTTAAAGCAGCTTGGCTATTAATGTTGCAGGGAAGCAGTCGGCTTTTGATGTACGTTTTTCCTCTAAACCGTTAATTAGTTAACAAAATTATAACCATAAATAAGTAAAAATAAGCGGAAGCTACATTTTGCTTGTACATTTTGGCGCACAGGGTTATAATATAATATACGTTGAAAAACAAAGTTTCTAGTAATGAAGAGAGGTTTTTAAACATGAAATTCGCAAGTCGTATGGAGCGTATGCAAGCTTCTGAAATTCGTGAGCTGTTAAAATTGACTGCTCAGCCTGATATTATTTCCTTTGCCGGCGGTCTGCCTGCACCGGAGCTGTTCCCTGTTGAAGAAATTGCCAAGGTTTCTCATGACCTGGTATTGAAAGAAGGCCGTCAGCTGCTGCAATATGCAACCACCGAAGGTCGTCCTTCCCTGCGTGCAAAAATTGCTAAACGCATGGCTGATAAATATCACACTAACGTTGATCCTGATGACATTCTGATTACCACCGGCTCTCAGCAATGCCTTGACTTCGCAGGCAAGCTGTTCCTGGATCCCGGCGATGTTGTTCTCTGCGAAAGCCCGTCTTACCTCGGCGCATTGAACGCCTTCAATTCTTATCAGCCGAACTTCGTTGAGGTTCCGACCGACAACGGCGGTCTGATTCCGGAAGAGCTGGACAAAATTCTGGAAACCACCCCGAACTGCAAGTTTATCTATGTAATCCCTGACTTCCAAAACCCGACTGGCCGCACCTGGTCTATGGAACGTCGCCAGAAATTCATGGAAGTTGTTAACAAACACAACCTGCCGGTACTGGAGGATAATCCGTATGGCGAGCTGCGTTATGAAGGTACCATTCTGCCGTCCCTGAAATCTCTGGATACCAAGGGCCTGGTTATGTTCCTGGGCACCTTCTCCAAAATCTTCTGCCCGGGCCTGCGTCTTGGCTGGATTGCTGCTGAGCACAGTCTGCTGACTGAGTTCGTAAAGATTAAACAAAGCGCTGACCTGCACACCTCCAACTTCGACCAAGGCGTTGCAGATGCTTATATGGAAGCTTATGACCTGGACGAGCACGTTAAAGAAATCGTTGCTCTGTACAAGCATCGTCGTGATTTGATTCTCGAATCTATGGCAAAATACTTCCCGGCTGGCACTGAATGGACTCATCCTGAAGGCGGCCTGTTCCTGTGGCTGACCTTCCCTGAAGGCGTAAGCGCTCGCAAGGTGTTCAACAAGTGCATTGAGATGAAGGTTGCCGGCGTTATCGGCGATGCCTTCTATCCGAACCAAAAAACTGACCGCAGCATGCGTATCAACTATTCTAACATGCCGGATGACCGCATTGTTGAAGGTATTCAACGTATGGCAAAAGCTATCAAAGAGTGCATGTAAGCTTCGACTAGTAGCTTAAAAAAGTAGCTTAAAAACTTTAGACTCCGCCGGGAGAAATTTCGGCGGAGCTTTTTTATAACCCAATTTAATCGTTTGGTTAAAAAATTCTGTAATATTTCATAGGAAGATTTGTGCCTTGCCGTTGACAGCCGCAAGCGTTATAATGTTTATTAGGAAATGTAATTAGCGGACGGAGTCGAAGGTAATGTTGTTTCGTCATACATGATAACTGCTTGTCGCAGCGTTTGTGCAGAACTGTCTGCTGTTTTAAAGGAAGATGGCTTGATGCAAGTGAATGAGAAGATACAAGAGATTATAAAAAGTGAAGAAGTCTTGTTTGCATATCTCAAGGATACTATTTATCATCCGGAGCAGGCAAAGCTAGAGCTTGACAGTGTGGATGGGCATTTACAACGCTTAGGCAAGGAGTTGCAGTTTTTGAACGCTTGTCTTAGGGAAACGAAGCTGCTGGCAGAAAATCTGGAGCATGGTAAGTTTACGGAAAATGTACCAGCACGTGCAGATAATCCTTTTGTTGTTCCATATAAAAAACTGCAGGCAAATTTACAGCAGCTTGTCCGGATAACGCAGTGTGCCGTCAAGGGCGAAAAGGAATGCTATATTGACTGTATGGGCGATTTGTCGCAGGCCTTTAATGAGCTTTTCCGTCAGCTGCAGGAGCAGCGTAGTCGTCTGGAAACGAGTGCGCATACAGATGCGCTGACAGGTGTGGGCAACAGGCTTTATTTTGATTTGCAGGTGAAAAAGCTGTGGCTGCAGCAGACTCCCTGCACTGTCGCCTTTATTGATATGGATGAGCTGAAATATTGTAATGATACTTTTGGCCATACCGAGGGCGATTTCTATATTACCCGCGTCAGCAATCTGCTGCAGGAGCTGTGCGGCGAGCAGGAGCAGGTTTTCCGTATCGGCGGTGACGAGTTTGTTATTTTGTCGCTGACGGCAAGCGCGGAGGAGCTGCGCAAGCGTCTGGAGGAGGCACACGAGCATTTCAAGGCGAAGATGGAAAAGCTTGTGGACTATCCCTGCGATTTCAGCTTTGGCTGCACGCATGCTGATTCTATGGACGAGCAGGCGTACAATAATCTGCTGCTGACAGCTGACCAGAAGATGTACGAGTATAAGCTGAACAAGAAAAGAAGCGCCTGGGGGCATAGGAAGGATACGCCATCAGAGAGTGTTTTGGATACACATTATGGCCTGGAGAGCCGCATTTTTGAGGCGCTCAGCAGGACGATGAGCAATCGTTATATTTATGTCTGCAATATGCGCACGAATATGTCGCGCTGGTCTGCGAATGCTGTGAAGGAGTTCGACCTACCGGGGGAGTATATGCTCGACGCAGGAGGTATATGGATGGAGCATTTGCATCCTGATGATAGAGAGGTCTATGCGAAGGATATCGGCGCAATCATGAGCGGAAAAAAATCCTATCATAAAATGCAGTACAGAGCGCGCAATGCGAAGGGCTTTTACGTAATGTGCAGCTGTGACGGCTATGTGCTCAGGGGCAAGGGCGAAGAGCCGGATATTTTCGTGGGCACGATTACTAACCATGGTGCGATTGATACGATTGACCCGATAACAAATCTTGGCAATACGTTCAAGTTTTTTGAGTATATTACAGAGAAGCAGCAAAAGCACGAGCCTGTAGAGATTTTTGTCGTCGGCATCAGTGAGTTTCACGTTATCAACGACAGCTATGGCTATGAGGCCGGCAACATCGTGCTGCATAATTTTGCGCAGCAGGTGCAGGAGCTGCTGGACGAGGAGACAAAGTTCTTCCGCTTGAACGGTGTGAAGTTTGCTGTTGTTATGCGCAGTGCAACGCATGAGGATATCCAGAAGCTTTATGATAAAATGAAGAAGACGGTTAATAATCAGCTTTATTTTGGCAAGAATCAGGCGAAGCTGTATTTCGGTGCGGCGGCTATGCATCATGAAAATGATACGGAGGCCATTACTCCGCTGCTTTCGGAGCTGGATTATTATATCCGTATGTCCAAATACGAGAATAACGGCGAGCTTGTCTATGTCGATGAGGAGTATAATCAGCGGGCTAAGCGTCGCATTGCAATTTTGCGTGATGTGAAGGCGAGCATGCTGAACAACTGCGAGGGCTTTTACCTGCAATATCAGCCGCAGACTGATGCAGAGGGCAGAGTTGTTGGTGCGGAGGCGCTCTTGCGTTATAAGAATGTGACGTGGGGCGTGGTGCCGCCGCTGGAATATATTTCGCATTTGGAGGGCGATATTTATTTCTATGACCTTGGCTTGTGGATTTTGCGCCGTGCGCTGAGCGAGGGCGCAAAGCTTTTGTGTAAGCATCCTGATTTTTGCATGAGCGTAAATGTTTCGTATAAGCAGCTGGAGCATGACAGCTTCCCCGATGATGTTATGGATATTTTGGCGAAGAGCGGCTTCCCGGCGGGAAATTTGGTTCTGGAATTTACGGAGCATTGCCGCACGCTTGATGCCAGCCGCTTGAAAAAGCTGGTGACAGTTTTCCATTCGCATGGTATCCGTATTTCTGCGGACGATTTTGGTACAGGTCATGCTACGCTGATGCTTTTGCGTGATTTGCCCTTTGATACGATTAAGCTGGATCAGAGCTTTACGCGCGGTATTATCGAGCATGAGGTGGACAGCATCGTTGTCGAGGCCATTATGGACTGCGCGCATAAGCTGAGGATGTGCGTTTGTATGGAAGGTATTGAAACAGAGAAGCTGCTGGAGAAGGCGCACGCTTTGGGTGCAGATTATTATCAGGGCTACTTGATTGCTAAGCCGCTGGACTTTAGCGATTTGCGAGATTTTGTCGACAAGCATAATAAAAGATTTGAAGCATAAGAAAAGAGGTCACTGCATGGGGCGGTGACCTCTGGTTTTTTTATTTAGGTTTGGCAGTCAGCCATTGACGCTTTTGCTCGCTTCTTGAGTAGAGCTGGTGGTCGAACCACATATAGAAGAAGCGCTCGGCAGGGACGATGCCGTAGCCGTCCTGCAGGTGGTCTGTCGTGTCGAACGGGTCTGCCATAATCAGCGCATCGTCGCCCTTGTGCTCCGTGCCCATGGTATCATAACCGATGATGACGCGCCAATGTCCGCCCCAGTCGACGTTTTCGACGATAATCGGCGTGTTGTTCTTCAGATTGCTTTCGACGAATTTGAGGAAGTCGGCATAATTGTCAGGTGTTTTGTCCTTGACAGAGGAATGAACCTCCCAGCCAAGCTTTTCAAAGTATTTGACCATGCCCTTGGTGTTGGTGCCGACGGTGCTGCTGGTGGACATGATTTTGCCTACAGCAAGCTCATCGTCGATGATGCCGCCCTTGTAATATTTTACGACCATGTTGGCGGCAGCAGGACCGCAGGTGTAGTAGGTTACCTGCTGCGTGGTGGCGAACTTGGGCAGCAGCGTGAGGTGCTCGTTGGACTGCATGTTGTAGAAGTCGGGGTGCTTAAAGTACGGCGACTCCTTGATGTCATGCTTGCCGACGAACTGCGCCGCGCCGCTGACGTCCTGCTTAGTCATGGCGTTGGCGATGGGGCTATTGAATTCTCTGAGCAGGTAG
>ERZ1026858.1007-NODE-1007-length-14807-cov-13.680857_pt1 | contig 14807 bp, 9 predicted proteins | sample MGYA00380159_ERZ1026858 | MGnify/ENA primary metagenome ERZ1026858 (study PRJEB33269, sample SAMEA4719795) | human gut metagenome | biome: human-associated habitat; feature: organic feature; material: feces | place: Cameroon | collected 2013-10 ...
TCGGAGATGTGTATAAGAGACAGTCCCACATCATGTTCATGAACACGCCGTTGTCGGTCCAGTTCTTCAAGTCATCGGAGACGAACTCAGCCAGACTTCCCTTGCCACCCTTCTTGGTGGAGACAAGCATGTGGAACTTGCCGTCATCGCCCTTGAAGACGAATGGGTCGCGAAAATCGTTCTTGTCGTAGCCGAAGTCCTGACCTTTGAGCAGGAACGTACGGTCCTTGGTCCATGTCTTGAAGTCGGACGAAGTTGCCACCATCACAGCCTGTGCGCTCTCGTCACCTGTAGGCAGATACTTATTACCCGTATAGAATGTATAGTAAAGCTTGCTTGCCTCATCATAGATGGTAGAGCCAGTACCGATGGCAGCGTCCTGCGACTTCTTGGTGCCACAAGAAACCAGCTCGCCCAAAGAAGTATAGTGGGCAGCATCCTTGGTACTTACACCCCAGATGGGGTGGTAAGTTCCTTCAGGATTAGGACGGAAGTCCTGCAGATACAACACTTTGAAATCGCCAGCCATTGGGTCGAAGAAAGGCATGGGGTCGCCCACGTAGCCCACAGTTGGCTTGTAGTAAGTATCCTGCATGGCTGCATCAGCAGAGTAGAAATAAGTGGTGGTAGACCAGTCTTTCTGCTCGGGGGCTGCATCGCTGTCGCTGCATGAAGCAAGAGGCAAGGCGAGGCATGATGCCAATATAATAGAACTAATCATTGTCTTCATTTCTGTTCGATTTTTTAATTGTTCATAAGATAATTAAGAGCATTCTTGGTCATGATGGCGATATTCTTGTGGAACTTCTCGGTATAAGGATTTGAACTGTACCAGTCGTAGCAACCAGAACCGATACAGAGGGTCTTGCCTGAATTCTCTTTGGCAGGATACTCCCATACCACGACGGCACCGTCGCCACCATAACCGAGGTCTATAGCACCAGTGGCATTTCTCCAAGTTGTATAGTTTGGATAGTCGCCCCAGTCTGTACCTATATGCCATTGAGCAGTAGAGTTGGTGATGCGATAGTTGGTATCTGTCGTGTAAACACAGTTGGCTTTATCACCCTTCACCAGTCCCTGATAGAGGGCGTGGTCGGAATGAGAACCTGCAGCATCGTAGCCCATCTTGATGTCCCAAGGACCATTGCAAAGTTCAGAATTGTCCTCGTTATTACCCCAGCAGTTGTTTGGTACCAATCCGTTCTTGTCGATACCCAACTCGCCAGGCATATTGGTAGCGTAGCGTGTGAAGAGGAAGGAACCACCAGCCTTGTAGTAGTCTCTCAGCACAGCCTGTGCGGCAATAGCCTCGGGAGCAGCCTGTTCGAATCTTTCCTTACCGTCCACTCCACCGTCTTTGTGGAAGTGCCACCATATCACCTTACACTCGCTCAAGTCTACATTGCCATTCTTGATATCAGTAAACGAAGCATAGATAGAGTTGTCCACATTCGCGAGCATCCATTCGCAGGCAGTCTTCTCCTCTGGTCCCAGCTCGTCCATCGTCAGAGCTAAGCTGGCGAATACAGCAGAAGGCTTGCCTATCTGCTTGACGGTTACTGTGTAAGTGCTTGTAGCCGTATTGTTGGTGACGGTATAGGTCACAGGCTCGGTGAAGTCGACTGGTGCACCCGATACTGGTGCGACAGTAGCATTCTCGCTCACCGTGATAGAAGGAATCAGCTTGGTGATATCCACCGTCTGTGGCACATTAATGGTAATGGTCTTGTTGCTCTCGTTGATGGCACCAGTATAGATACCATTCACCTTGAAAGAGAGAATCTTGGCCTCATCGCGCTTGGCAACGAGTGTCCAGTCGAGGAACACATCGCCATTCTTCACGCGCAAGGTCTGTGCAAGGAGCATATTCATCTTGTCGCCCACCTTGGCATCACACACAGCACCATCGCTGAGCGTGAGTTTGTTCAAGGTCATCTGACTGATGTCGTAGGTCTCAGGCACACGTACGGTAATGGTGCGTGCAGCCTTGTCTACAGTTCCTTCATAGTCGTCGAGTGCCAGCTCTGTGACAGAGCAGCCTCCTGTGAGCTGCAGGTCGGACACATTGTCCTCGCTGCAGGCTGTGAGGGCAAGAATGCCCATCAATATAAATAATAATTTCTTCATATTACCATTCTCCTATGTTCTGGGTGTAATGTCCGTTAGATGCTGCCACCTGTGAGTAAGGTATCGGCAAATATTCATTCTTGTTTTTGGTAAAGTGAGCATCTCCATAGATAGAGCATTTGTTGGTCTCCTCGGCAAAGTACTTGTTGAGAACCTTCTCTGCCTCACCCCATCTCACGAGGTCGAAGAAGCGCTCGCTCTCCATACCCATCTCCAAGCGACGCTCCATCTTCACGATCTTCAGAGCCTCTTCCTGGCTGTAAGTACCATTGTAGGTAGAGATGTTGAACTTCACGCCATAGTCGCTTGGGTAGTTGGCAATCATACCTGTACTCTGCTTGGCACGCTTACGAATCTCGTTGACCAGCTTGATGGCCTCGCCCGCCTCGTTGAGCTGTGCATAAGCCTCAGCACGCTCCAGGAGTACGTCGGCATAACGGAACACGATGCGGTTCATAGGTGTGCCCCACCAAGAGCCCTTTACCAGGTAACCGCAGTCGGGATCTACATTCTGCTTCAAGGTTACATAATAACCATAAATACCATTCGAACGGCTCCATGTGGGACTGGCATCCATCATGTACTTGCTGTTGAACTCGTATGGAAGACCTGGCAGACCTACAGTGAGGAACAGACGTGGGTCGGCATCCTGTGTCAGGTCGTAGTCCTTATTATTAAAGGTGTCGATGAAAGGATGACCGTCGGCATCGGTACGATAGGCGTTCACAAGATTCTGGCTGGGCTTGTAGAAGTCGCAACCTCCATCGGTAACACCAGGGATATTGGGCACGATAAGACCATAGCTCCAGTTCAGGTTACCATACTTGGTACCGTCGTTGATGGAATACTGCATGGCCCAGATGCTCTCCACACCATTCTCGTACTGAGTCTCAGGACGGAAGTTGTTGTGGAAGTCGGACTCGAGGTCGAAGCCACCTGCGCTGTAGATGTCAGGATTGCTGTACTCGATGACCTTCAGCAAGTCTTCTCTGTTGATGCTTGTCACCTGATTGGATGCAGCATCGTCCTGGTGATAAGCCTTATAGAGGTAAGCCTTGGTGAGGAAGGCCGCAGCTGCTGCCTTGGAAGGACGGCCCTTATCGGTCTGCTTCACAGGAAGCACACTGTAGGCATACTCCACATCGTTGATAATCTGCTGCCAGCCCTCATCATTGTTAAACTCGGTGTTGGAAAGGGTATTGTAGTCTTCCTGCTTCAGGTTGGCATCCATGATGAAAGGAATGTTCTTATAGAGACGCTTCAACAGGAAATGGGCATAGGCACGCAGGAACTTCATCTCGCCTAAGCGCTGTGCCTTGAGCTGATAGCTGTCGCTGGTGGTCTCAAGTACAGAGATGGCTGAGTTGACACGTGAGATACAGTTGTAAAGGCGCACCCACATATCGTTGATGTTCCAGTTGGTGGTGAGCACACCCTGCTCTATCTCCAGCTGATGGAACACGTCACCGTCGCTGGTTCCGTTGCCACCCTTATAGGCATCATCGCTGCGTACATCAAAGTTCCACATCGAGAAGGAAGAGTTGATGTCTTCGGCTGTAGTGAAGACAGCATAAGCCGAGATAACCAGGTTATCCACATTGCTTGGGTCCTTCACCATGTCGCTGTCGAGCACGCCCTGTGGCTTCTGGTCGTCCAGGAAGTCAGAGCAACTTGTCGTACCCACCAAGGCAAGAACGGTAAGGACTGAATATAATATCTTTTTCATAATTTGACTCTTTTAGAATGTTACGTTAAGACCAAATGTGAGGTTGAGAGGGATAGGATAACCATAGTTTGGATTCTCTGGATCCAGCCCCGTAAAGCTGCTGCTCTTGATGGTGAAGAGGTTCTGTGCACTGACATACATGCGCAAGCGCTGCATAGAGAGCTTGGAGGCGATGCTCTGTGGGAAATTGTAACCCAACTGGATGGTGCGCAGTTTCAGATAACTACCATTCTCTACCCAATAAGTAGATACACGTTTCTCATTATTATTGTCGGAAAGGGTAAGAGCAGGAATATTGCTGGATGGATTGTCCACACACCATGCGTTCAACAGACGATGTCCCTTGTTCAAGAAGCCGACGTTAAGACCAGCCCAGATGTCGGTCTCTTTCTTTAGGTCGGAGATGATGTCTACACCCTGCACACCCTGGAAGAAAGCTGTGAAGTCGAAGTTCTTGTACTCCAAGTAGATGTTGAAACCATAAGTGAAGTCGGGCACAGGATCATAAATCCAAGTCTGGTCAAGCTCAGTAATCTTACCATCATGATCCAAATCTTTCCAGCGCATACGTCCTAAGCCTGCACCTTCCTGAGTGGCATGGTTGTCGATTTCTTCCTGGCTCTTGAAGATACCATCGCATACATATCCTACCTGTGCACCCATAGGATGACCGATAACACTCTTCACACCATTACCACCAAAGATACCATTAGCTGCTACAGTAGTAGGCAGCGCTGTAATTTCGTTGCGATAAGAAGAAATGTTGGCGGTGATGTCGTACTTCAGACCAAAGTTGGTCTTGTTGCGATAACCGATGTTGAACTCGAAACCGCGGTTCTCCATCTCGCCTGCATTGATCCACTGTGAGCTTCCCTCACCCATAACGGCGATACCTGGCATATAAACCAAGATGTCCTTGGTCTTCTTGAAGTACCAGTCAAAGTTACCATAGAGGGTATTGCCAAAGAAAGCGAAGTCGAGACCCAAGTCGGTCTGTGTGGTTGTTTCCCACTTGATGTCGTCATTACCAATCTGATTGCGCTTGAAACCTGAAGGCAATGTACTTCCGCCATTGGTTCCTGCGATATCGTAAGAGGTACCATAACTCTGACCACCATTCTCACCCACTCCATAGTTGCTAACAAAGATGGTATAGCGAGCCAGGTTGTCGATTTCCTGGTTACCAGTCTGTCCCCAAGATGCACGAATCTTCAAATCGTCAATCCAAGAAGCCTTCTTCAGGAAGTTCTCCTGATTGATACGCCAGCCTGCAGATACAGATGGGAAGGTGGCATAACGATTGTTCTTACCGAAACGAGAGCTACCGTCACGACGGATGGTGAACGAAGCCATGTACTTGTCGGCATAGTTGTAGTTGGCCTTACCGAAGAAAGACACGAGCGAATAGCCTGATCCTCCACCGTAAGCCTGTGCTCCCGTGGTACCTGCATCAGGCCACATATAGTCGGGCTTGAGTACTGCGAAACCTTCCTTATAACCAGAGAAGTAGATATCATCCTGACGGTTCAACTCCATACCTGCCATGAGGTCGAAGCGATGCTGACCTATCTCCTTATTATATGTAGCCACAGCATTCCACATCCATTTGGTCCAGTGTTCCTGCTTGGCCTCTACTGCATTCTTGTCGTTGGCAACGTTACCCTCTGTTACAGGATAGGTAAAGAATCGCTGCTGCTTCTGAGAGTAGTCGAGACCAAAGGTGGAACGGATGTTAAAGCCCTTGAAGAGGTTGAGGTTTACATAAGCATCACCAAACATACGCCAGTAGGTATAACGGTTGTCCTTGTTGCGTTCCAACACTGCTACAGGGTTATAACGGTCAGGATAACCTCCTACAGGACCTGCATAGTTGCCATCCTCAGTATAGATAGGCAGAGATGGATTGAACTGCAACACATTCTGCAGGAAACCACCAGGAGCCGCAACCTCAGAAGTACGGTTGACAGTGAAGTGCTCGCCTACAGTAAGACAATTATTCTTCAAGAGCTTGTACTCTGTATTCATACGAGCTGAGAAGCGGTTAAAATCTGAATGTTTGATAATTCCCAAGTTCTTGTAGTAACCCAAAGAGAAGAAACTGCTACCCTTGTCTGAACCCTTACTAACAGATACGTTATACTGCTGTACTACACCTGTGCGAGTTGTCTCATCAAACCAATCAGTATCAGCAGCAGGTGTTGTACCCGCATCGTCGAGATACTTCTTCATACTGATGCCGTTGAGCACAGGGTTGCCCTGCTCGTTATAGCTCCAGTCGTAGCTGTAGCCCAGACCATTGGTGTTAGGATCCATACCATCGTTCATATAGGCACGCCACATCACCTGACCAAACTCCTTTGCATTGAGCACATCCATCTTATGAGCGTAAGTAGAAACAGAGATAGAGCCGTCGAAGTCTACCTTCACCTTGCCCTCCTTACCCTTCTTGGTAGTGATGATGATGACACCATTGGCGGCACGGCTACCATAGATAGAAGCCGAGGCAGCATCCTTGAGCACCTGAATGCTCTCGATGTCATTACCATTGAGTTCGTGCATACCAGCCTTTGTTGGCACACCATCAACAATATAAAGAGGATCATTGTTGTTCAGCGTACCGATACCACGAATACGTACGGTGGCAGTTCCCGAAGGAGAACCGTCAGCAGTAATATTCATACCAGGAACGCGGCCCTGAAGAGCCTTGATAGGGTTGTTCTCGTTCTGCTTGGCTATCTCGTCAACGCTGACTACCGAGATGGCACCTGTCAGGTCGGCCTTGCGCTGAGTGGTATAACCAGTAACGACTACCTCGTTGAGCAACTTGGCATCTTCTTCGAGAACGATGCGCAGACCCTTGGCAGCCTTCACCACCTGAGTCTTATACCCCATAAAAGAGATAGAAAGTTTAGAACCGGACTGAACCTGCACCTTAAAGTTACCGTCAATATCGGTAACAGTACCTGCATTTCCCTGTCCCCCTACTACGGTGACAGTGGCACCAATAACTGGTTCTCCACTGTTGTCGGTAACATTTCCACTTGCCTCTTCGACCTGGGCGAATGATACCGCACTGACGAGCAACAAACAGATGCTCATCAAGAGAGTTTTCATTTTCTCCATGTAAATAAAGGTTTTGTTAATAGTAATTCTATTTATTGTTTATTCAAATTTCTGGCAGCAAAGATAGCAAAACTCTTATTGACAACAGAGAAAAATTCGTTCATCACATGGCAATTATGTTACATGCAACTATTTTATAGTATTTCGTTCATTTATATGACTTCTGTTTTTCTGAGAGTTAGAATAATCAGCACAAGTTGGAATAGCAGGGTTATAAAAGAAGTTAGAGGGAAGTTGAGAGAGAAGTCCTGTCAGTCTCTCAACTCTGTCGGGTTGATGCCGAACTGCTTCTTGAAACAAACTGAGAAGTAACCGGGAATGGCGAAGCCCACCTCGGCAGCCACCTCACTGATGGTCTTGTCGGTTTGCTTCAGGAGCGAATAGGCTTTTTGCATACGCATCTCTCTGAGCACCTCGGCAGGAGTCTTGCCTGTAAGCGCCTTCACCTTGCGGTACATCTGCACCTTGCTAAGACTCAGTTCTGAGCCTAAGTCGTCCATGCGAAGGTTGGCATTTCCGATATGCGACTTGGCAGCCTTCTTGAACCGCTCCAAGAACATACGCTCTCCTGGTTCATCGGTCTGTATGTCTTCTGCCGAAAGCATCTGCTTGGCCTCATCATTCTTTCTCTGCCGGCGTGCCTGAAGAAGGTTGGATATGCGTACCAGGAGCAGATGGTCGCTGAAGGGCTTGGTGATATAGGCGTCAGCACCATGCTCATAGCCCTCTATACGCTGCGACTCCTCGCTGCGGGCGGTAAGCAGAATGACAGGAATATGACTGGTCACCTCATCCTCCTTGATCTTCGAACAGAAGGTGAGTCCATCCATCACAGGCATCATCACATCGCTGACGATCAGGTCGGGCACACTCTCCTTAGCCAAGCGCAGACCATTCTGTCCATCCGAAGCCTCGATGACATAGTACTGACCGGCAAGGAGCACACGCAGATAGCTGCGGATATCCTCATTGTCGTCGACGATAAGAATGGTGGACAGTTCCTCCACATCTTGCTGCAGCAACATCTGATGGCGACTGTCGCGAAGCACATGCTGAGAGAGTTCCTTCTCGCAAGCCTCATCTGCCGAAGCCTGATTCATGGCATCTACCTGTTCCTTGAAGTTGAGCACATCGGCGGTCAAGGTTTCCAACTGCCCCACATTGCGCGACACCACCTGCAGCAGCATCTTCTGCTCCTCGGTATAATTGTCCGCCTGCATCAGCCGGTTCAACGGTCCTGACACCAAGGTCAGCGGAGTGCGGAGCTGATGACTGACATTGGTAAAGAAGGCTATCTTGTCGTCTGCCATCTGCTTGCGCTGTTCGTTGAGTTTCTCCTTTTCCCGACGCACTTTACAACGATAGAATATCATGATGAGCAGCAACAGCACCACGGCAACAGCCAGGATGCTGATAATCTTCTGCCACCGGTACATCTTCATATATTCGTTGATGCTCGAATAGATGGTGTTCAGGTCGGCGGTCTGGTCTTCTATCTCCTTGTACTGCATGTCTATCAACTTGGCATTCTCGGCTGTGACAAGTGCCGACTGGAAATAGTTCATACGCTTGTAGGGCTTGCCCTGCAGGATGTTCATCGCCAAGGGAACGATGGCCTCGCCCTTGGTAGGATAGATATACGAGGCTGTCATCACGCCCTTGTCCACAAGGTCTACTCCCTGGTTCTCGCCAGGCAGTCCGTCGATACCCACAAAGAGCATCTGCTTCTCGCGGTTCTTCTCCTTGGCTGCCTGCTGCGCACCCCAAGCCTCGGCATCATTATGTCCGAAGACAGCATCAACAGGCTTGCCTGCATCCATATACTGGCGCATCAACTTCTTGGCACCAGCCAGGTTCCAGTCGCCTTCCAACGTCACTACCTGTATCTGTGGAAAGGCTTTCATGCCCTGCATAAATCCGCGATGACGGTCGGCAACAGGTGTGGAGCCACGCTCGCCCGTTATCTCAACGACCGTTCCCCTACCCTGCAGTTGGTGTGCCAGATAATCAGCCACCTCCTTGCCTATCGCCACATTGTCGGTTCCGATATAGGCAGTATAGTGGGTAGACTCTATCATGCGGTCGTAAAGAATGACGGGAATACCAGCACGGTAGGCACGCTCTATCGCTGGCGCAACGGTCTTGACATCACTGGGAGCCACCACCAAGAGGTCGACTTTGGCTTTCACCAAGCTGTCTATCTGCCGGGCCTGGCGCTGCCCATTGTTGTCGGCAGAAGCGAAGACCACATCCACATTCTTATACTGATACTGCCCAATCTTGATTTCGCGGTTCACCTTCTGGCGCCACAGGTCGTCACTGCATTGGGACACACCTATCACGGTGCGCCTGTCGGAACAGGACACGAAGACGAGCAACAAAAGGATTACATATAATATAATATGCTTCTTTCCGGTTTTCATTTTTGTATCGTTTTTGTTTACACAGTAGCAATATGCAAAAATATAAACAAAAATGAAAACCCACAAATCAAACAAACAAAAATTAATATCTTTTAATAGCAAAGACACAAAAAAGGACTTCGCCGCCCTTGGTCATCACAGACCAGGTAAAGCGAAGTCCTATATCAAAATATCAACTACCAAAAACTTAACTCCCGACTTACTTCGTATATTTCTCAGGAAGCACAGGCATGGCACCATGCTGGGTGCACACGTATGCACTTACCTCTACTGCCAGCTTGTGAGCCTCGGCAATGCTCTTGCCCTTCAGGATGCTGGCGCAGAAAGTACCTGTGAAGCTGTCGCCTGCTCCTACGGTATCGGCAACCTCTACCTTAGGAGTTTCCTGGAACGACTTGAAACCTGGAGCAAAGACATAGCTGCCATTCACGCCACAGGTGAGCACGAGCATATCGAGATTGTACTTACCGAGGATGAGCCAGCACTTATTCTCGATGTCGAGACCGGGATAACCGAAGAGACGGCCGATGGTAATCAATTCCTCATCGTTGATCTTCAACACATTGCAACGCTTCAAGCTCTCGCAGATCACCTCCTTGGTATAGAAGTTCTGACGCAGGTTGATGTCGAAAACCTTCAGGCAGTCCTCGGGAGTATGCTCGAGGAACTGATAGATAGACTTACGGCTTACCTCGTTGCGCTGAGCCAAAGAGCCCCAGCATACAGCTCCGGCATTGGCAGCCACCTCCTTGATGCCGTCGGTGAAGGGGATGTTGTCCCATGCCACCCCTTCCTTGATGTCATAGGTAGGCACACCCTCTGCATCAAGCTCTACCTGTACGGTTCCTGTAGGGAAGTCCACACGTGGCATCACGTACTTGAGATGCTTCTCGTCCAACAGTCGGAGAGCCTCATCGCCCAACAAGTCGCTGCCTACAGCACTGACTGCTACTGACTGCAAGCCATGCTGACCGGCGTGATAGGCGAAATTGGCAGGAGCACCGCCCAACTGAGAACCTGTAGGCAGCACATCGAAAAGGATCTCGCCCAAACCTACACAATATTTCTTGTCCAAATCTTCTATTTTCATAATCTTGTTTTAAAAAAATTCTACTTTTGCAAGTTCAGAAGTTTACATCTTCACCTTATTTATATAAGAGAACAGATAGAGCACGCCTACTGACATCACCAGCACGGCACCAATCTGTCCGATGGCATCGCTGGCAACACCCATAATGAGTGGGAACACCGTACCGCCAAACAAGCCCATGATCATCAGACCGCTCACCTCGTTCTTCTTCTCAGGTACAGAGAGGAGAGCCTGCGAGAAGATGATGGAGAACACATTGGAGTTGCCGTAACCCACCAGGGCAATGGCAATATAAAGCAACATCTTGCTCTCGCCGAAGAAGAGACCTGCCATACTCAGAGCCATCATCACGACGCTGATGGTGAAGAACACACGGGGCTTCATCATACGGAGGAAGACGGTGCCTGTGAAACAACCGATGGTACGGAAGATGAAGTAGAGCGATGTGGCGAAGGCAGCCTCGTTGAGTGTCCAGTCCAAACGCTCCATCAGAATCTTGGGAGCAGTGGTGTTGGTACCCACATCGATACCTACATGACACATGATACCGATGAAGGAAAGCAGCACGATAGGCTTGCCCAAGAGAGCCAGGCAGTCAACAAAGCCTGAGGCCTTGCCCTCGGTCTTCTCCTCCTCGATAGGAGTTCCTGCCAGGAACAGCGTTGCGCACACACCGATAATCATATAGATGGGGAAGAGCACACGCCAGCCCAATCCAAACTCAGGAATGCTTGCCACAGAACCCCACATGGCAATATAAGGTGCCATAAAGGAAGCTATGGCCTTGACAAACTGTCCGAAGGTAAGCGTAGAAGCCAGGTTCTTGCCGGATGTAACGGCAGATACCAACGGATTGAGCGATGTCTGCATCAGCGCATTACCGATACCCAAGAGGGAGAACGATACAAGCATGATGCCGAAGGTTTCGCCAAACAAAGGCAGAAGAAGAGAGATGACAGTCACCAAGAGTGAGAGCAGCACGGTCTTCTTACGACCTATCTTATTCATCAACATGCCCGTGGGCACAGAGAAAATCAGGAACCAGAAGAACACCAATGATGGGAACAGGTTGGCTGTAGCATCATTCAGGTTGAGGTCTTCTTTCACATAGTTGGAGGCAATGCCCACCAAATCTACAAATCCCATGGCGAAGAAACAGAGCATCACTGGGACGAGGGTCAATTTTATAGACTTGTTCATATCTTGTTAGTTATTATTTTACAACTCTTACTTTCCTATCTGGTAAACCACATACTTGCCTTTACCCTTCAGCGTGAGCTTGTTGTAAGGCTTGGTGGGGAACACGAGGTTGGTCATCGCCATCTTGCCGTCGGCATCCAGCACCTCGACGCTGCTCTTGTCGATGAAGATTCTGAGCTGGCTGATCTTGCCGTAGGTAGGAGCCTTGGTGACAGCAGCAAACTCGTTGCTGAAGTCGGTCTTGCCGCTCTTTGTACGGTCCATCTCGAAGGTCTCAGCCTTGGCATTATAGGTCATCACCACCTGCTCGCCCTTGTCGTTGCTCAGAGTGATAGTGGCATTACCCTTTACATTGACCACAGCCTCGCAAGCCTCTGAGAGAGCCTTTGAGGTCTTCTTGCTGCGTGCAGCTGCCATCTCGGGAGAAGGAGTCACACTGCAATAGGTCTCGCCCTTGTACTCGAAGAGTCCCAAGTCGCGGGCTATCGAGTTGGCAGAACGGTACTGCAGGGTAGGAACCTGATTGGCATACTGCCAGTTGCTCATCCATGCTATTGCCACACGGCGTCCGTCGGGAGCATTGTCGAAAGTGACAGTGGCATAATGGTCCTTGCCATAATCCATCCACTTGGTAACCTCGGGCTTGCTCTCGCAGGTAAACTTGTGTCCGTCGAACTCGCCAATGAAGTATTGTGTGGCAGAGCCGCCGAAAGGACCGCCAGGGTTGATGTTGCAGAGAAGCATCCACTTCTCCTTGTCGGTGCCGCGAACCTTCATCTTCATCAGGTCAGGGCATTCCCACACACCGCCATGATTGCCGTACTCGGCACCGAAAGAGCTCTCGTAAGTCCAGTCTTTCAGGTTGTCAGAAGAATAGATGTTCATCTGCTGACCGGCAGCGAGAATCATGTTCCACTTCTTGATATCCTCGTTCCAGAACATATGTGGATCGCGGAAGTCGGGCACGTTGCTTGTGATGATAGGGTTGCCCTCATACTTGGTGAAGGTCTTTCCGTTGTCAGTACTGTAGGCCATGCTCTGGGTCTGGTTCTCGCCAGCCGAGGTATAGAGAGCCACGACAGCACCCTTGCCGAAGCCAGCGGTATTCTTCTTGTCGACAACAGCCGAACCGCTGAATATCGTACCTATCACATCAGGCTCGATAGCTTCGCCCTCAAACTTCCAGTCTACGAGATTGGTAGAGGTGGAATGTCCCCAGGTCATGTTCTCCCACTGCGATCCATAGGGATTGTACTGGAAATAGAGATGCCACACACCATCCTTATAGAACATACCGTTAGGATCGTTCATCCAGCCATAGGCAGGAGTATGATGATAGAGAGGACGATACTGCTCACGGTTCTTCATGTCGAAACTGTCGGAGAACTTCATTCCCTTCCAGCATCCGAAGTTGGCAATACCGCCGTCATTGCGATACTGTCCGTTGACATGAATATCGAGCATCAGTCCCTTCTGGCTCTTGTAAGCCTCCAAGTCGAGAGGCACATAATAATCTACGTGCGTATTGGCAAGGCGGACATTGAATGTCTTCAACTGCTGGTTGTTGGCTATCACCTTGACATGACTCATTTCGGCACTCTCCTGAACAGGTATCAGGAGATATTTCTCACTCTGGTGAATACGATAGAGGCAATGGTTGTTACTCAGGAATTGAGTTTCCTGGGCTGAGGCTGACATACCAGCCAACAGGAGCATCATGCTCAACACAGTTTTTCTGATTGTTCTCATTACTTTGTTATTGGGTTTTGTTTTTAAATGCGTTATTGGTATTTTCGATTGCAAATTTATCAAACATATCTTATTCTTCCACGCAATATTCGTTCATTACATGCTAAATATGTTACAAGAAACATTTTTCTCATCTTTAGAACACTTTTTTGAAGAAAATGATTCCTGCGCCCGAACATCTATGAAGGCAAAACGGACTTATCTATTTCGATACAAGGTCAGAAGAATAACAAACCCAACTTTAGCAAATGGTAAGTTAGAGAAGTTACTTTCGTAATCACTCCTATGTTCGTTTGGGGAAATCCTGACTTTATGTCTATTTTCATGTCGGAAAAAGCGAGAACTGTAGTTTTCACCCTCATGAATAAATATTCGTTACAGGACAAGACTTAACTATGAAAAAAATTTTTCCCAGTTGGGAAATTTTTATTTTCCAGTTAGGTGGATTCTATTTCCCAGTTGGAAGACCGATTTTTTGCAATTACGGAATAAATATACCGTATAAATATACTTTAGCTTTCTCTTGTAGTTTAAGAACGTGCTAAGGCCCAAAAGTTCATAGAAGCAGCACGCCCAGAGCCAATGGTCACCGGCACGTGGAGCATACTTACGAAAACTGTGAACTTTAACTTTCTCTTGTACTGAAGTCAAAGAAGTAAGAGTATATATATAATAAGGTACGCGCGAGCCACTTCTGAACTTCTTAACTCTTGAAGAAACCTTCCAATAAGGCATATGGCTTTATGTAAAATTGCTCTTTGAAAGGCACAATTGTGCTACAAGCAGGCAATTTTATCGCATCAGTAGTTAGAAAAACAGCATAAGTAGTTAGAAAAATAGCATCCGCATTTATAAATAATAGAATGCACAAAACACCCTTCACCCTTCATCTATTCGCCCGGAATGCCGATAAACACTGGGGATCTGAGAGAGAAAGGTCAAATTTAACCCTTCATCACCCTTCATCGTGTGTCATTTCCAAGAAAGTTCAACCTGATTCAGACTTGTTCCCTCAATTTATGGATTTCCTCCAGCGGAAGTTCGGTGGCTGTTGATACTTGCTCTTCAGAAAGCCCCATTGACAAAAGGCGGCGGGCTGTAGATATCTTTTCTTCTTCCATACCTTCCTCACGTCCTTTTTCCAAGCCTTTAGCCAGACCTTTTTCCATTCCTTTAGCCAGACCTTCCTCACGCCCCTTTTCCAAGCCTTTAGCCAGACCTTCCTCACGTCCTTTTTCCAAGCCTTTAGCCATACCTTCCTCACGTCCCTTTTCCAAAGCCGTATCTATAGAGTTCTTGACATCACGATAAGCCTTCAAACTATCCTCATATTCTTTCAACTCTGTTGGGGTGAACTTCGCAATCT
>ERZ1026858.1009-NODE-1009-length-14801-cov-6.470772_pt1 | contig 14801 bp, 16 predicted proteins | sample MGYA00380159_ERZ1026858 | MGnify/ENA primary metagenome ERZ1026858 (study PRJEB33269, sample SAMEA4719795) | human gut metagenome | biome: human-associated habitat; feature: organic feature; material: feces | place: Cameroon | collected 2013-10 ...
ATCATCGTCAGCACCAGGAGCATGACCTTTACCATGTAACTGATCAAGTAAAGCTTCGAACTCTTCTTCTGTAATATCATCAATTTAAGAATCACCTGAAGCTTCTTCCTTAGCAGGTTCTGCTTTTGGTTCTTCTTTTACAGGCTCTGGTTCTGGAGCAGGTGCTGGTTCTGGAGCAGGTGTTGCTGCAGGAGCTGCAACGGTCTTACCGGCTGCTAGTGCATGTAATCTATCAATCAGATCAGCTGGCGCATCTTCTGGAGTATCACCATTCTTAACAGCATCAAACATGGTGGTTATTTCATCATAAGCCTGAAGCACTGCGTCCATTAAATCTGGAGACATGCTGATTCTGCCGTTTCTTAATTCATCAAATAAGCTTTCAGCAGCATGACAAACTTCAACGAGACTGCTTAGCTGTAAGAAACCTGCGCCTCCCTTAACAGTATGGAATCCTCTGAAGATAGCATTCAAAAGATCCTTATCGTCAGGGGTCTTCTCAATCTGGACTAGCTGTTCATTAAGATTTTCAATAATCTCACCAGCTTCTACTATAAAGTCTTGTAGAATCTCGTCATCCATTTTCAGTCTCCGTTATTATTAGAATCCTAAACTTGCTAACAGGTCATCAACATCGTCCTGACTTGTAGCTACATTGTCTGATTGTTCTTTTACGCTCTCCAATGCAGGACCTTGAGGGTTAATACCTGAAGTTGCATCATCTAGCAGTGACAATCTGTCTTCATCAGAAAAGTTCATCAAGAACTTAAGCAACTTATCTTCTACCTCAGATACCAAGGCGATGACTTTCTGAATCATCTGTCCTGTTAGATCCTGATAATCTTGAGCCATCAGAATTGCATTTAACTGTTCACATACCTTTTCGGCATTTGTTTTAGTATCATGAATGAGTCCATCAACATTTCTGCACAAGGTCACAAAATTATCTCTATCAATGCGACCGTGCATCAATGAGCTCCATGCAGGCAGTAATTTTTCTACTGCAGTCTGTAGACTCTTCACCATAGGTTCACACGCATCAACAGCATCTAAGGTTCTTGATGCTGCAGAATCTGTCATTTTGATAATAGATGACAGTCTTTCGGAAGCTCTTGGCATATCAACATTTGCAATTACTCTTAATCTTTCATCTTCGGCAAAAGATTTAATTGCATTATGAAGATCACGTGTAAGAGTACCTACTTCAGCAAAGATTTCATCCTCTTTAGGAGTTGAAAATACTCTTGAAAGAGCCAACAACTTAGACTGGGCTTCTTCTTGCATTCCTGCTTCTACTAGAGCCTTGATATCGTCTAAATCTTCGACAGTCAGTTCTTTCGCTACTACGTCAGCCATTACATCAACCTTATTCAAAACGCTCAAAGATCTTATCTAACTTAGCTTTCAAGGTGGCAGCGGTAAATGGTTTAACAATATAACCATTAACACCAGCCTTAGCTGCTTCAATGATCTGCTCGCGCTTTGCTTCAGCAGTAACCATGAGAACTGGTAGAGCCTTTAATTTAGGGCTCTTACGGATAGCCTTAAGAAGGTCAATTCCCTGCATAATAGGCATATTCCAATCGGTTACAACAAAATCAAAATCTCCTGACTCTAACATTGGTAGAGCAGTAGCGCCATCGTCAGCTTCATGAGTATTGTTAAATCCTAGATCACGAAGTAGATTTTTAATAATACGTCTCATTGTTGAGAAGTCATCAACAATCAGAATCTTGATATTCTTGTCCAAGATTTTCTCCTTTACACAGATTGAGGGTCATGTTGATCCGTCTATCTTTATACTTATAGGCAGTTTAATTTTAAATTACCACCTAATTCAAAAAAAAATGTTAACTGTCACTACTTAGAACACCAATCTTTGAGCATAGATCTCAATCTTGCCATAGACTGGGAAATTAGCTGACTAATTCTTGACTCACTCAAATCAAGAACTTTACCTATTTCTTTTAAGTTCAATTCTTCATCATAATACAAAGAAAGAACCTGTTGTTCTCGCTCTGGAAGCTTTTTAATAGCTTCTACAAGCGATACCCTAAACTTTGATGTTGCAAGAGTATCAAATAATTTATCTTTGGTGTTATCACCACCCTCTGCAATAACATCGGCACTTACGCCAAGATCTTCAATACCAATCATCTGACTTGATGAAGAATCATTAAGCATCTGATGATATTTATCGATATCAACTCCAAGTTCGTTTGCAATTTCAAAATCTCTAGGCTCTCTACCTAATTTGTTAGACAGTCTTGAGATTGCATCTGAAATGCTTCTTGTATTCTGATGGACTGAACGAGGTGCCCAATCTGACTGACGTAACTCATCAATCATAGCGCCACGAATTCTGATGGAAGCATATGTTTCAAACACAGCTCCATGCCCATCCTCATAATGTGAAGCCGCGTCCATAAGTCCAATCATGCCAGATTGGATCAGATCATCAACTTCAACGCATGCAGGTAGTCTTGCCTTCAAATGAAGAGCAATTCTTTTTACCAATGGCGCATAAGACTCTACAAGTCTGTTCATATCCAGACGCTGTTGAGCCTGATAAGCTTTTGCTCCGTTTAACATACCTGCCATATACTATTCTTTCTTTTGTAAACGCTATCTTCTTTTATAATAAGCGTTTTTGTTCTTATTACTTATTGTTTTTGATCAAATTTTCAACAAAAAATTCCAAATGACCGCCAGCTACTTCTGGAATTGGCCAAGTAGTAATTCTATTTGCTAGAGTTCTAAATGCTCTTGCAGCAGGTGAAGTTGGGAACACCTCAACTACACATGAACGCTGACGAATAGCTTTTCTCATATTCATATCTACAGGAATACAAGCTACTAACTCTAGTGTTGCATCAATAAAGCGCTCGGTTACGGTAACAAGTTTCTGGTACATCAGCTTACCCTCATCTAATGAATGTAACTGATTACCAATAATCTTGAATTTCTTGACACCATAATCACGGGATAAAACTTTCATCTGAGCATAAGCATCCGCTACAGAGGTTGGCTCGTTGCATACAACCATCAGAACATCTTGAGCTGCACGGCAGAAGGATAGAACCATGTCAGAGATGCCAGCTGCGGTATCAACAATGAAATAATCAATATCTTCTTTTAAGGTTGAGAAAGCTCTGATTAAACCTGCATGCTGCTCTACAGTTAATTCAACCATTTGCTTTAAACCTGACGAAGCAGGAACAATTCTCAAGCCATGAGGTCCAGTTTGCAGGATATCTTGCAGTTCACACTCACCGTTTAACACATGACCTAAGTTCTTATCTACTTTAAGACCTAACATAACATCGATGTTAGCAAGTCCTAAGTCAGCATCAAACAGCATAACTTTTTTGCCCATTTGGCATAATGCTACAGCAAGATTCAGTGAAACACTGGACTTGCCCACACCACCTTTACCACCGGTTACAGTGATTACTTTTACTTTGCGTCTGCCGTTTGCTAGTTCTGCCATTTTTTATCCTTCTTATAATAAAATCTGTTAGGCTTCTTTATCTAAAGCTATCTTTGCAACGTCATTTTCAACAGCACTTAAAGCCTTGACAGCTAAAGTTCTTGAAACTGGAACAGACAGATCCTCTGGAACTCTTTGTCCATCTGTTATATATGAAAGTGTCAAATTTTGCTTTATGCATAAAGATAAAGCATCTGCTAAAGATTCACTTTCATCTACCTTAGTCAAGATCAATCCTTTAAGGCCTATTGAGTTAAAGTGCTCATAAGCCTGTTCTAGTACCCTGCGTTGAGCAGTTGCAGGCAATACTAAATAGTGCTTGAGTTTTAACTTTGACTGCTGTTTTAACTGTGCAATTTGTGTGCCAAATCTTTCATCATGTAGACCGACACCCACAGTATCAACTAGAACTAAACTTTTATCTCTTAGTGTATATAACATCTCAGGGAGCTCATCTAGCGATTTTATCGCAAAAGTTGAACATCCCATGATCCTTCCGTAAGTCTTTACCTGCTCTACAGCACCAATTCTATAATGGTCAGCTGTAATTAAAGCAACTCTGTCAGGTCCATATCTCATTACAAATCTAGCAGCTAATTTCGCCAGAGTTGTTGTTTTACCGACACCTGCTGGACCTATAAGTGTCACTATTCCGCCTTCATTGACAATTTCATCCTGTCCTACAGTAAGTCTCTTCTCAACAATAGAGGCTAACTGTCTCCAAGCAAAATTAAATGAAGCATCAGCATCAATATTTTCAGATAGTTCTTGTGAAAGGTGTTTTTCAAAACCTGAACTTAACAGCAGTTCGTAAATCATGGCTCTTACAGGCTCTTCCCTTTTCTTACTATCTGACATGAGACCTGCAAGCTCAAATTGCAAGAGACGACGAATAGAATCTACTTCCTGACGCATCTTAGAGAGTTCATTTTTCTCATTTAGAGACTCTTTAGATTCGTAAGATGAAATTCCGTGTGTTGTTTCTACCTTTTTAGCTAAATCTCTGTCTTTTTCTTTAACAAAAAGATCTTTTAGACCTGATTGCTCTGAAAGAGGTGCAGGTGGAACTTTATTTGTATAAGAGGTATTTGCAACCTTTTTAGCTTCTTGAGCCTTATTCTGCTCTTGCTTTTGACGCTCTAAGATCTCTAACAGACTTTTGGCAAAGCCTTCAGCTTTTGAACCGCCAACGATATTTTTGTTGGCAGAAGTTTCTTTTGAAGCTTGTGCTTTAGCTACTATTTTAGATGAGGTTAAAGTAACTTCATCATCTTTGATTATTCTAGATAGAGGAGAATCCTCTTTGAGGACTTTACTGGTGATACTGTCGTTATCAGCTGTAGTAGACAGCTCTTCTACACTTACTGTCTTAGTTTCAACGCCAGCAATGATTTCAACACCATTTGCAACACGCTTGTTAGACATAATAACAGCCTCTGCACCTAGCTCTTCTTTTATTTTTGCAAGAGCTGAGCGCATATCTGCAGCAACAAAGCGTTTTAATTTCATTTAGAACTCGTTCTTTTTATAATTTAGTGACACTTCTGAAAATCTGTACAATTTTCTGTAAAAGTGCGATTTAAGTCAATGACTAAACGTATAATAAATTCAATATTGTTAAGTAGATTGTGCTATTTTAGATAAAAAAATTTCAATCTTCACGATTTTTTCTAGCGCATACCAAGATTCTGCTGATTATTCTGATTTCCAACCACACTGACAATCTTAATCTGTTTGTCATCAGGTACCTCCTGATAAGAAAGTACTCTCAATCCTGGAATTGTATTCTTAACAAATCTTGATAAGGTTGATCTTAGGATACCTGATGTCAGTAAGATAGCAGGCTCGCCTTCCATTTCCTGATTTGAGGTAGCATCCATAAGTGAGCGCTGTAATCTGTCAGCCATACCAGGCTCAATACCAATACCTTCGGCGCCACCTGTTTCTAAGGACTTATGTAGAACTTTCTCTAAATCTGGAGCTAAGGTAATTACAGGAATAGTATTTTCTGAACCTACTATATCCTGAATAATCAGACGGCGTAAACCGATGCGACAAGCTGCGGTTAACACCTCAGGATCCTGACTCTTAGGACCGTACTCAACTAAGGTTTCAAGTACAGTTCTCATATCACGAATAGGCACACCTTCGTTCAGAAGGTTCTGCAGAATATGAGTTAAAAGGCCTAAATTGATAACTGATGGAACCAAACCATTTACAAGTTTTGGCTGAGACTTTGCCACAATATCGAGAATATTTTGAACTTCTTCTTGGCCTAACAAAGAAGCACAGTTATTTACTAAAATCTGAGATAAATGAGTTGCAATTACAGTTGAACAATCAACAACGGTATAACCTAAACCTAAAGCCTTGTCATTATCGTTTTTGCTGATCCAAACTGCATCAAGACCAAAGGCAGGATCTTTTGCCTTAAGACCAGGTATGTCACCGAATACCTGACCTGGATTAATTGCCATGTCGCGCTCTGGCTGAATTTCAGCTTCACCGAAGGTTACGCCCATGATGGTAATTCTGTAGAAGTTTGGTCCTAAATCAAGATTATCTCTGATATGTACAGGTGGAATTAAAAAGCCTAAATCCTGAGATAACTTCTTTCTTACACCTTTTACACGATTTAAAAGTTCACCATTTTGATTTTTATCCACCATAGGAATAAGTCTGTAACCTACTTCAAGGCCGATAACATCAACTTCAGATACATCATCCCATGACAGTTCTTTTTGCTCAGCATTAGGAGCACCAGCTTTAGCTCCCCCCTTTTGTACTTCTGTTTTAGCCTTAAGTTCTAATGCTTCTTTATGTTTCTTAATAATTACACCGATAATGGCGCAAATTGAAGCTAACATTAGGAAAGCTACATGAGGCATACCAGGTACTACACCCATCACTGCTAAAACAGATGCTACGATATACATAGTCTTAGGTTTTGAGAACAGATCGGTAACAACCTGCTGTCCCATTTCCTGTTTAGAGCTACTCTGACGGGTCACAATAATAGCTGATGCTACAGATAAGAGTAGGGAAGGGATCTGTGCTACCAGACCATCACCGATGGTTAGGATAGCAAAGATTGAGGCAGCTTCTCCTACAGATAGACCGTGATTGAAAGTACCGATGATAATACCGCCTACAAGGTTGATTAACATAATCAAAAGACCTGCAACAGCATCACCTTTTACGAATTTTGAAGCACCGTCCATGGAACCATAGAAGTCAGCTTCTCTTGTAACATCTATACGTCTTTGTCTTGCTGTATCCTGATCGATAATACCAGCATTCAAGTCAGCATCAATAGACATCTGCTTGCCAGGCATAGCATCCAAGGTAAATCTTGCAGATACTTCAGCGATACGACCTGCACCTTTGGTTACAACCTGGAAGTTAATGATGATCAAGATAGCAAATACGATGATACCTACTGTGTAGTTACCACCCATAACCACATTACCGAAAGCTTCAATAACTTTACCTGCAGCTGAGGTACCATCCTGTCCATGCAACAGGATCACACGAGTTGAAGCTACATTTAAGGACAATCTTAAGATAGTGGTTAACAGTAGAACTGAAGGAAAAGAGCCAAAGTCTAATGGTTTTTGTGAATAAATTGCAACCAATAATACAATCATGGATAAAGCGATGTTCAAAGAGAACAGCATATCCAAAAGAAATGGAGGCATTGGCAAAGTGATCATGGACAGACAAGCTAGCACCAGGATAGGAGTACCTATCTTGAACATAGAGATCTTCTTATAGGCGGTATTGCCTATAGCAAGACCTTTTGCTACTTTCTCGTTACGCTTTGCTGCTCCAATAAAATTGGTAATAGCAGCAGGAACCTTTATCTTATCTAGAACTGCCACGTGTCAAAATTCCGTAAATTAGTATTTATTGGCTGTAATAAGCATTTTATGTGCCTTACAGTTCAAAAATCTTATCAAACTCTATCAAGGTTTTTATAAGATCTTTATATTCTTGCCACCTGCCTCTATATATTTCTTGGGCATATGTGTGAATGAGCACTTTTTGAGGTAGCGGATTATCTGAATTTACAATTTCCATCATTCTTGGGAACAGCACAAATTCTAACCATTGATGAAATTCCATGGTATCCATGAAAAAAGGAGTGTTGGTATTAAAGGCACTGTCATCTGGTCGGTTCGTTCCATTTGACCACAGACCTAATTTATCAAGTTCAGTCTTGATATTAGATAAAGACAAAACTACTTGTTCTTTTTTATTAAGTTTACTCATTTTCTGAAAAATACTGCTCAAGAATAGCTACAGCTGACAAACAATCAATGGAACCTTTATCTTTAGCTAAAGCTTTAAAACCACCTTTTGAGAAGATCTCTTCTTTTGCCTGAGCAGAGGTCAATCTTTCATCCACAAAAGAAACCTTAATTTTAAAGTTCTGAGACAGTCTATTTCCAAATTTTCTGGCTCTTTTGGTCATCAACTGCTCAGTACCATCCATATTCAAGGGAAGTCCTACCACAAACAGAGATGGACGCCAGTCTGAAACTAGTTTTTTTAGCTGGGTCTCATTAGGGATACCATCTTTAGCAACAATTGCTTTTTGAGGCGTGCAGGTTTTAGTAACAGTGTTTCCTGTAGCTACGCCTATATGTGAGGTTCCAAAGTCAAAACAGATAATGGTACTCAATTTAATCTCGCTCCACCAAAGAGAATAGGTTGTCTTCTGCTTGTACCAAATAAAGCTGCAGTTAGTACAGAATAATCCTTTAAAGACTCAAAACACTCATCACCTAAATGATTGTGCATCATAGTAGGATGCAGTGGAGTAGTAATTACCATAGGCAGGTTATTAGCTCTTCTTACTCTTAAAAGCTCAGGTAAAACCTGTCTGTCATAAGCTGTTAAAGCCTCATTGTTCTTGCAAAGACCATCTAGGATTAAAAGATCAACTGAAATAAAACGTTGCCATGATTTATTCTTAGCTTCAATGTCATAGCTTGTATCAGCCTGACTTGGAACTCTAGCTTTCTTGATTTGACCGTAATCACAGATTTCAACATCTTTGAATTTTTTATTTAAGACTTCGTTTGCAATGCAATTACAAATATAGGTTTTGCCGGTTCCAGCAGGCCCCTGCAATAAAAATAAAGGAGGGGCTGCTGAAAATTGTCCTGATAAAAAAGCCATATAACAAAAAGACTTGGCAGCTGAGATAGCATCTTTGTTCATCTCATCTTGTATAGCTTTTTCAAAATTATTGTCAGGTAATACCTTTTTGCTTTCGTAGATGCTATTTACAAAAGATTTGTGATTTTCAAGACGTTCTTTAGCAAGTTCTATACTTGCCCTTTTTGCGTCCATTGCTCGCAATGTTGCTACATCATCTTTCTTATTCAAAGAAGAAAGATCAACTTTATTTCCAGCAAGCTCTTCAATAGCTTTGACTAAAGTTTCAAAGCCATTGTGCATTCCCTTTTTGTTAATATCTTCTGCCATACCATCCTCAAAAAATCTTGGCTTAATTCTACCAAATTAAAGAGGATTAAACTCTATTATTCATAGATATTATTTAAAGGAATGAGTTTTGGGAAATATAAAAATACCTATGTAAACTGGCTTACTACATACATCCACTTTACAGAGGTGTTAGTTAAGTAAACGTGTTTAGTCCAAATATTAAAACTACAAAGATGTGAGTTTGAAACTTACAGGCACATCGACATTAAGCTCTCTATCTACAATCTTACTGTCAAAGCCAACAGCCTTTGAGGCTAGATTATTTCATTCTCTATCTAACAGAGGATAGTCTGACGATTTTTTAAGACTTGCGCTTACAACTTTGCCAGTTTTATCAACCTTAAAGTCAATGATGCACTCTCCTTCCTGATTTAATCTTTTAGCCTTAAGTGGGTACTGCTTTTTTGAAGATAAAAAAGCTAACAGATAATTAAAAGCCAGATTATAAGATTGCTTTGCTTGTGCCCTCTCAACAGCTTCTTTTGCTATCTTTGTGTTTTCACTGTCAGATGCAACTATTTTACTATTACTGTCTTTAGTTGGATTTTTGTCATCTTTTGCATTATTTTTCTCACTTTTCTTTGGTTTTTCTTTATTTTTTAGAATTTTTTTCTTTTTTTGTTCTTTTTACATTTGACAGAATGTCGATTGCATATGGAACAAATGGAGGTGGAACTACCTTAACATTAGAGCTGTTATGAGACATGCTCTTTTCACCAAAAGCATTTTCTATAGGATCTTTGCTTATCTTGGATCGATAATCTAATTCAGTGGTCTTGGCTTTTGCCATTTGCTCCATCATTTTTCCATAGGCATCTTAGGTGCAACACCTAATTTTGGCATGAGCATTTTGCCCATCTTTTTAAACTCATCGATAAGCTCAGAGAAATCAACTTCACCTGTAGGAGAGGTATGTTTTTTAAATAATGCTCAAATGGAAATTCAATTATCTTAGATAAGCTCATAGTCGTTTGAATAAAACTCTTTGATTTAAAACAAAAATTAAATTAGCTATATATAATTATAGTTAGCTTTTTATAATTCTTGTTAGTCACTGCTAACTAATAAAATTGCTCTATACAGAATTATTTTTAAAAGATCAATAAAATGGCCTAGAATTTATTTTTTTAAGAAGTCTTTTACAGTAAGGATTTTTTGGTTAAGTAGTTTAAAAAGCACAGCTGATAATTCTCTGCTGTGCTTTAAGAAGTGTGTAGTAAGACTTTTATATCATGCTATTCAGATTTAGCGGTCATTAATGATGAATTATTTTCCTTATGCAAGATTGCTCCAACATAAACTAGTAACATTAAATTCATAACTAAAGCATACAGGATTGGAGGAATAGTCATTATCTCTGAGTTAAAGACGAATGGGCTTGAAGCAATTGCTATGGCCTGAGCTGCATTTTGCATTGCAACTTCAATGACAATAGTGCGCCTTGTCTTTGATGATTGATGACATAGTCTTGAAAGTAAAGATGCGGCTATCACAGCAAAAACAACTAACAACAGCACGCTTAAACCTAATTTATCTAAATGATTTGCAATGTTCTGATAGTGCTTGATAAAGAAGATTGAGGCTAAAAGAATTAAACAAGGAAAAGCAAACTTTGAAAGAACTTTAGAGATCTTATGAGCTGTACTCTTAAAATAGAGTTGTGTAAGCACGCCTAAGATAATAGGAATTAACATCAAGACTACGTTTTGAAGCAAAAGCTTACCTACAGGCAACTGCACAGTTCCAAATTCGGACTCTACCCCACTTGTGTTCAGGATAGATACACATACAGACATGATAATAGGCAGGGTTACTAATGTAACAATTGAGCTTACAGCTGTCATGGATACAGATAAAGCAACATCACCTTTAGCAATATAAGAAAAGATATTTGATGATGAACCGCCTGGACAACAGGCAATTAAGACTAAACCTATAAAGAAAACAGTGTCTAGCTGCATAAAATATGCGATTACAATTGCAATTACAGGAAGAACTACTAACTGTCCTGTAAGACCTACCGCCATTGGCAGAGGCTTTTTTAATAACATTTTAAAGTCGTCAGACTTTAAAGTAAGACCTAATGAATAAGTAAGGATGGTTAAAATTGGCAAAACAATAAAGATTGGATTCACTTTATATTCCTCTTAAAGTTGTCTCATTGTACTTATAAATACCTTTTCAATAAAGTCATGTATTCCTTATTTTACAAAAAGAAAAATATTGTCATATCATGGATCAAAATGCGACGTAAAAAGAAAATTTTTGAGAAAATTCGACATTTTTTTGTTCTATTTTTAAATATTTTCAAAAAAATTTACATTTTGAACTCTAGAAGTGTAAAATAATTTTCAATACTTAAATTATGTACTAAACCTTACAAGAAAATACTAAAAGTTAGGACAAGACCGTGAGCATTCTAAAGAAACTAAGTAACCCACAGATTAAAGCATCCAAATCTGATAACAAACTCATTCACTACTTTTTATCTAACGGTCTTAAAGCGTGTTCCTCATCAATTTCAGAGATTTCTGCTGATTGTGACATCAGCCATGCTACTGTAACCAGATTTGCAAGAAAGTTTGGCTTTGAGACTTTAAAAGATTTTAAGATTTCCCTTGCACAGGATCTTGGAGCTCAAGATAGCGATAACAAAGGTAAAAGATCTGCTATCAACTTGAAAGAAAGTTGTGAAACTACTGCGCAGAAACTATTACAGCTAAACCAGACTCTTTTGTCTCAAACCGCAGTTGAGATTGGTTATGAGTCAGTTACCAAGCTTGCAAAAGAGATGGTATCAGCTCGACATGTGTTCTTCTTTGGTATTGGAAGTTCAGGCTTTTTGGCTCGAGACGCAGCCAGAAAGTTTGCCCGTATCGGAGTAGATGCTCGTTGCTATACTGATTCTCATGAAATCATGACCCACTCTGTAATGACCAACAGCCAGGATTTGGTAATCTATATATCTAATTCTGGTAAAACAGGTGAACTGGTAAAGTCAGCATCAATCTGTGCTAAAAAAGGCGCTATGATTTGTGCGATTACCGCAGAGACAGCCTCACCTCTTTACACCTTTACTGATATTACAGTTTTACATGCTGTACATGATTATGATCTGGCTCATGGCTATGCAGACTCAAGATTAAGCGTCTTCTTTATCATTGATCTAATCTACATAGAACTCATTAAAGTAATCGGTGAGAAAGCTATTAAGATTAAACAAGATACTCAGGATGCTATCGAGTCTCTATCCTCTGGAGACTAAATCTAATTACATCTACTGCAATGAAATATGTGCAGTAGAAAATTAAAAATCACAATTCGTTACACTTTTCTTAAAATTATTCCTGTAAATTGCACTTATTGTCAGTAAATTAAGCTCTTGTAAGTTTTATTACCTTAGAATGAATTCTGGAGGTAATATGAGAATTAAACACTACAAATCTAACCTAAAAAAGCGCCCGAAACATAAGACAGCAAAATTACTAAAACTCTTATTTATATCTGTGCTGTCTATATACGTATTCACCTTGTTACCAAGTATTCTCAATCTGTGGATAAATATTTCTTCATCTATACCCCATGGTGTATATAAAAGAGTAGACAAATATCCTCAAAAAGAAGATTACATCTTGTTTTGCCTTGAAGATGAGCTTGCCAAAGTCAGTGTAGAAAGACGATACACAACAACAGGTAATTGCTCTTTTCAATCAGCTCCCATAGGAAAGAAAGTTGTTGCTGCGCAAGGTGATCTTGTAAAGATAAGCAAAGATGGTATTGAGGTTAATGGAAAGTTACTTTCAAACACTAGACCTTCAACTTATGACTTGTTAGAGCGCAAAATGCCTGAATATAGCATGAATAGATATCTTGATAATAATGAATTTATCGTAGCATCAACAAAAGAGAATTCCTATGACAGCAGATATTTTGGGATCGTAAGAGGAGAACAGATAAAAGGAGTGATTGAAATGATAATCCCGTCATAAAGACGGGATTAAAAGCGATAAAACAGACTAAAACTTAGTCATCAACACGCTTGAATAGTAATGAGCCGTTAGTGCCACCGAAACCGAAGTTATTTGACATAGCGTACTCAATATCATGTTTCTGAGCTGTACCAGGAACAAGATTAAAATCACCAACTTCATCCTCAGGATTCTGAAGATTGATAGTAGGAGGACAAATCTGATCCTTAATTGACATAACGGTAATAACAGCCTCAACAGCACCAGCAGCACCTAATAAGTGACCGGTCATTGACTTTGTTGAGCTCATGCAGCAGTTCTTAGGTGCATCACCAAAGATACTCTTAACAGCACGTAACTCTGATAAGTCACCAACTGAAGTTGAAGTACCGTGAGCGTTGATATAATTAACCTGCTCTGGTTTTACACCAGCATCCTTCAATGCGTGTACCATTGAACGAGCTGCACCTTCACCTTCTGAAGGAGTTGCAGTCATATGATAAGCATCACCTGACATACCAAAGCCAACTAATTCAGCGTAAATCTTAGCACCACGTGCCTTTGCGTGCTCGTACTCTTCAAGGACTAATACACCTGAACCGTCGCCTAATACGAATCCATCACGATCCTTATCCCAAGGACGAGATGCATGCTCAGGATCATCGTTACGATGTGATAGAGCCTTCATAGCAGCGAAACCGCCGATACCCATAGGTGTAGAAGCCTTTTCAGCACCACCACAAATCATTACATCAGCATCACCGTAAGCAACTAAGCGAGCTGATAAACCAATAGCATGAGTACCAGTAGCACAAGCTGTTACAGTTGATAAGTTAGGACCACGAAGGCCTTTCATGATAGATAGCTGACCTGAAACCATGTTAATAATGGTTGATGGTACGAAGAATGGGCTGATACCGTGTGGACCACGAGCAGCAAGACCATTGATATTTTTCTCAATTAAGGTCAAGCCACCAATACCAGAACCAATCATGGTTCCGATTCTATCGCGGTTCTGATCATTGATTTCTAGACCAGAATCATTGATAGCCATGATACCTGCAGCGATGCCGTACTGGATGAATAAATCCATCTTACGCTCATCTTTACGAGCAATGCCCCACTGTTCAGCATTAAAATCTTTAACAAGACCAGCGATTTTAACTGTGAAATCTGAAGTATCAAAGTGATCTATAGTGCCGATACCGCTTTTACCAGCTAATAGGTTCTTCCATGATTCTTCAAGTGTACCGCCTACTGGGCTTAGCATGCCCATACCGGTAACTACAACCCTACGTAATTGCACCGTTGGATCTCCGTAAATGTATTTGAAAAAAGAATGGAGATGAAATTCATCTCCAGTCTATTTAATAAATAACAGAAGATGGGATCCCCATCCCTATTGATGGATAATAACTAAAAGTTATTATTCCTTGTGATTGGTAATGTAATCAATAGCAGCCTGAACAGTATTGATCTTCTCTGCTTCCTCATCAGGAATATCAGTACCAAACTCTTCCTCTAAAGCCATAACTAGCTCTACAGTGTCCAGTGAGTCAGCGCCTAAATCATCTACGAAAGATGCCTCAGGTACAACATCTTCAGGCTTAACGCCTAACATGTCTACGATAATCTTCTTTACGCGCTCTTCAATATTGCTGTTGCTCATTTCTTTCCTTGATCAGACTGCAAAATGCAGATACTGTCCTATTCAAATTAAAAGGGCCTGCCCAATGCTAGGTCCCAAACAAACTTGTGCTAATTATATATGTTTTCTTTCAGTTTTGGTAGTAAATTATGCTTATATTTACAATAAAAAGTGACAGATC
>ERZ1026858.1010-NODE-1010-length-14798-cov-64.168962_pt1 | contig 14798 bp, 15 predicted proteins | sample MGYA00380159_ERZ1026858 | MGnify/ENA primary metagenome ERZ1026858 (study PRJEB33269, sample SAMEA4719795) | human gut metagenome | biome: human-associated habitat; feature: organic feature; material: feces | place: Cameroon | collected 2013-10 ...
TGAGGGTAACAACGCCAGCCACCATCAGGATGAGGGCGAGGTCTTTTACTAAAAAGGGAATTTCTGCCATTAGTTATAATTTATAGTTTATAATTTATAGTTTATAGCGGCTTCGCTTAAAGTAGGGGGAAGCTGATAAAAATAATAGTTTATAGTAAATAAGAACTCTGCTTTGCAGCATGAATGCCCTATTAACTATAAACTATTAACTATAAACTAATCATTGTATTCTTCTGTGATTTCCGCAATCTTCACGATGGTATCTACCACCTTCTGCATCACCTGGATGCTCACGAACTCGTGAGGACCATGGAAGTTGACGCCGCCGGCGAAGATGTTTGGACAAGGCAGACCCTTGAAACTGAGTTGCGCTCCGTCGGTACCGCCGCGGATAGGCTCCACACGTGGAGGAACGCCGCTCTCCTGCATCGCACGCAGCACAATATCAATCACGTGCATGTTAGGATCAATCTTCTCCTTCATATTATAATACTGGTCGTGGATGGTTGCGCTCACCGTACCCTCGCCGTATTTCTCGTTCATCTTCTTCACGCAATCCTCGATGAAATCCTTGCGAGCCTCAAATTTGGCTCTGTCGTGATCGCGGATGATGTAGCTGAGCTTGGCCTCCTCGCAGCGGCTCTCGATGCCGAGCAGGTGGTAGAAGCCCTGGTAACCTTCGGTATGCTCAGGAGTCTCAGCTTCCGGAATCATGTTCTGGAACTCCACGGCCAGGCGGCTGGCGTTAATCATCTTGCCCTTGGCATAGCCCGTGTGAACGCTCACGCCCTTGATGCTAATCTTGGCACCCGCAGCATTGAAGTTTTCGTATTCCAGGTCGCCCAGGTCGCCGCCATCTACGGTGTACGCCCAGTCGCAGCCAAACTTCTCTACATCGAAGTGGTGTGCACCCATGCCTATTTCCTCGTCTGGGTTGAAGCCCACGCGGATGTCGCCGTGTTTGATTTCCTTGTGGTCGCGCAGGTAGCACATCGCCTGAACGATTTCTGCGATACCCGCCTTATCGTCTGCGCCGAGCAGGGTAGTGCCATCAGTAACGATGATGTCTTCGCCCTTGTGCGCCTTGAGTTCTGGGAATTTCTCTACGCTTGAGATGATGCCTGGGCTCAGTTCGATGTCCTCGCCGTCGTAGTTCTTGATAACGCGCGCCTTCACATCCTTTCCGCTGGCATCCGGACTGGTGTCCATATGAGAGATGAAACCGATGGTTGGGGTCTTTTTCTTGGTATTTCCCTTGAGCGTGGCGTAGATATAGCCCATGTCGTCCATCTCCACGTCGCTCAGACCTTCTTCCTCGAGTTCATGCTTCAAGTACTTGGCAAATTCAAGCTGTTTTGCCGTGCTAGGCACACTCTCGGAGTCTTCGCTCGATTGTGTGTCGAATTTTGTATAGTTTATAAAACGTTCTACTAAGTCCATGTTCTTAATTATTATAATAATGTAGTAGTGATCTCGGTGGGACTCAAACCCACGACCTCCAGAACCGGAATCTGCTGCTCTATTCAACTAAGCTACGAGACCATTTTACGAGTGCAAAGTTAATGATTTAATTTGAAACCGCCAAATATTCATGCCACTTTTTGTTCTGATATAGTAGAAAAAGTGAAGGAAGATGGCTGGATAGACCGAAAAAATGAAGGAAGATAGCTGGATAGACCGAAAAAGTGACGAAAGATGGTTGGATAGACCGGAAATGTGAGGAAAATTAGCGGATTTAGGGATAAAACATCGGCAAAAAGACAGAAAACAAAGAAAAATGCTATCATTTTGCGAAATTTTTCGAGAAAATGCTTGCAGATTAATAATTATTTTGTACCTTTGCACCGTCTTTAAAAGATAAGACATTAAAAAATAGAAACATTATTAACGATAACAATATTAAATACTAAATAATGAGCAAACTGATAAAACCTGAGGGTTATAAGGCGCAGCTGGATATGCGCCAAACCGAAATGGGTATCAAAATGATAAAAGAGTTCTTCCAGCAGAACTTGGCCACCGAGTTGCGCTTGCGCCGTGTAACAGCCCCACTCTTCGTGATGCAGGGCTTGGGTATCAACGATGATCTGAACGGCGTGGAGCGCCCTGTAACATTCCCAATCAAGGATTTGGGCGATGCCAAGGCCGAGGTGGTTCACTCGTTGGCTAAATGGAAGCGTCTTACGCTTGCCGAGTATGAGGTGGAGCCTGGATATGGTGTATATACCGATATGAACGCCATCCGTGCCGATGAGGAGCTGGATAATCTCCACTCGCTCTATGTGGACCAGTGGGACTGGGAAGCTGTGATTACCAAGGAAGACCGCACCCTGGCATTCCTTGAAGATGTGGTTCGCCGCATCTATGCCGCCATCCTCCGCACCGAGTTCCTTGCCTGCGAGCATTATCCGCAGCTCAAGCCATTCCTGCCTAAGGAGATTCATTTCATCCATGCGCAGGATTTGCTCGATATGTATCCAAATCTTACTCCGAAGGAGCGTGAGGATGCCATCTGCAAGAAATATGGTGCCGTGTTCGTAGAGGGAATAGGCGGAAAACTGAGCGATGGAAAGAAACACGACGGTCGTGCTCCCGACTATGACGACTGGAGTACCATGGCAGAGAATGGCAAGGAGGGATTGAATGGTGATATCCTCATCTGGTATCCAGTATTGGGTCGCAGTTTCGAGCTGAGTTCCATGGGTATCCGTGTGGATAAGGAGAGCTTGCTGCGCCAGCTGAAGCTGGAGGGCAAGGAAGATAGAGAGAAGCTCTATTTCCATCAGCAGCTTCTGAATGACAAGTTGCCATTGAGCATAGGTGGCGGTATTGGTCAGAGCCGCTTGTGTATGGTGATGCTCCACAAGGCACATATAGGCGAGATTCAGGCTAGTATCTGGCCTGAGGAAATGCGCCAGGAGTGCGAAGAGGCAGGCATGCCTTTGATTTAATCTGATATTCCATTTGATCTCATATCAACATAATGAGGTTGTATAAGCATAATAGTTTCAATTTATATTGAAGAATCCCGGTTCACCTAGCAATAGGAGAACCGGGATTGTTGTTTAAAGCCTCCAGCATTTTCAGCACGCTCCCTTCTCTCCCTCCGTGCTCCCGTTCCAGGCGATTCCGTCGCCTGTCACAAGCCATTTCCATCGCCTAAAAATAATAAGTGCCCCCGAGTGTAGCAGCTCTATTTCCGAAATGCTGTCCGGCTATGTCATGATATCTGCCCTCCAGGGTCCAGTGCCTGTTGATAGTCTTGTAGATACCCATTTCTGCATATAAGTTTGCCGGAGTATAGGCAGGCGTAACAGTATGCCTGCGTGTACACCAAATCATATTCGAAGTAAGACGCCAGCCGCCTGGCAGCGAAACTTGAGGTGCCAGCTTGAAAATCGCAAAATGGCTGTATTCCAGGTTTTTATTCATCGAAGTATGCTCATCAGCCCCATCGAAAATTTCAGCCTTTTCCCAGAAATAATTGAAGCCAGCCGTCAGTCTCAGAATACCCTTATGCCAGAAGGCCGTGGTACCTATGCCCAGCGTGTTGTCCCTATCCACGCCCGGCAAATCCTGGTGGATATTCTTTACCGAGGTGCTCACCACGAGATTTGGCTTGCTATACGTATATTTCAGTTCCGCCACATAAGCCAGGCGTTCGCTGATATCCGCCGTATAGACAGGCCTCCAAGCTCCTTCCATGTCGCCCGCCGTCACGAAATCGCCGAAATCAGGGTTGTAGATGCGGCGGCAGAACGTGCCCTGCAGCGTATGGCCAGGAGTAAACTGGTGATAGATGCTCAGCGTATAGCTATGATTGTGGGTAGTATGCTTCCACTTCCTTTCTGCCTCAATCAGTTTCGGACGGAAATGGATTGTGCGATAGCGGTCGCCCGCCATGAAACCCCATTTCCCGATATTGTAATCTATCTGACCATAGAAATCCTGATAGTTGGAATGGTTGATATAACCCGCCACGCAGTTCTTCTCGATAGAAAAACCGCCCTCAAAACCAGCAGTAAGCCAAAGGTTTTGAGAGATAACAGGCGTAGCATACTCCACCACCACGAAAGGATAGGTAAGATGATTGCGATAAGGAGAAACACCGCTATTCAAGCCGCTTCCTCCATCCGTAGCTCCACTTCCTCCATTATCGCTGATATTTTCAGCACCCAGAGTAAAGAGAATACTCGCCCCGTTTTCGCTCAGGGTTCGGGTGTAATCTGCCTGAAGATGATAGGCACGAACGAAATCGGCAGGTGTGTCCGAGAAACGGTTTCGGGTATAGGTTTGCATCGCATCCACCTCCAGCACATCCTTCTCCGTAGGAGTCCAGAGGATATTCAGCTTAGCCCCCTCGTGCGAATAATGGTTGATGATACTGCTGCTTTCACCGGGATAAGCACCCTGGTTATTATTAGAAGAGCGTTGCATGCTGCCCTCCACGTGGCTCAGAATGCGCAGCTTGTCCTGTTGGCTCAGCACGCTCACAATGCCCTTGCCTCCGCCATAGGTATCGCCAAAGAATCCAATTCTTCCGCTCACATCATTTCCATCCTTTCCGTCCTTTCCATCTTTTTTATCTTTTCCATCGTTCACCCCCTTTCCGCTCTTTCTCAAGCTGATATCAATCACTTTTTTCAGACTACTGCAACCCTTCATCACTTCCGAGTTCTGGCAAACCTTGATGGTTTCAATTTCTCGTGCCTTAAAATGATGGAGCAGGGTAGCGTAATCCAGACCATATTCCTGGTTATCGATACGGATCACGAATTTTCCATATAGATTAGCAAAGGGATCACCGCCGATGATATTATTGCCATCCAGAGTCATCACCTCGGGGCACATCATCAGCACATCGAGCAGCGATTCCTCGCCCGTAAGTTCCAGTTCTGGTACATGAATCATATATCGGTCGCCGATATGTTCTATTGGAGCCGCCATTACCTGCGGGTTAGTGCCTCCGAGCGCCATGGCTAGTAGTAAGAGGCGGCTGGTTTTCGTTATATTCTTCATCATTTATTCTTATTTTTTATATTTTTTCTTCATACTAAATTCTTATTCTCATTCCAAGATGCAAAGGTAAACAAAAAAACTGAAAACCAAGCCATTGGTCTCCAGATTTTTTTATATTCAAGAAAAAATCTTATATTCCTTTCTTCTTCCATTCATCTCTTTTCATCCTCCCTTCATCTCTTTTCTTCCTCCCTTCATCTCTTTTTCTTCCTTCCTAAAGCCCGTTTCCCCCTCTGCGCCCCCGTTCCAGGCGATTCCATCGCCTGTCCTCAGTCCTCCTTTCCTAGCTAAAAAGCTGTGTTATCAGTGGAATAGTAATAATGCTGCCCAGCGTAGTGATGAAAGTCATCTCAGTAATAAGCGAAGGATTCCTGCCATATTTCAGGCAGAACATCGTGCCGAAGCTAGCCACAGGCATTGCTATCACTACCGTGTTGATATTATTCACCACGTCGCTCACGCCGCAAACCTTGAAGAAGAAGTAAAGGCTCAGCGGAACCACCACAAGGCGGAGCACAGAAGCCACGTAAACCTTCGGACTGCCGATAATCTCCCTTACAGGCAGCTTCGCCATACTGCTTCCTATAATCATCAGGGCGGCAGGCACCGTCACGTTACCCACCATCGTAATCGGTCGGGCGATGACATCGGGCGTATGAACTCCCAGCGCCACCAGCAGTGCCGCCACGGTAGCCGCAATCAGAGCCGGACTCAGTAGAACCTTCGGGTTAAACTGCTTCACGCTGTATTCCCCTTTGATGAGCATTACACCAGCCGTAAAGATGAAAAACGTGTTCGGCATGTTGAGCAGGGCTGCATAGAAGATGGCCTTAGGACCGAAGATGCTCGAAACTATCGGGTATCCGATGAATCCCACGTTGGCAAACATCAGGGCAAAACCTATCATTCCCTGGTCGTCATGGTTCTTGCTGATGAGGCGGGGCACCCCGAAACCGAACACCAGCAGCAGGATATAGGTTAGAAAACCTATGCCCAGAAGCGGGAGGATGAGCGTGCGGTCGGGCAGTTCTTCTCCCATCACCGACGAGAGCACCAGCAGGGGGCAGGTGATATCTACCACGATGCTGGAAAGCTTCTTGTCAAACTTGTCGCCCATATAGCCCAGCTTACAGGCGACGTAACCTAAAATCACGATGATGAATAAAACCACCATCACCTCTAAATTCTCCATATATCCTGAAAATCTAATCTCTTATATATCTTATTCTTTGTAGGTAAGCCCCCGTGCGCTCTGTAATCCCCATCAATCTCAATCAATAAATCTCCTGGTAATATCGCCGTAGTTTTCAATACGGCGGTCGCGCAGGAATGGCCACCAGCGACGCACATCCTCGCTGTGTTTCAGGTCGATGTCAACCACCAGGCTCTCTTCCTCCTTGTCGCTCGCACGATAGTGAAGCTCGCCTTGAGGACCTGCCACGAAACTGCTGCCCCAGAACTGGATACCGTCAGTCTGACCGCTAGGATCCGGCTCGAATCCAACTCTGTTTACCGCCACCACAGGCAAACCATTCGCCACGGCATGACCACGCATCACTGTAGTCCACGCCTCACGCTGGCGCTGCTGCTCCTCCTCTGTATCGTATGTGGCATAGCCGATGGCTGTAGGGTAAATCAGGATATCCGCACCCTGCAGTGCCATCAGGCGGGCTGCCTCAGGATACCACTGATCCCAGCAAACCAGCACGCCCAACTTGCCCACCGAAGTCTGGATAGGGTTGAAGCCCAGGTCGCCAGGGGTAAAGTAGAACTTCTCGTAGTAGGCAGGATCATCCGGAATATGCATCTTGCGGTATTTTCCGGCTATGCTTCCATCCTTCTCAATCACCACCGCCGTATTGTGATACAGCCCCGGAGCACGGCGCTCGAAGAGCGAAGTAACAATCACTACGCCCAGATCCTTGGCCAGCTTGCCGTAGAATTCGGTAGAAGGACCCGGGATGGGTTCAGCGAGGTTGAAGTTCTCCACATCCTCTACCTGGCAGAAGTAGAGCGAGTTATGAAGTTCCTGCAATACGATGAGTTCTGCGCCACGCTTAGCCAGGTCGATGATGCCCTCGGCAAGGCGGGTCTTGTTATCGGCGATGTCCGCCGTGATGTGTAGTTGTAATAATCCTAATTTCATGAGTGATTTTTAATTCGATTTTTTAATTCGATCTTTAATTCGATTTTTTATTTGATAGCCCCCTCCGGCAACTGCATGGTGAGGCAGTGGATGCTGCCGTGCTGGCGGATGATGGTGAGCGAATCCACGCCTATCACAACCCTGTCAGGGAAGGCAAGCTGAATCTGGCGCTTCGCCTCCTCGTCTTTCTCCGGCTGGTTATACGTAGGGTAAATCACTGCCCCGTTCAGAATCAGAAAGTTGGCGTATGTGGCAGGCAGTCGGTCGCCCTTGCTGTTCTTATCCGTAGTCAGTCGGTCGCCCTCGTCGTAGATGGCATCCGGCATCGGCAGCTTGAGCAGGCGGTAAGGATATCCTTCATAATTGAACAGCTTCTGCAGCTGCTTCTCCAGCGCCTGGAAATCCTCATATTGCTCATCCTCCGGGTCGTCGCAGCCCACATATAATAAGGTGTCGTGCGGAGCCACCCTCACGATGGTGTCAATATGGCCGTCGGTATCATCGCCCACCAGGTTGCCATGGTCCAGCCATACCACCTGCTTGGCGAAGAAGAAAGTCTTGAGCAGGACATCCAGGTTCTCTCGTGTGAAAGGCTGGTTTCTGTGAGGCGCCAGCAGGCATTGCGATGTGGTGAATATCGTACCCTTGCCGTCGCTCTCAATGCTTCCGCCTTCGAGCACCAAGCCCTGGTGGTTCTCCATCGCCGCATCAAAGGCACCCTGGTAGTAGAGCTGCAGGTTGATGGCATTGTCCTTCTGCCAGGCAAATTTCTCGCCCCACCCGTTGAACTTGAAGTCGAGCAGATGAATCGGGATGATATGAGAGTTTCGCTTGCCACGCGATACGATGCTGATTGGTCCGTGGTCGCGAGCCCATGTATCGTTGGTGTCTATCTCGTAAAGGTGCACGCGGTTCATCTGTCCCTCCGAGAGTCGTTCGGCGAGCATCCTCTGGGTACTTTCCATGATAGGTGTAACCACAAGCAGCTGCTCGTAGCGGGTGATGATGTCGGCAAGTTGCAGATAAGAGTTGGTTATCTGTCTGAGATAAGGTTTCCAGTCTGTACCACCGTGTGGCCAGGTCAGCATAATGGCGCTCTGAGGCTCCCATTCTGCCGGAAGTGCGAAATCGCAAGGTAATGCTGAATGATACATAAGCTATATTTATTATATTGTTAACTATTCAATTCTATTTTATTCGTTCTCCAACCCCCTTAATAAGTTGAGTTGTTGAATTATAGGTGCAAAAATAATAAAAAAAACGGCAACTTCCATAATTTTTTGAAATTTTTTAGCGAAACTCTTGCTAATTTCATAAGAAATGCTTAACTTTGCAGCCTAAATTTAAGAATAAGACATATTAGGAGCGTGAAAATTAAAGAAGTAGTTGATGCCCTTGAACATTACGCGCCTCTGCCCTTGCAGGAAGGATATGATAATGCCGGCCTGCAAGTTGGATTGACAGAGGCGGTAGAAATGTCAGGGGCATTGTTGTGTCTTGACGTCACCGAGGCTGTGGTGGATGAGGCCCTCGAGAAGGGCTGCAATCTCATCGTGAGCCACCATCCGCTGATATTCCGCAAACTGCAGAGAATCTCGGACGAGAACTACGTGCAGCGCACGGTGATGAAGGCCATCAAGAATGATATTACGATAGTTTCCATGCATACCAACATGGATGCTGCCCAGGGCGGCGTGAACTTCAAGATAGCCGAGAAGTTGGGATTGAAGAACCTCCAATTTTTCGGCGGAGAGAAGGAAGTAGATGGTGTGAAGGGTGGAAATGGTGTGATGGGAGAAATCTCAGACGAGGATGTACTGAAGGCTGCCCAGGCAGGAAAGCTTTCGGAAGAGGTGAAGGAGCATTTCGCCGAGGGTATCGCTGCCGACGACCTGGTGCTGCTGCTGCGCGAACGTTTTGGCGTGGAGTGCGTGCAGTGCAACCAGCTCTTGCGCCGCCCTATCAGGAAGGTGGCGCTCTGTGGCGGGTCGGGTTCGTTCCTGCTTGGCGATGCGATAGCGGCTGGTGCCGATGCTTTCATCACGGGCGAGATGAGCTATCACGAGTATTTCGGGCATGATCAGGAGATTCAGATCTGCGTCATCGGGCACTATCAGAGTGAGCAGTTTACCAGCGAAATCTTCCGCAGCATCATCCTCTCTCATTTCCCTGATGCCAAATGCTGCATCTCGGAAATCAACACCAATCCTATCATCTATTTATAAAAAGCTTCAAAGCATCAAAAGAATAATAAAAAGAAAACAAAGGTTTAAAGATAAAATCAAGAAATTATGGCAAAGAAAGATCCTACAGATTTGACGGTAGAAGAGAAGTTGAAGACTCTCTACCAGCTTCAGGTAACCTTGTCAGGCATTGACGAGAATCGTGAGTTGAGAGGTGAGCTTCCTCTCGAGGTTCAGGACCTGGAAGACGACATCGCAGGTCTCACCACTCGTATCGAGAACATCCAGCGTGAAATCGAGCAGTTCGACCGCGCTGTGGCTCAGAAGCAGGCTGAAATTGCTGATGCACAGGCTAGCCTGGAGCGTTATCATGGTCAGCTCGAAACCGTGAGCAACAACCGTGAGTACGATACTCTGAGCAAGGAAATCGAGTTCCAGGAGTTGGAAATCGAGCTTTGCAACAAGAAGATTCGCGAGGGCTTGGCTAAGATGCGTGAGCGTGAGTACGACTTGCACAAGGCTGAGGAGCAGAAGGCCGACCGTGAACACGGATTGGTAGAGAAGCGCTCTGAGCTTGAGGACATCATGGCTGAGACCCGTGAGGAGGAGGAGCGCCTTACAGAGAAGGCTCTTGAGCTTGAGAAGAAGATAGAGCCACGTTTGCTCGCCAGCTTCAAGCGTATCCGCAAGGGTGCCCGCAACGGTTTGGGCATTGTTTACGTTCAGCGTGATGCCTGTGGTGGTTGCTTCAACAAGATTCCACCTCAGCGCCAGTTGGATATCAAGATGCACAAGAAGATTATTCCTTGTGAGTATTGTGGCCGTATCCTCATCGACCCAGAGTTGGCTGGTGTAAAGGTTGAGAATCCAAACGCCGAGGAGAAGCCAAAGCGCAAGCGCGTATCTCGCCGCAAGAAGGCTGAGGATGCAGAATAATATTCTGAATAAAACGGATAAGTAAGAGTATTTATAGTGAGAGGACATGCTGTAAGCTTTACTGCTTGGTGTGTCCTCTTTTTGTTTGTATTCCCTGCTCCTTCTTGGTGTAAATTCATTAGCTGCTAATCAGGCCTCTTTTCTTGTTACGCGGTGCAAAGATACGGCATTTTTCTGATACCACCAAATTTCGGGTGGCGATAAGGCCCGATTTTCAGCAGTCTTTGATTCTGAATTTAGTTAACAAAACTAACTCGCTCTAAATTGGACTTTGATTGAAAATCAAGAAGTTGGGCGTTTGCCTATATTATATAGGTAACAATATGGAAACGAGCGGACTTCTGCTCGTTTCTGTATTTTGCAATATTCAAAGAACGCCTCAATTCGGGGAGCAAAGATACGACAATTTTCTAAATATCCAATGGTTAACAATGAGAATTTTATGGGAATTAGAACTTTTTACGTTAAATTCCACTTCTTATAAGCAGATTTCCAATAAAAAGTTTGGAGATTCCGACAAAAAAGCATATCTTAGCAGACGTCGCATATTGTTTAACATTAAATATTACCATTATGAGCAAGACTTTAATGATTCTATTCATGTTTTTCTGTACTTTGACAGTGCAAGCAGGACAAAAGAAAGAGAAAGTAATTGTAACTCTCAACGATGGTATAACCGTTGTTGGCTATGAAGTAAATGATTTGGGAAGTGGCATAAAAAACTTCTTCCGTAGTACAGGTTCTATCCCTTCCTTTGTTAAGGTGTCACCTCAGATGGATGGGAAGAACGCCAAGACTTATAAGTCTAAGGAAATCAAAGGGTATATATATGCTAATGACACTACACGACAATATGAGTCACAGTATTTCAATGCACTAATTCCTTTTAAAACAGATGCCAAGATACGTGGTCTATTTCAGGTGGTCAAACGTCTTCCAAATGGTACCATCTATACTTATCAGACATATTCTACCCAAGATAGTAAGAACCGCTATGTATCTTCTCTTAATGCTACTTATGGGGTGAAACTTCGTGGTGATGACAGAATCTACAACATTATAGTGAATGGACAAGACGATTTGACTTATTTACTATTGTCGCTATCAAGAAAAGGTCCTAAGCAACTTGCCGAGAAATATAAAGATTACTTCAATGATAAAGAGCATCAAAAAGAGATTCTAAAAGATCCGACAATCATCATAAGACTATATGATGAATACTTGAAATCTAATCCTGCCATCTCTCGCCCAGAGAAGAAATGATGTTTTTCAAGTCTTTAGTATATCGTCTCTTACCCTGATAATATATAGGAAATGCAAGGAATAAAACGAACTTGTTGAAATTATCAACAAGTTCGTGGACTCCTTCTATAAAAGGCAATACTTTAGAATTATGATTGAATTGATTGTTTTGGCATTTCGACAGATAATATTCGTCTTGCAAGCCATAAATCATCACATATTTTTAGCATTAGTATTATTAATAATCGAAGCATGGAGAAGTAAGCTATCGCATGGGCATTATCGTCATCAGCTTGTGGAGTACATCTATGGGCATAAAGGTTACGATATGCATATCCATTTGTGTACTCACTATTATCTGTATAGTAGCTAAAATATCCACGCTCATTTTTAGGCAAAAACACACTAAAATCTGCCGAATAGCTTAAAATGATTTATAACGGTTTCACCTCAATGGAGGTAATGATTTAGCAACATTACTAATTTCTGCAATCTGCGTACAGTTGCTGTCAAACAACTCTTCTTGGCTGCAAGAATACAAAAAAGAAGGAATTTACATGCCAAGATTGTTATAAAAAACATTAAAAGCAACAACAAATATTAGCAAATCTTTTGCTTATTTGTTTTTTTGTATTATATTTGCAGCGAAAATAAATAAAAAACATGATGTAAGAGACTTGCATCTTCTCAGACTAAATATGTAAAGAAATTAACAGATAAATAAAGATGAAGAAATTATTGGGTATCATATTATTGACGGTATTGGTTGTATTTAGTTCATGCAACTCTAATACAGATGCTTTTCTTACGGAAACATCACCACAACTATTTGGTGTATGTCAAGTAAGCACAGGTAATGTTGTGCAACATAAGGATTCTATAGCCTTTACTGATTTAGATATAGCATGGTTCAATCCTAAAACACGAGAAATCAAATTTAAGGAATATGATAAAATAAAATCTATTCCAATCTATGCATCAATAAGTGTAAAAAGTTCATCTGAAACACTGTTCATTATAGCAGCTAATATCAATCCTGTTGTGAATCGTGCATATGATGATTTGGTCTTATTCTGTGACAAGGATGGCAAATACTATCTCAACGATAATTATCCGAATTATTGGAATTTAGAAAAGACAAAACAAAATGCAGATAAGCGTTCTGAAGGTTGGAATAAATTTATCAATCTTCTCAGAAAAGAAGGGCGTATCAAATAATTAAAAGAGACGGAATTTTCCGTCTTTTTTAATTTGTTATGCCATATGAAAGTAATATGATTATGAGACACTAACTCAACTTTTTCAAAGAATAAAAGTATGAAAGAATTATTGTTGAGAAATCTTTTGATACTATATCTTGGCGTTTCTTTGAGATTTTTGTTTTATAAAATAATCAAAAGGCGTGATGTGGATTTTCAGAGATTATTATATGGCATAAAATGTCCTAAGAATAAAAATGATGAAATTTTCAATTATAAAAATGATTTCACGAATCGATTATATGCTATCATATTTATAATTTTAATCGTAATCATAATAGGTCTCATACAAAAATATAAAAACTAAAAGCAATCAAATTGTTATTTTAGTGTAGACTTCAAAAATCGAGTAGGAGGTAAATGCTAATTATAAAAGGCATTTGCCTCCTATTTTCACATTTACCGACCTCCCACACCACCGTATGCGGAACCGCACTTTTCCTGTTCGTTCTGCTTTTCTTTGAATATCCGTGCCAACAAATAGGTGCCATAAGCATTTAACGTGAGTTTTGTTTCTACATTTGACGGTAATACACCGCAATATGTTCCTGCAACAGAATCCAAACTGACTTTGTTTTCTAAAACTGCCGTATATTCTTCAATCTTGATAGAATCAATACCCGCATCATTTTGTTCTGTGCCGCATAATATATAAGATGTAACAAATGAGATAACCAAAACTGCTATAATTGCAATATTCTTTTTCATAGCCATCATAAAAGAAAAAGTGTCCGCAATGTCAAACGAATGGCATCACGGACACGGATGAATAGTTGAGAGTTTAATACAAGTTAGTATGCTGAAACATTGTTGATGCACGGACAAGCCCTTGCGCTATCGAATACGATGCGAATGCCGTTGGTCTTAATCTTGTCGAAGCGAAGGATGCGCTTGTACCCGTTGGTCGTTGTCTATTATTTCTGATTAATTTTCTTTTTAATTTCATTCGCCTCTTTAAATAGGCTATTAGCAATGCTATCTTTAATTGCTGCCATCTGTATCATTTCGTTATGATAGCGAATTGAGTCCTCGTAAATATTTACATGAGTTCTCACTTTCTCAATAACTTCTTTATTTGGGCATACAGAAAAGTTCTTTTCGATGTATCGAACATTTGGATCGTTAGATGGAAGAACCATCTTCAAAGCACGATATTTCAAGTCAGCCTCCTCCCAATCTTGATGCGCTCGCCATTGGTTGAGGTTGCCCCAAATGGAGATAACAAGAGATAGGACCAAGCCTCCAATGAAAAGAAGAACTTTCTTTGAGGTTGGCTCGAAGCGATGGGTTACAACCTTCTTTTGAGGTGAATTGTTCAACACTTCAAGTTTGTCCTGCAATACCTTCGAGAAAACATCATTCTCTTGTCTCATCTGCTTGACTGCATCAACCAAGAACTTGCTTCGCTGCTCATTTTTGCCAAGTTCAACCTTAATAAGGTCAGCAAAAACGACAATGGCATCTCTTAATTTGGATATTTTACCTCTGACTTCCTCTTCTTTGATAAACATCGCATTGATTGACTTATCCAACTTGGTTATGTCATTACTTGCAGGAACGGTTTCCGCTCCTGCGTTCTTTGTGGAGACAGAAAGTTCATCAACTTTCTGCTCCAATCTCTCAACTGTGCCGTAGATGGCTTCCAATAGTTCTTCTTTCATGTTCGATTCTAATTTTAAGTTTGTAACTTGCATCAAAGGCTGAAGCCCTTTCTGCGTTTTCTCTTTTTCTTCTTGGCGGATTCATCCTCTGGGAATGGCTCATAAGTTTGGGCATTAGACGGAGCGAACAAGCCGATGGAAGAAATACCACTCCAAGGGTCTTGGGTATGTTCTGCCGTTGGTTGAGTCTGTTCTACTTGGTGAAAACTTGGTTGTCCTCCCTGCATAGATTCGGCTCTTGGCGATACACGATTATACTCTGTGCCAAGTCTTGCATCCAACTTGACAAAGCTGTATTCTCGGCTAATCTGTGTACCCTTGAAGCTATATCCATCCTTGCAGAAACGGATGC
>ERZ1026858.1011-NODE-1011-length-14776-cov-6.162285_pt1 | contig 14776 bp, 6 predicted proteins | sample MGYA00380159_ERZ1026858 | MGnify/ENA primary metagenome ERZ1026858 (study PRJEB33269, sample SAMEA4719795) | human gut metagenome | biome: human-associated habitat; feature: organic feature; material: feces | place: Cameroon | collected 2013-10 ...
GCCGTGCATCTGGCCAACGCCATGCCCGACTATATGCACGCCAAAATAATTGAAGCTGATGCCCACCGTGCCCAACGCCTCAACGAGGTGGTGACCAACCGGCATGCCATGATCATACACGGCGACGGACGCGACCTGTCATTGCTCGAGGAGGAAGGCATACGCAAGGCACAAGCCTTCTGCGCGCTGACCGAGAACTCCGAAACCAACATCCTGGCCTGCTTGGCTGCCAAGCGCCTCGGTGTGCGCAAAACGGTGGCCATGGTCGAAAACACCGACTATATAGGCATGGCCGAAAGCCTTGACATTGGTACCATCATCAACAAAAAGACCTTTGCCGCCAGCCACATCTACCAAATGATGCTCAAGGCCGACATCACGTCGGTCAAGAGTTTGACCGTGGCCAATGCCGATGTGGCGGAATTCAGTGTGTCGGCCGAGGCCAAAATCACCCGCAAACCGGTCAAGGACCTCGAACTGCCGTCGAGCGTCACCCTTGGCGGCCTGGTGCGAGCCGGACATGGCGAACTCATCAACGGCTCAACCCTCATCAAGCCCGGCGACACCGTGGTGGCCTTCTGCCTGAGCGGTGGCATCAAGAAACTCGAAAAATACTTCAAATAACCTGTTGGCAGTATTCTTGGTTAACGGGTTGACAAGTTGACAGGTTGACAAGTAAGTATGCTACGTACTACTTATAATAAAGTCTAAATGCTACGAAGCTAAAAAACATGGCATACTTTTACCTCTGTCACCCCGTCAACCCGTCAACCTGTTTACTAATCACGCCAACGCGTTCAAATAACAGACCACTATGGATATAGTAGAAAGATTTCTGAACTACGTCAGCTTCGACACCCAAAGTGCCGAGGACGCTGACACCACGCCAAGCACGGCCAAGCAGCTTAAACTGGCTGAATATCTGCGCGACGAACTCAAGGGCATTGGCATGACCGATGTCGAGATGGACGAGAATGGTTATGTGTATGCCACTCTGCCTGCCAACACCGACAAGGAGGTGCCCACCATTGGCTTTATTTCGCACATGGACACCAGTCCCGATTGCTCGGGGGCAAACATCAAGCCCCGCATTGTCAAGGCCTACGATGGCGGCGACATTGTGCTCGATGCCGAGGCCGGTATCGTAACATCGCCCGCCAAATTTCCCGAATTGCTCGACCATGTAGGGCAGGACATCATCGTTACCGACGGCCACACCCTGCTCGGTGCCGACGACAAGGCCGGCATAGCCGAGATTGTACAGGCCATGGACTACCTTATCAATCACCCCGAAATCAAGCACGGACGTGTGCGCGTGGGCTTCAACCCCGACGAGGAGATTGGTCTTGGCGCCCACAAGTTTGATGTGAAAAAGTTTGACTGCGCATGGGGTTACACCATGGACGGTGGCGAACTGGGCGAACTTGAATACGAAAACTTTAATGCTGCCAGTGCAAAGGTGGAGGTGCGTGGCGTGAGCGTGCACCCGGGCTATGCCAAGGGCAAAATGATCAATGCCGCACGTGTGGCCGCCGAATTTGCGGCCGAAATGCCCGTGACCGAAACGCCCGAACAGACTGTGGAGTATGAGGGCTTTTACCATCTGCTTGGCATCGAGGGCAATGTGGAGCACGCCACCCTCAGCTACATCATACGCGACCACGACCGCCAGCGCTTCGAGCAGCGCAAAGCTTTTGTGCAAAAGGCTGCCGAATGGCTCAACGAGCGCTATGGCCAGGGCACGGTGACTGTCACCATCAACGACCAATATTACAACATGCGCGAAAAGATTGAACCCGTGCCCCATGTGGTAAACATTGTGCTCGACGCCATGAAGGCATGCCACATACCCTCAAGGGTGCGCGCCATTCGCGGTGGCACCGATGGCGCACAACTCTCATTCATGGGTTTGCCCTGTCCCAACATCTTTGCCGGCGGGCTCAACTTCCACGGGCCTCACGAGTTCTTGCCTATCCCCTCCATGCAGAAGGCGTCAGAATTGGTGGTAAAGATTGTTGAACTGACAGCACAAATGTAGTAACGTGCTGGATTTGACGGATTGATGCACGTCCCTTTGTCACGTCAATCCGTTCAGCCCCACAAATACATAAATATAAAACGTAATTAGGGGCGGGCTGGTTGAGAGTAATCTCATCGGTCCGCCCCTAATCGTGCCTTACGAACAGCCTAAATACAAAGTAAACGCAAGCACTAAACACTATCATCAAACACTATCATCAAACGCTACTATCAAACACTACCACAAAACGCTACCACAAAACGCTACTACCAAACACTACCACCAAACACTACCACCAAACACTACCACAAAACGCTACCACAAAACGCTACCACAAAACGCTACCACCAAACGCAAGCACTAATGGGGGCGACGCGTCTCGCGTCGGGAATGAACGCAAAGGCTCACAAGACAGTACTAATTACACGCTTGTCTGTGAGCCTTTATTTAATGTATAAACATGGCATTTTCCCGACGCGAGACGCGTCGCCCCCATTAGAGGTAGCGTTTTGTGGTAGCGTTTAGTGCTTGCGTTTGGTGCTTGAGCTTAGTGCTTGAACTTAGTGCTTGCGTTTTGTGCTTGAGCTTAGTGCTTGCGTTTTGTTGTAGTGTTTAGTGATAGCGTTTAGCTTGCGTTTAGTGATAGCGTTTAGTGCTTGCGTTTAGTGACAGCGTTTACTGCTCCACCACATCACACCCCTATTTCTTTAATCGTGCAATTTGCCTACACCCTACACTTTTTGCATGCACTGCATTGATTATCAATTCATTACAGAGTGCAGGCAACATCGTTTCCCGCCTGCACTTATCTGCACTTGCCTACACGTAAACACTTCCACCGCTCTGTTGCCACAGCAGCATGACGCCACGACCGCGCGAGGACGGTTAAACAATAACGGGAGGCAGTCGTTTCGGTTGCTCTTACCAAAAAATCGCTCCCCCTATGCCCAAAAGTGTAAGTGGCATAACCAATCATGCAAACAGATACTGACGTATATAATAAGGGGCAAATACCGTGCAAATAAGTGTAAACAGCGTGCAAATAAGTGCAGGTAGTGCAAACAGCGTGTAGGCAAAAAACAAGGTTACCTACACTACATAACAAACTGATAATCAGCGCAGTGCAGGCAAAAAGTGCAAGATGCAGGCAATTTGCAATGTAACTTTTCGGATGGGGTGCGCGAGCGATAAAATCGGTTTTTCAAGGCAAACAATGCATCTGTTCCTATTTAAGGAAACAATAATCAGAATAATCTGAAGAATTATCAGAACCGCCCAAAAGTGCTTTTTCAGCATATAAAGTTTGCAAAACAACTGATTTTGTTGTACTTTTGCTGCATGTATTTTGCATTATTGCAACACACAGCAAAACAATATACAAATCAATCTAATAATTACCAATCACAACAAACTCTATGAAAAGATTTTCACTTTTCTTGTTTGCGTTGTTCGCCCTGCTGATGGGCGTCCCGCCACAGGCTGCCTTTGCCGCAGCCGGTGACGTGGTGACCGACCTCAGCAATTTGAGCAACAGCAAAGTTTACAACATCAAGAGTGTGCGTGGCTATCTGCTGTATAGTGCGAACTATACGGGCAAGTTGGCTGGTAGCGCAGGTTCTGGCGTCAAGGACGCCGGTACTGCCAGTGCCACAACCGCCGCACAGCAGTTTGCCATCTACACCGTAGGCAGCAAGCACTTCCTTTACAGCGTGGGTGCCAAGAAATTCGTGTCGTCGAACGGCAATTACGAAAGCACTCCTAACACAGAATTGTCAATTGCAGCTACGGGCAATGCCAACTATCCTTGGTCGTTTAAGCTCGGTTCAAACACCATCAATATGCAAGCAAGTGGCGGCGATGCGTCTGGTTGCTTGGTAAACGGTTGGGCTACTGCCGATGATGGTAACCGCCTGACTATTGTGGAGGCCACACTTGACGAGGCTACAGACATTGAGTCGCCCATGGTGCCCCTGCTTCAGAATGTGTATGCTGGTTACGTGGCACAGCTCAAGGCTGCCAACGGCATGAAGTACTTCTATCACGATGCTTCTGATGCCATTAACAGTTTGCCCGCTACGGCACCTGCTACCAAGGCCGAACTCGAGACCGCCATTGCCAATTTGCAGACCACAATCGATGGCTTGAACTCTGCCGAAGGCGTGCTTGGCACCGACCTCAGTGGCAAGACACTCTTCATCGGCAACTTGCTGCATAGCAAGATGTACATGAGCGCACAGGTTTGGGAAGGATATGACGCACTCGGCTCTGACGAGAGCGGCTGGCAGCTCAACCACGCTTGGGTATTTGAAAAGGCTGACAAGGACAACACCTATTATATAAAGAATGCCGAGTCGGGCATGTACATAGGTGCCATTCCTGGCGAAAACGACAAATGCATTCCCCTCGTAGCAGACAAGGCTTCTGCACAAGTTTACACCGTGGCTTATGCCGGCAAGAACGGCTATTGCAACATCTACGTTGAAGGTGGCGAGGCCAACCGCAATGCCTTGCACATGGTTAACTGGAACGGCGTGGTACGTTGGGAAACAGCTGCCGAAGCCTCAAAGTTCCGTTTGGAAGATGCAACCGATGTACTTGCCGCTTACAACAAGTACTACACTGTCAAGGTGGCCTCGGGTGGTGCCTATCTTAACGCTGAGGACAACAATGTAGTGTTGAAAGGCTCGTCAGTAGCCGGCCTCAATTATTGCTGGCACGTGGTAAAGATGGCTGACGGCACTTACCGCTTCATCAATGCCAAGAATACAGGCAAGGTGCTCGCCAGCAATGGCAGCGAGGGTGATGCCCGCGCTACCCTGCAGAGCCCGGCTCTCGCAAGCAACGATGCCACTTATGCCACTTACTTTGACGGTTCTATCAAGCTCGACGGCAGCGGTGCGAGCCAGGTTAAGTTGGCTGGCTCTGCCAACAACTACTGGAACAAGCGCGGCGACAACCTCGGTCTTTGGAACAATACCGCAGCCGGTAGCGGCAACGACGCAGGTTCTAACTTCACATTCGTTGAAGTACAGCCCTCTGACGACATTCTCTATGCCGAGTACAACACCGTACAGCCCGGCACACGTCCCACCGACATCAGCAAGTATGCCCTGTGGTACAATGTGCCCGTGGCCATGACAGGTGTGAGCGATACGTGGATGGAATACGCCCTCCCCTTGGGCAACGGACAGCTTGGCGCCACTATTCGCGGCGGCATCTTCAAGGACGAACTCCAGTTCAATGAAAAGACCCTCTGGCAGGGCGGCACAGGCAATGGCGGTAGCGAGGAAAACTCACGCGGCTGGTACCAGAACTTCGGTTCGGTAATGGTGACCGACATGAGCAAGGCATTCTCGCTTGCCGACGACACCAAGCCTGTGAAGGACTATGTGCGCTACCTCGACATCGTCAATGGTGTGGGTGGTGTAAACTACAAGAGCAGCGACGATGCCACTACTTACAGCCGCCGCTACTTCACTTCAGCCACCGACAAGGTGCTCGTGGCACACTACGAGGCCAAGGGTACCGACAAGCTCAACCTGAAGGTAACTTTCATGCCCGACAACCAGATTGGTGCCGGCAATGTGACTTACGCCGATGGTGGTGCAACCTTTAGCGGCAAGATGACCCTCGTGTCGTACAATGCTGCCTACAAGGTGCTTGCCAGCGATGGCGCAAATATCACAACCGACAATGAAGGCATTCACGTGTCTGGCGCAGAATGGGTGAACGTGTTCCTCGCTGCCGCCACCGACTTTGATGCCACTAAGGCCGGCTGCAAGAGCGGTGCCTCTGCCGACGCCATTGCTGCCACCGTGCAGGGCCGCCTCACTGCAGCTACTGCAAAGGACTACACTACATTGCTCAATGACCACGTGGCCAAGTTCAGCGGTTACATGAACCGTGCCGACCTCAACATTGCCGAGGTTTGCACAGACAAGACTACTGAGGAACTCCTCACATATTACAATGCCGCCGCTGCCAACAAGAGCACTGCTGATGCTTACTACCTCGAGAGCCTCTACTTCCAGTATGGCCGTTACATGACGGTAGCTGCCAACCTCGACGGCTCAATCCACGCCCCCAGCAACTTGCAGGGTATCTGGAACGACCGCTCGAACACCGACTTCTGGCACTGCGATATCCACGCCGACATCAACGTACAGATGAACTACTGGCCCGCTGACCCCACCAACCTCAGCGAGATGCACCTGCCCTTCCTCTACAACATCATCGACCTGGCTTCGGCTCCCAACTCTCCTTGGGTAGCTTTGGCACAGAATATCAAGAGTGGTGCTAAGGGCTGGACTATAGCTGTTGAGAACAACATCTTCGGTGGTACTTCAACCTGGTTCAATGGCAGCATAAAGACACTCGGTGCCTGGTATTGCGACCACTTGTGGCGCTACTACAAGTACACGCTCGACCGCGACTTCCTTAAGAAGGCACTCCCCGTAATGTACCAGAATGCCCTCTTTACCAAGAGCCTCGCTACAAAGGATGCCAATGGCAAGTATGAAATTAAGGGCGAGTGGAGTCCTGAACATGGCAATACTGACGTCACAGCCTTTGCCCAGCAAACAGCTTATCAGGGCTTGAAGGACTTGTTCGCAGGCTATGCCGAACTTGGCGACGAGTCGCCTGTTACTGCAGCTGAGATGGCCGAACTCGAAGACCTTTACAACAACTTTGACAAGGGTGTGTGGGTTGAGAACTACAATCCCGGCGGCGTAGATTGGTCAGAGGAAAAGCCTTGCATCTCAGAGTGGAAGAACAACAAACTCTCTGATCCCGATCACCGTCACCTCTCACACCTCATGTGTCTCTACCCCTTCAACCAGGTAAGCGCATTTGCCACAGACGCCGACAGCGTGAAGCAGTTCCAGGCAGCTTACAACGGCATGATTGCCCGTAAGGGCGATGTGACCGGTTGGTCAATGGGTTGGCAGACAAACACCTACGCCCGTTGTCTCGACGGTGACAAGGCTCACTACAACTTGCAGCGCGCGCTTCGTCACTCAACGTCTTACACCATCGCCATGGCCGGCCAGGGTGGTTGCTACTACAACCTGTTCGACGCACACTCACCCTTCCAGATCGACGGTAACTATGGTTGCACCAGCGGTGTGGCCGAAATGTTGCTCCAGAGCTACGACGATGTCATCACAATCCTTCCCGCCCTGCCTTCGGCATGGAAGAATGGTAGTGTGAAGGGTCTCAAGGCCCAGGGCAACTACACGGTTGACGAGGAATGGAGCGAGGGCAAGGCCACCGCAGTGCGCATCACCAACAACCAGGACGTTGACCGTCAAGTGTCAGTACGTTACGACAACAAGGTGACAACTTTCGACATCTCTGCCAATGCCACTCTCGACCTCGACCTCAGCGCCGGTCTGCCCACTGGTGTGAACAAGGTGGTAAATGTGCCTGTCAGCACCATCAAAACCATCTACGACCTCAGTGGCCGTCGTGTAAAAAAGGCCGAAAAGGGTGTTTACATTATCAATGGTCAGAAGGTTGTGTTCTAAGTCACGCGTCATCTGCATGAGTGTGGCGCCCATCAAGCACCGCACACATATTGACGGCTGACACGACACACAACTAAATACACATTAAAAGCGTTCCGAATGCGTCCGGCACAAGCCCGACACTTTCGGAACGCTTTCGTTGTGTTTACACCTGACTCAACACAGTTCCCCTTCCTATTCCCTGTCCAAGTCTCAGTTCTATTCTCTGTCCAAGTCTCAATTCTATTCTCTGTACAATTCTCTTTCCAACTCTCTGCCCAAGTCTCAGTTCTATTCTCTGTCCAAGTCTCAATTCTATTCTCTGTAAAAGTTTCTATCCAATTCTCTGTACAATTTGAGCTTTTCTACATTTCTGTAGCAAATGCTTTGTCCATTGCCTGTCAGTTTGTATCTTTGCACTACAATAGCGCGCCTGTGGCGAAATTGGTAGACGCGCCAGACTTAGGATCTGGTGTTTCACGACGTGTAGGTTCGAGTCCTATCAGGCGCACGAAGTATGCTGACTTTCATCATACTATAATTTATTGCGTGCTAAAACGCGTGCGATTTAGCGGTTATGGTTACTTATTGAATAAGTCCATAGCCGTTTTTTTATGCTCTAAATGTTACAATGTACACACACAGCAGGTTGAGGAGTATGTTGATGTGAAAGAGCCCTCGTCGAGCGCATTTGAGTTCGGCACAAAGAATATTGGTGCCAATATCTCTTTGACGTTCTACTTCTAACACGACACCCGTCAGAGAAACGTATAAATCATAATCAAGGCCGAGTTTGAACATCACAATGTTCAGACTCGGCCTTTTCGTATAATAGGGACAGAGACTATTTATTCATCAACGACTTTACAACCTCGTAAGCCAATTCCACTCTGTCCTCCAGGTCGATGCCCTGTTCGGTTTGAGGAATAGGCTTCTCCATGTCGATGGTTTCAGTTGTGTGGCCTTGCTCGTCCGGAGTTTGATGACAAATATATAGCTTGTCGTCGGTGAAGTAAAGGTATTTATCAGCAAAAGTTAACTTCAACACGCTGCCATCACCTGAATAAGCATACTCGCCAAGACTGATGCCAAGATCGGGGAAATCGCACAGGAGCCGGTCGTTGAGAGCCTTTAAGAAGATGTTGTAGTTGCGGCCGCTAATGCTCTTTTCGGTCCACATCATAAGTATGTTGTAACCCCGTTTCTCGTGTGGATTCTCCTCATCCCAAAAGTACATACCGTAGCGCTCGGGACGCATGGCGTCGTACTTTACAAGATAGTGACGCCAATCGTACTCACGCGTCTCGCATAAATACCGGTCAATAACAGACTGTAGCACATCGTTGGTGAAATGCTGGCTCTGAGAGAGCAATGCCAGGAGAATGTCCCTCTTGGGCGCGATACCTTGCTGGCTGGTGCTAAAGATGGCTCTCCATGACGAGTCGAAATCGGCCGAGCCCGAGCCTATCTGGAAACGGTTATTAACGAGCAAAGCGTAATCGCCTATGCTGAGGAGGGCGCGGTTGACAAGCGAATGGTCGCAGGCAAACAACGAGTAAAAGCGATCAGTTAAATCGATGTGGTCGAGCCCTATCACGCGAATGGCGCCTTGCAGCAATGGGTGGTTCTCCAACCGGCATAACGTGTCGGCCTTGTCGGCGTGCGTTTGCAGCCATGCAGCCTTTTCGTGCTCCTCGGCAAGCTGGTTGGCATTGAAGCTCAGATAACCTTCTTCTACATCGCCATGGGTGAGGATATATTCCGTCTGGCGGAGCAGGTTGGGCATATTGTCTTCGCGCAATTCGTATTCCGACTGCTTTATCAAATTGGTGATGATGCGAATGCGGCGTGCAAACTGTGTGTCGCTTATCGTCTTCTTGTGTTGCAAATAATAAAGGAAGGCATAAAGCATGACACTGCGCCCAATAGGGAACAGACGGGTGCGGCCATTCATGTCGCCATACGTGTAACAAGCCTGGGCAAACACGTTGACGGGGGCTGCCACTACACACTTTTGCGGGTCTGATGCCGTCGGGGTGGTGGTGAGGTAGGTATTGAACAGATGCTCTATGTCGACATGCAACCAGCAGTCGAAACCCCGCTCAATAAGCTCTAAATGTTCGGGAGCCTTTTCAGAGTCCCTGAATAGGTCCTCGACAATAGACAGTATATCTGAAGAGTTCTTTTTCAACTCTTCGTCTTTATAATAAATGATGTCTGTAAGGAAACGTAAGTAGCGTATGAATTTGTCGTCCACCACATCGTCGGCCGAAGAGCCGGTTTGCCCGTTACGGTAGGGCCACAGCAAATCTGTCCAGTCAAGGTCCAGTTTCTGCTCTATCTGCTCAGCATCTTGCTTCGGCATAATGCTTGGATCGATGGCCTTGATACATGCCTCCCACTCTGCCTTAACATTCTCAAACTCGGTAAGGGGTTTGCCTCTTGAGTTCATTTTGATGTAAAGCTCGTCGGTGGCACCGAGTTGCTTGATAGGAAGGAAATAGAAGGAGATGCACCCGTTCTCAAGACAGGACCAAAGATTGTTACAAGAGTTATTGAACATAACATGTATGTAGTCAATCATTCTCAGCATGGCGCTGATGGTGGGGTCGTTTTCCCAGTCATGCGGCATCCAACTTTGGTCTTTGATTTCGTCTGAAAGTCTGCTGCAGTTGAAATCGGGCTGATAGTCGGGCGACACCAAGTGCTTGCAAAATTCGCGTGCACTGTAGCGTGTGGCGTAAGAGAATTTGGTAAGGAAGTCCAGCTTGTCCTCGCTCACACCCTCATGACGGGCTATGTACCAGTGCAGCAGGAAGAGGGTTGTCAACCGCTGCTGTCCGTCGAGCGGAATGAGCGTACGGTTATTGTCAATTTCGCCATAGACGAAATCGAGCGTGATAGGCTTATCATTTATGAGTGCCTCTCGCAGTGCGCCAACAAAACGTGTGCGAATGTAATTTACCTTAGGCATATCACGTCCCTGGGCATAATCGCGTTGAATGAGTGGAATTTCTATACCATTCAAAGCCTCGCCCCCACCCTCTGTGCCACGAAACAGGTCGATAAATGTATATTTCTTAGAATCTATAGTGTTCATCATGCGTTAAATTTTATAAGATCATAATAGGGTGCTATCACGTGCTGTATAGCTTGCAAATAAGCCTCTCTGTCCTTCTGTCCCCAAAAATGCACTTGTACATCAGACGAGTTTTCATAATATTTCAAGAAAGTCATCTTGGTGCAGTAAGGTATGAACTCGCCACTCTTGTCCATTTTGATAATCAAATTGCGCTTTACATCGAATGTGGAGTTGCTCAAACAGGTGTTATGGCCACAAGAAAGCAGGGCCAGGTTGGGGAGTGTATTGATATAATCCGTATCGGTAGTATCAGACAGATCGTTTACCACGCGGCGAAAGAAGTCTTCGAAGTCAGATCGTATAAAGCGGCCATCATCAATGACTTTTTCCACGTCTCTAACAAGCTCGTTGTCGGGCTCGTCACGATGAATAGCTTTCAATGATGGCAAATGCCACTCCAGCCACTCCAGCTGAAGATCTACAGTTTTCAGTCCCTCAGAGTTCTGTGCATGAATGTGCTCTATGCTCCATTCCTCGTTATTATATTCATTAAAGGGGAAACGCTGTCGCACGCAATACGATATAATAGATTGTACATTAAATAGCAGGAGTATGCGGCATATCCGGTTATAATCCTTGTGGTAGTCTAAATCCCAATAACTGTCTTTGTCGTTTGTGCGCCATGTAATGGATTCTGCAATCAACTCGTCTAACCGATCCTTAAACTCGCTCTTGCGTTTGCCACGTGCCTCGTCAAACAAATCGGCCATTGTATTACTGCCCGAAGCTATCAGATAGCCAATTTTGTGGTAGTACACATTATCCTTGTACCACTCTTTCAGCTGCAGAAACGCGTTGATCACCTCTTGCCACACACGGTCCCTGTCAGCATGTTTCAAGCGCTCCTCCATTTTGAAGAATGTGAAGAGTGGGTCCTTCTCAGCATCTTGCTTGTGACACATGAGGTCGAACAACAGGTCTATCCTGGTAGGATAATCCTCTGCACGCTTACGCGTGATAAAAGCCCAGAAGGCATTATCGTCGTCACGTAATTGTTTCTCTATGTCGTCCCATTGAATGGCCATTTCGTACTTCCTGCGGTTCTCCATACCATTGGGCGTGTCCGAAAGGAAAAGCGCACGTATCAGTTCGGCATTTGTCAGCTGTATTTTGCCTACATTCAATCGCGTAAACAGCACTATGGGGTCGGCCTCAGCCCCCACTTCGTACCATATAACCTTTACCTTTTCCTTGACGTAATTACAGAGTTTGTACAGGTGGCTGTCCGTGTCGGCAGGGAAAGTCTCCTCCAGCCAGTCCTTAATGGTAGTATATGCCTGATAGATGTGGAAAAAGTCTATATTAGTTTGGGCCAGCTGCGGGTCCATATTCTCAAGAAAGGCTTGCGTATTCTCCCTTGTTTCATACTTAAAACTAAATTTGGGTTCAAAGTTCTGATGGGCATAATCGGTTTCAAAGTCCTGATGGGCATAATCGGTTTCAAAGTCCTGATGGGCATAATCGGTTTCAAAGTTCTGATGGGCATAACGCAGCAGTATGTAAATGGTGGTAAGTCGTTGCTGCCCATCAATCAGGTCGTACTGCAACTCGCCTTTTTTCTGCGCCCCTTTTTTCTGCACCACAACGGGCTGCAAGCAATAATCTTTTTCCTGTCCGTTTGCCTCCATGCACTGATACAAGTCGTTGAGGAGCGTTTTAACTTGCGTCCGTTCCCATCTGTATCCGCGCTGATAGGCAGGAATATAGAATGTGCCACGTATGTCTTTAATAGGCTTGGCTTCTAATATTACGTAGTTTTCCATGTCATGTTATTTTATTTATAGTTATTGTATTCAAGCAGGCACTTTAACATAATAAGCAGAATGGCGGAATGTCTGAAAAGGCTATGCAAACTTACCTGTAAACTTGTCAAGTTGTTTACTAATTTCGCCAACGCATATATAATAGTACTTTGTGCTCAGAATTATAAAAAAACAAGTAAAAAATTTAAGTGCTTGAAGTTTCAGGTTGCGAAAGGACGGGGAAAGCCCAAGCTAAACCCGAAAGTCGAGCTAAGTGTTAACTTGCATAAGGTTCTTAAACTTCCGGACAAATATACAACCATTCTGCGTCATACTGTATTGTCCTATCTGTCCTATCTAATATTTGTGTGTATTTCGAAATGCGCTGATGCGCAGATACATACACTATTTATAATGCAAATATACACACGTTTTGCGGAATACCCATTGGGGGGGGTAAAAGTATGTTAATGCGCTTACAATTACCGCTTTTTGTAGTAATGGCGCACTTAATTACATAGCAAGGGCGTGCAATAGAGTGATTGCACGCCCTTGTTATTGTAAGGCTTTCACGTTGGTGGAATTAGTAAACAAGCCGACAAGTTAACGAGTTAACCTGTTAACCAAGAATTCCACCAACAGGTATTTATGTTTGTGCAAATATAGCAACTTTCCGCCTCAGAAGGAAAATATCGGGCAAACTTTCCTTCCGGGACGGAAAGTTTGGCGAAATCTTTCCTTGCAGGAAGGAAAGTTGGACCGAAACAGCACAGATACGCAAATGAGTTGATGCCGTAGCGCGTGTGCCAACTGCCGGGTGCTAACGCCTGACAAGCAGGTGAGCAGAGGTGATATTTGCTTACATAATATGTGCTGTACGGCAAAACTATTCTGATTTTATTATGGCTCACGGATCTCACCGATAACACTGATTTTTTTGCTGCGTGCTTTAGCCACACGGAGATGACGGAGTTTACGGATACCGTGAGCATTGCATGCTCACCTCGCTATTTGCCCGCAACGTGCTCGTAGTGAAATACGTGAGCACAGATTATGCAATAAGGGCCACTAACAAACAATAGGCTAACAACGAGCAAGTAGCGAGGTGAGCATGCAATGCTCACGGTATCCGTAAACTCCGTCAGCTCCGTGTGGCTAAGCACGCAGCAAAAAATCAGTGCGATCCATGCGATCCGTGAGCTTTAATATCATTATAGTTTTACCAAACAACAATGTATACAGTCATCATACTCTGCGCCACGTCTTACCCATATTTCTTTAATTGCACTATTTGCCTGCACCCTACACTTTCCGCCTGCACTGCACTGATTTTCAGTCTGTTACGGTGTGCAGGTAGCATCATTTTCCACCTACACGCTACCTGCACTTTTCTCTGCACTTGTCTGCACGCAAACGCTTTCACCGCTCTGCTGCCACGCAGCATGACGCAATGTCCGCACGCGGACGGTTAAACAATTACGGGAGGTAGTCGTTTCGGTTGCTCTAATCCAAAAATCGTTCTCTCTATGCCGAAAAGTGTGAATGGTATGCCCCATCATGCAAACAGGTGCAGACGTGTATAATGAAGAGGGTGCAAGCAAGTGTAGATAAGTGCATACGGTGTGCAGGTAAGTGTAGGTAGTGCAAGCAAAGAGTGCAGGTAGTGCAGACAAAAAGTGTAGGTAGTGCAGGCAGTGTGCAGGCAAAAAACGAGGTTACCTACACTCCGTAACGAATTGATAATCAATGCAGTGCAGGCAAAAAGTGCAAGATGCAGGCAATTTGCAATATAACTTTTCGGGAGGGTTGCGCGGGTGCTAATATCTGTTTTTGAGATGTAGCCAAGCGAATGAACGCAAGCACGAAACGCTAACTCTAATGGGGGCGACGCGTCCCGCGTCGGGCATTAAGGCAAAGGCTCACTGACTGGCGTGTAATTAGTGTTGTTTAGTATATGGACATTGCATTTTTCCGACGCGAGACGCGTCGCCCCCATTAGAGGTTGGGATCGTGTTAGGGGGCGCGTCGGGCATTAAAGCAAAGGCTCACAGACTGGCATGTAATTAGTACTGTCTGCGAGCCTTTATTTAGTGTATGAACATTGCATTTTTCCGCAAGACGAGGCTGCAGAAAAATGCCCGACGCGAGACGCGTCGCCCCCATTAGAGGTTGAGATTGTGTCAATTAACTAATTGTGGACGTCTGCTTATTAACATAAAAGCTGACGCCATAGCACCACTATTTGCAGCGCTACGGCGTCAGCCTGTCTATTACGTTTGACAGATTTCCACACTTTGCCTTTCGGTAGTGCCGGACATACTTACCCGTTAACCTGTTAACCTGTCAACTTGTCAACCCGTTAACC
>ERZ1026858.1017-NODE-1017-length-14760-cov-11.096702_pt1 | contig 14760 bp, 12 predicted proteins | sample MGYA00380159_ERZ1026858 | MGnify/ENA primary metagenome ERZ1026858 (study PRJEB33269, sample SAMEA4719795) | human gut metagenome | biome: human-associated habitat; feature: organic feature; material: feces | place: Cameroon | collected 2013-10 ...
AATGCGTAGCATGTAGTAATCTGATTAATCATAAATGAGGGGCAAAATACCTTTTTACCCTCATATCATTATGGTAAATAGAAACACGAAATGAGGTAATTATGGAAGCATACACGAGTTTTGCCCGGGTGTATGACATGTTCATGGACAATGTGCCATATGAGAAGTGGGGCAGATATATTGTCGAAAAACTGCGTGCAAATGGCATAGACAGTGGATATGTCGTGGACTTAGGCTGTGGTACGGGAAAGCTTACCACGCTTCTTGCAGATGCAGGCTATGATATGATAGGCATTGACAATTCTTTTGACATGCTTGATATGGCGCTTGAGAGAGAGGATGACAGAATCCTTTATCTGATGCAGGATATGAGAGAGTTTGAACCGGGAGAAAAGGTGAGTGCCGTCGTAAGCGCATGTGACAGCATCAATTATATTCTTGAGCCTGAGGATCTTCAGGCAGTTTTTTTCTGCGTGAGCGAAAGTCTTAAAGAGGGTGGCATTTTTATATTTGATATCAATACTCCATATAAATATGAGGTGCTCATGGCTGATAATACCATAGCTGAAAACCGTGATGAGGGCAGCTTTATATGGGACAATTATTATGATGCCGATGAGAAAATAAACGAGTATGACTTGACACTTTTTATAAAGGAGCAGTCAGAGGATGAGGATGACATCTACAAGAAGTTTGAGGAAACTCATTTCCAGAGATGCTATGAGATTTCAGAGCTTAAGGAGCTTCTTGAGCAGTCGGGACTTGTGTTTGATGCGGTATATGATGCGTACACAGACGATCAGGTGAAGTGTGACAGTGAGAAGGTCACTGTAATTGCACATAAAGCATAGAATTAGATAATGAGAGGTAAATTATGTCAGATTATATAGTAAGAGCAACAGCGGCGGATGCCAATATCAGAGCATTTGCTGTAACATCAAGGGAGATGGTGGAGACCGCCAGAGAGGATCACATGACAACACCTGTCATGACGGCGGCACTTGGCAGACTTCTTTCTGCAGGAGCCATGATGGGAGCTATGATGAAGGGCGATAAGGATATCATAACTCTTCAGATACAGTGCAGCGGACCAGTTAAGGGGCTTACCGTCACAGCAGATTCGCACGGCAATGTAAAGGGTTTTGCCATAAATCCACAGGTTGAGCTGCCACTCAATGCGGCAGGCAAGCTCGATGTGGGTGGAGCGCTTGATCTTGGTATACTCACAGTCATAAAGGATATGGGCTTAAAGGAGCCGTATTCAGGTCAGTGTGAGCTTAAAACAGGTGAGATAGCTGAGGATCTGACCTATTATTTTGCCACATCTGAGCAGATTCCGTCGGCGGTTGGTCTTGGCGTGCTGGTGGATAAGGACCAGAGCGTGAAGCAGGCCGGTGGATTTATCATCCAGCTTATGCCGTTTACACCGGAGGAGGTTGTGGACAGGCTTGAAAAGAAAATTACAGAGATTGATTCTGTGACACAGATGCTTGACAGGGGGCTGACTCCGGAGCAGATACTTGAGGAAATTTTAGGAGATTTCGGGCTTGAAATCACAGATACGACTGAGACACGCTTCCACTGTGACTGTTCAAAGGAGCGTGTGAGCAGAGCACTTTCCACACTTAGCAAAAAGGATCTTGATTCCATTATCGCAGATGGTGAGAGCATTGAGGTAAAGTGCCAGTTCTGTAATAAGGCATATGAGTTTACGGTGGATGAGTTGAAGGAGATGCGCTAATTGAAGGACGGATATATAAAGGTCGCTGCAGCGACACCAAAGGTAAAGGTAGCTGATACTGTATACAACGGACAGCTTATTAAAGCTCTTATGAAGGAGTGCACTGATAACGGGGCAAAGGTGGTTGTTTTTCCGGAGCTTTGCATTACCGGATACACCTGCCAGGATCTTTTCTGGCAGGATAAGCTCATAGCTGCAGCAGAGGATGAGCTTATAGGGATAGCAGATTACAGCAGGAGCCTTGACGGCATATTTTTCATAGGGCTTCCATATGAGATAAACGGCATGCTTTATAATATGGCGGCAGTTGTATCGCGCGGAGAAGTACTTGCCATGGTGCCAAAGACATTTCTGCCAAACTATAATGAGTTTTATGAGGCAAGGCATTTTGCATCGGGAGAAAACTTAAGCACATATGTCACACTGAAAAATGGACGGCAGGTGTCTGTAGATACTGATTTTATTTTTAGCTGCAAGCAGTTGCCAAAGCTTAAGATAGCGGTGGAGCTTTGTGAGGATCTTTGGACTCCGAACCCGCCGAGCATCAGACATGCGATGTCGGGTGCCACTGTGATTGTAAATCTGTCTGCATCAGATGAGGTGACAGGCAAGGCAATATACAGGAGAGAGCTTGTGAGCGGACAGTCTGCCAGATTAATCTGTGGATATATTTATGCGTCAGCGGGAGACGGTGAGTCCACACAGGATGTGGTCTACTCAGGACACAATCTCATATGTGAAAACGGAAATGTGCTTGCCGAGTCAAAGCGCTTTACAAATGAGACTATATACAGCGAGTTTGATGTGGAAAGAATAGAGACTGAGAGGCGCAGGATGACAACATTTGTTGTCGAGGATGATCACAGATGGGCTGAGTTTGATCTTGAGGTAAAGGATACCACTCTTAGCCGCTATGTAAACCCGGCTCCGTTTGTTCCGGCGGACAAGACAGACAGGGACAGACGCTGTGATGAGATTCTTATGATTCAGGCTATGGGGCTTAAAAAGAGATTAGAGCATACCAACTGCAAGACAGCAGTTATCGGTATTTCAGGAGGACTAGACTCCACACTGGCACTGCTTGTCACGGTAAGAGCATTTGACCTTTTGGGAAAGGATCACAAGGATATAGCGGCAGTTACTATGCCGGGCTTTGGAACAACAGACCGCACATATGACAATGCGGTAAATCTCATTAAATGCCTTGGGGCTACATTTATCGAGGTGGATATAAAGGATGCCGTAAATATACATTTCAGGGATATCGGACAGGATCCGTCTGTGCATGATGTTACCTATGAGAATGGACAGGCGCGCGAGCGCACACAGATACTTATGGATATCGCAAACAAGGAAAACGGAATGGTCATAGGTACAGGAGATTTGTCGGAGCTGGCACTCGGCTGGGCCACCTACAACGGAGACCATATGTCCATGTATGCCGTAAATGCATCCGTTCCAAAGACTCTGGTGCGTCATCTGGTAAAATACTATGCAGATACCTGTGGCAGCGATTTGCTGGAAAGTACACTTCTTGATGTGCTTGATACACCGGTTTCTCCTGAGCTTTTACCACCTGAAAACGGTAAGATTTCACAGAAGACAGAGGATCTTGTGGGACCTTATGAGCTGCATGACTTCTTCCTTTACAATATGCTGCGCTGCGGCTATGCTCCTGCCAAGGTTTACCGCCTTGCAAGGATAGCATTTGAAGGAAAATATGATGATGCTTTTATTCTTAAGTGGCTTAAGAACTTTTATCGCAGATTTTTTGCACAGCAGTTCAAGCGCTCATGTCTGCCGGATGGACCAAAGGTAGGAACAGTGGCGGTCTCACCGAGAGGAGACCTAAGGATGCCTTCTGATGCGTGTGGACGTATCTGGATGGATGAGGTTGATAAGCTGTAATAGTAAGAGGAGAACAATGGGAAAGACACATAAGAAAACTCATAGAAGGCAGGGAAGCATAAAACGTGCAAGGCACCGCGACAGGCGTATGAAAATAGGCGCAATAGTTCTTTGTGCAGCGATAATCATAACAACATTTCTGGCGTGTGGCATGCAGCTTTTAGCTCCCGTAGCTGATGCAGTGGTAGGTGCTGATAATAAGACGCAATCAAGAGATGTTGATGTGCAGAAGAATAATAATTCACTTACCGCATCTAAAATGGATTCAGAAAAAAATCAAAACAGCTCAGAGGCCGATGTAAACGCTGCGGAGCAAGACAGCGAGCCTGACAAGAAAACGAAGCTTGATGAGATACTTCACAGTGCAAAGTATCCGGGGCAGCTAAAGGAGCTTGCCAAGAGAAATGATGAGGCAATTGACTTCATATATGAGTATCCTAAGGAGCATTCGAAAGAGCATGATATTGATCTGACGGCAGAGGCCTCGCAGGATACAGTACCTCTTTTGCAGCAGTGGGATAAGAGATGGGGCTATGAAAAGTACAGTGGCAATTATTTTGCGGCGAGTGGCTGCGGTCCGACTGCACTTTCGATGGTTGTATTATATCTGACACATGATGCACAGGCATCCCCTCTAGCGGTGGCAGAGTATGCAAAGGAGGCCGGCTACAGTGTGGACGGCTCCGGAAGTGCATGGAATCTTATGAGCAAGGGCTGCAGGCACTACGGTGTAAATGCAAAGACTATAAAGGTGGATGAGGATACATTTAAAGAAAGGCTTGATGAGGGCAATCTGATAGTCGTAAATGTCGGTCCGGGAGATTTCACAGACAATGGACATTTTATGGTGATCACAGGCTATGATGATGAGGGCTTTACTATAAATGATCCAAACAGTATCATAAAGAGCAATACCCACTGGCAGTTTGAGAGGCTGGGTTCGCAGATCAGGGCTGCATGGAGGATGTTTGTGTAGATAATAGCAGCAACACATGCATTTATGTTGATGTTTGTGATGCATATGGAAAAATTAAAAATAAGAAATAAAAAACCTGCTGTGTCATGCTTGTCTGACACAGCAGGTTTTTAATAACAAACAGTAAAGTATGGTATGCAGATTATAGCAATTGAATACCATGCTCCTCACATGCCTTAATTGTCTCCTCAGGCCACAGTGAGCTTTGTACCTCACCGATATGAGCCTTTCTGAGGAAGAACATACAGATTCGTGACTGTCCGATTCCGCCTCCGATAGTGTACGGAAGCTCCTTGTTGAGGATAGCCTTCTGGAATGGAAGCTTAGCACGCTCAGGACATCCGGCCTTGTCAAGCTGCTCCTTTAGAGCTTTTTCATCTACACGTATACCCATTGATGAAAGCTCAAGTGCGATATCAAGAACAGGATAGTATACGATGATATCAGCGTTTAAAGCCCAGTCGTCATAGTCAGGGGCACGTCCGTCGTGAGGCTCTCCGTTTGCAAGCTTGTCACCAATCTGCATTACACAGATGGCACCCTTTGCCTTTGCAAAATAATACTCGCGCTCCTTTGGAGTATTGTCCGGGAACATTTCCTCAAGCTCTGATGTGGTGATAAAGGTGATATCCTTTGGCAGAATCAAATCTATGTAGTCGTACTGTATAGCCATGTACTGCTCGGTCTTGCGCAGGCATTTGTATACTGTCTTTACTGTTTCCTTAAGGAAGTCTAAGTTTCTGTCCTCCTTGCGGATGATCTTTTCCCAGTCCCACTGGTCAACAAATATAGAGTGGATATTGTCAGTCTCCTCATCACGTCTTATGGCATTCATATCTGTGTAGATGCCCTCGCCGAGAGAAAATCCGTATTTCTTTAATGCATATCTCTTCCACTTGGCAAGAGAGTGAACGACTTCAGCCTCCTTGTCACCCTGCTCAAGGATGCCGAAGGTAACAGGTCTTTCATATCCGTTTAAGTTATCGTTTAAGCCTGTGGTAGGATCAACGAAAAGCGGTGCTGAAACACGTGTCAGGGAAAGACGCTGTGCGAGCATGCCCTGGAAGAAATCCTTAACAGTTTTGATGGCAAGCTGTGTATCGTGAAGATTCAGTGCCGAAGAATAGTTCTTTGGTATTGTTAATTTGCTCATTTTCGATTAAACCTCGTTGTATTATTAATTTTTAAATAAAAATCCTTTAACCTGATTATTATATCACAATTTTTCTAGAAAGATAGTCCATAATATGATAAAATTAGATAGTTTAAAGAGAAACAATATCGTTTTACCTTATTTTTACGTGTTTAAGGTGTTAATGAAAGGTAGTAGATTTATATGAGAAAAAGAGATATGACCTTTGCTTCGGCGGTGCTTGAGGCAATAGATGCGCTTTTAGCTCTTGCGTATATAGGCTTACAGATTTATTATGGAGTGTGCTATCACATACAGGTATTTAAGTTTGTGGCCAATATACTTGTGCTTTTGCTTGTATACATTGCAATCACATGGCTGCAGCATTATCCGGAAAAGCTCAATCACATAGCAGCGGAGCTGTGTGTGGGCAATATCAGAAAGTATTCACTCAGGCTTTTGACGTTTGTAAAGCTTGTTTTTACTGCGGGGCTTCTGGTGCCATGCGTGTGTGATGCGTTTGGAATAGCAATCCGCGATGTATACAGCCTCATTATGATAGGGCTCATCCTTGTGGTGACGGCATATTATGAGTACAGGATATTTCAGGAAATAAAGTCATTGCGGAAATAGTATAGGAGAAATAAAATGCAGCTTAGTATAGAAGAAGTTAAAAAGCTGGATAGTAACAGCTATCAGATAATAGATATAAGAAGTGAGGAAGAGGTGGCGCACGGTGCCATAAAGGGAGCACTCAATATTCAGGCAGAGGAAATAGAGTCAGATGAGAGGGTGCCACATGATAAGAAGCTTGTCATAGTCTGCAGCCGTGGTAAGACGAGTGTGGATGTGGCAGAGTATCTCACAGAAAAAGGTTTTGATGCGGCAAGCTTAAAGGGAGGCTATATAAGCTGGCTGCTTGATGCCATGAAAGAGGATGAGGTGGCAGAGCGCGATATAAAGGCAGATGTGGAGCAAAGCATCAGAAAGAAATTTAAGAAATCCATCTGGCGCAAGTTTACAAAGGCGATAAACACCTATGAGCTTGTAAAGCCGGGGGATAAGATTGCGGTGTGTATTTCGGGAGGTAAGGATTCCATGCTCATGGCAAAGCTTTTTCAGGAGCTTAAGCATCACAACAAGTTTGATTTTGATGTGAAGTTTCTAGTCATGGACCCGGGCTACAATGAGGCAAACAGGCATGTCATAGAGGAAAACTGCAGGAACCTTGGCATCCCTGCCACTATTTTTGAGTCAGATATATTTGATGCTGTATATGATATCGAAAAATCGCCATGCTATTTATGTGCGAGGATGAGAAGAGGACATCTGTATGCATTTGCAAAGGAGCTGGGCTGCAACAAAATTGCGCTCGGACATCATTATGATGATGTTATCGAGACGATACTCATGGGCATGCTCTACGGTGCACAGGTACAGACCATGATGCCTAAGCTTCACAGCACAAACTTTGAGGGCATGGAGCTTATCAGGCCTCTTTACCTGGTCAGGGAGGACGATATCAAGGCATGGCGTGATTACAACGGTCTGCATTTCATACAGTGTGCCTGCAAGTTTACAGATACCTGTACCACCTGCAATAATGAGGAAAACCGCTCAAAGCGTGTTGAGATAAAGCAGCTCATCGCTAATCTTAAAAAGGTGAATCCTTTTGTCGAGGCAAATATATTTAAGAGTGTGGAGAATGTAAATCTGGCTACGGTTGTAGCATATAAAAAGGATGGCATAAAGCACAGCTTCCTAGATCACTATGATGAATAAGACAGATATATTTCAGGAGGGCATTGTATGGCAGATATCATGGATTATATTGACTGGCGTGGAGACATAGGCTTTGATGAGGTGCATGTAAATGAGGTGGACGGACTGATTTTTTCACAGCTTATTTATGTGCAGATGAAGCCATATATGCCGGATGCAAAGAAATCATACCTTACGATAAAACAGCTTTCAAGCCTTTACTGCGCGGACCACAGTGATGATGAGATTGAGCAGATGCCTAATCTTTTCCGCCACTCCGCGAGGCTGCTTCAAAAGCTGGCGCACTCAAGGCGCTATGCTGACTGCATTTTGAGATATTATATATACGATATTAGTGAAAAAGAGGAGTCGCAGTTTTCTGCGGTTACGATAGAACTGCCTGACGGCACATATTTCATTTCCTACAGTGGTACAGACCATTCCATTGTCGGCTGGAAGGAAAACTTTAATCTAAGCTATCTCGATGAGACACCGGGACAGAACAAGGCGAAAAAATATTTAAAGCAGGTGGCAGCATATATATGCAATGATGATAGGGTCATAAATGAAAAAGCCATAAATGATAAAGCTTTAGATGATGAAAATATCAATAATAAAAGCATCAATACAGGAAAGCTGTGGATAGGCGGACACTCAAAGGGTGGAAATCTGGCAGTGTTTGCCGCCATGCATGTGGATAAAGAGGTGCAGGATGTCATTATTAAGGTGTTTAATTTTGACGGGCCGGGCTTCAATCACAAGATGATATATACGGCAGGCTACAAAAGAATTTTTGACAGAATAGAGACATTTCTGCCACAGTCGTCTATTGTTGGCTTATTGCTTGAGCATGTGGACGATTATGAGGTGGTAAGAAGCCGTAATTCGGGGCCGCTGCAGCATGATGCTTTTTCATGGGAGATAATGGGCGGAAGTATCATAAAGGCGGATGGGCTGGACAAAAACAGTGTGCGCCTTGACAAGACACTCAGAAACTGGATAGGCAGCATGGATGAGGCGCAGCGAAAGCAGTTTGTAAATGTGCTTTTTTCAATAGCATCGGACTCCAATTTTGAGAACCTTGACCAGATGTCATTTAAGCAGCTCATTGAGATGATAAAGGCTGCCGATGAGCTGTCAAAGGCTGACTGGAGTATGCTTAAGGATACAGTAAGACTCCTGATTTCTGCCGGTGTCGGCGTGGTCAGGGATGAAAAGGAGAAATAAATGTTAAATCAGTTTTCAAGAACACAGCTTTTGCTTGGAAAAGAGGCGATGGATAGGCTAAAGGGCGCAAGAGTCGCAGTATTTGGAATAGGAGGAGTGGGCGGATATGTCTGTGAGGCACTAGTCAGAAGCGGCGTGGGAGCGATTGACCTTATCGATGATGACAAGGTGTGTCTTACAAATCTAAACAGGCAGATAATCGCAACCCGAAAGACCATAGGAAAATACAAGACAGATGTGATGGAGGAGAGGATTCATGATATTAATCCTGATGTCAGTGTCGTGACGCACAGGTGCTTCTTTTTGCCGGAAAATGCTGATGAATTTCCGTTTGAAGAGTATGATTATATAGTTGACGCGGTTGATACGGTCACAGCAAAGATTGCGCTTGTCATGAAGGCACAGGAGAAGAATGTCCCTATCATAAGCAGTATGGGAGCGGGAAATAAGCTGGATGCAAGTGCATTTAAGGTGGCTGATATATATAAGACCAGCATGTGTCCTCTTGCAAAGGTCATGCGCCGTGAGCTTAAAAAACGTGGCGTGAAAAAGCTCAAGGTGGTATACTCTGAGGAGAAGCCTACAAGACCGATAGAGGATATGTCTATAAGCTGCAGAACCAACTGCATCTGCCCGCCGGGTGCCGAACACAAGTGCATGCAGCGCAGGGATATTCCAGGAAGCCTTGCATTTGTACCATCAGTGGCAGGACTTATCATCGCGGGCGAGGTGGTACAAGACATAGCCTTTGACAGGGTATGATGAAGAATACAATTATGAAAAGAGAGGAATAAAAATGCCAGTATTTGATTTTAGCGATACACCGGTAGCAAACGAGCATCCGGAGTGTACATATGAGACATTTCATTCGACAGAGACCAAGGCATCGGCCGATAAACCGATTGTTGTGATAGACAATAAGCAAAAGGAATGGGCGCATCATGCGCTCGGTATGTTTACAAATCCGATAAAGCGTACATCCTTTGAATTTGAGGATGGTGACGGGGTAATCAGTGCAGATATCCTGCGCATTGATTCCCGCTTCGTTAGCCTTTTTAAGTGGCTTGGCGAAAATCACATAAAAGTACAGCTTTCAGGAGCCAATACACCTGACGGATACGCAGTATACAGGGTGAGGGAGGTGGCTCTCGGCAGAGGCACAAAGCTGTCTGCAGAGGACGGATTCCTGCAGTATATGATGGAAAGGCTCTTTGCCAGCACAATGCCTGAGGATGAACCTGACCTCGATGATTACGAGGAAGAGGGCGACAGCATGAAGCTCACCAGTATACAGAGCATCACAGATTTCATGACCTGTGCAGGCCGTACACTGCCTGACAATATACTGCTGTGGGCCAGAAGAAATCTGGCAGTTGCGCGTTCGAGCGAGGTATCACCTGAGGAGAGACGCCATGCGCAGAGAGCACTTTCCATCATGATGAATATCCAGTGGAAGGGAAATTACTTTGAGGCAATTGACCCTGTGGAGGCAAGGCGCATACTCGATGAGGAGCTCTATGGCATGGAGAGCGTGAAGCAGAGAATCATTGAGACCATTATCCAGATAAACAGGACTCATACACTTCCTGCCTACGGACTGCTGCTCTGTGGACCGGCAGGAACCGGAAAGTCACAGATTGCATATGCTGTTGCACGTATACTCAAGCTTCCATGGACCACACTCGATATGAGCTCCATAAATGATGCAGAGCAGCTCACAGGAAGCTCAAGAATCTATTCAAATGCAAAGCCGGGAATCATTATGGAGGCATTTTCACAGGCGGGAGAGTCAAATCTTGTATTTATCATCAATGAGCTCGATAAGGCCTCAAGCAAAAACGGAAACGGAAATCCGGCAGATGTACTTTTGACACTGCTTGACAATCTGGGCTTTACAGACAACTATATGGAGTGTATGGTGCCGACCGTCGGAGTATATCCGATTGCAACAGCCAATGATAAATCCCAGATTTCTGCACCGCTTATGTCACGTTTTGCAGTGATTGATATTCCGGACTATACCGATGAAGAGAAGAAGGTCATCTTCCAGAGATTTGCCCTGCGCAAGGTATTTGAGCGAATGGGAATGAAGGAGGAGGAGTGCGTTCTCACAGAGGACGGACTTGATGCAGTGATTAAGCTTCACGAGAACACATCGGGCATAAGAGATCTCGAGCAGGCTGCAGAGCATCTGGCAGCAAATGCACTTTATCAGATAGAGGTTGATAAGGTAAAGCAGGTGGTATTTGACGCTGAGGCTGTTTTTGAGCTTTTAGGCTAGCAGGATATATTACGGATACAGGAATTGTTACGAAAATAAAAGGAGATTGTCAGGATGAGAGAATTTGGAAAATCCAGAAAATTAGATAATGTGCTTTATGATGTTAGAGGACCGGTGGTGGATGAGGCGGCCCGCATGGAGGAAAACGGCACAAATGTGTTGAAGCTCAATATAGGAAATCCTGCGCCGTTTGGCTTCAGGACACCTGATGAGGTGATATATGATATGTCTCGCCAGCTCACGGACTGTGAGGGGTATTCCAACTCCAAGGGACTTTTTTCTGCAAGAAAAGCAATCATGCAATATGCACAGCTCAAAAAGCTTCCTAATGTGACGGTTGAGGATATCTACACCGGAAACGGAGTCAGCGAGCTTATAAACTTAAGCATGTCAGCGCTTCTTGACAATGGTGATGAGGTGCTGGTGCCGGCACCGGACTATCCGCTTTGGACAGCCTGCGTTACACTTGCGGGAGGCACGGCAGTGCACTATATCTGTGATGAGCAGTCAGAGTGGTATCCGGACATAGAGGATATCAAAAAGAAGATTACAGACAAGACAAAGGCAATCGTAATAATAAACCCTAATAACCCTACGGGAGCGCTCTATCCAAGGGAGGTGCTGCAGCAGATAGTTGATGTGGCAAGAGAGCACGAGCTCATGATTTTTTCGGATGAGATATATGACAGGCTGGTGATGGATGACTATGAGCATGTGTCTATTGCGTCGCTTGCACCGGACCTCTTCTGTGTGACCTTCAGCGGTCTTTCTAAGTCACATATGATAGCAGGCTATCGTATCGGATGGATGGTTTTAAGCGGCAACAAGGCGCTCGGAAGGGACTATATCGAGGGTCTCAATATGCTCTCAAACATGCGTCTTTGCTCGAATGTTCCGGCGCAGTCGATAGTGCAGACAGCTTTAGGCGGATATCAGAGTGTAGGCGAGTATATTGTGCCGGGCGGACGAATCTATGAGCAGAGAGAGTACGTCTACAAGGCATTAAACGATATACCGGGAATTTCGGCAGTAAAGCCAAAGGCAGCATTTTACATATTTCCAAAGATTGATACTGCAAGGTTCAACATCACAAACGATGAACAGTTTGCACTCGATCTGCTTCGTGAGAAGAAGATACTCATCATCCACGGCGGCGGCTTCAACTGGGATAAGCCTGATCATTTCAGAGTGGTATATCTGCCTCGAACAGAGATATTAAAGGATGCCACAGGCAAGCTTGCAGACTTTTTGTCTTCATATAAGCAGAAATAATTATTGGCATAGATAATTATAAAACATATGATATAAAACATATGATATAAAACATATAACATATAAGCTCCGGCACAGAAAACTTTTTGTTCTGACCGGAGTTTTTATATTATGCTGTAATATTTTTTAAAAGTAACCTACCTGTAACTTTACATAATGTATTATACACTTGTATCGCGGGGCGGCTGCACTTTAAAGGACAGACCGCACAGCACTCAAAAATGCATAGAGAAGAAAAGGAGAATTAAATGGAACTGCTTAGAGTAGAACACTTATCAAAAATATACGGAGCCGGAGAAAATCAGGTCAAGGCTTTGGACGATGTGTCATTGAGCGTGGAAAAGGGAGAGTTTGTGGCAATAGTCGGGGCGAGCGGCTCCGGAAAATCCACACTGCTTCATCTGCTCGGAGGTGTTGACAGACCAACAAGCGGAAAGGTGTATATAAACGGCACTGATATTTTTGCAATGAATGATGATGAGCTTGCCATATTCAGAAGAAGACAGGTAGGCATCATTTATCAGTTTTATAATCTGATACCTATATTAAATGTGGAGGAAAACATGGCAATCCCGATGGAGCTTGATGGAAGAAAGGTGGAAAAAGCACAGATGGATGACATGCTTTTGCGCCTTGGACTTACAGAGAGACGCACTCATCTGCCAAATGAGCTATCAGGAGGACAGCAGCAGCGCACATCTATAGGAAGAGCCCTGATTACGAGACCATCTATAGTGCTCGCGGATGAGCCGACCGGAAACCTGGATACCAAGGCAAGCAACGAGATTATGCATCTCTTAAAGACCTCAAACCGTGAGCTCAACCAGACAATCATTATGATTACACACAATATGGAGCTTGCAAAGGCGGCTGACCGCACAATAATGATAGAGGATGGTAAAATCAGATGAATTTGATGAAGACACTCACATTAAAAAACTTAAAGCTCAACAGGAAAAGAACTATTGTCACGATAGTCGGAATAATTCTTGCAACAGCGCTTTTGTCGGCGCTTGTCACACTTGTGTCAAGCTTTCAGTACAGTGTGATTGAATACCAGAAGCAAAAGGGCGGCGACTTTCATGTGAAATTTTCGAGTGTGAAAATGTCTGAGCTTTCGGAGTTTAAAAACAACAGAAATATTGAAAGCACATTTGAGACAATGGGAATGGGGTTTGCAAAGCTAGAGGGCTGCAAGAATGAGGATAAGCCGTATGCATATGTCATGGCAACAGATGAGGCAGGCTTTGAGAGAGGCTGCTTTAAACTGATAGAGGGGCGCATGGCAAAAAATGAGGATGAGATAGTCATTCCAAGGCACTTAAAGACAAACGGACGGATCGACATAAAGGTGGGAGATGAGATAACACTTGATATCGGAAAGAGATATGATTCAAACACCGAAAGTGTCATATCGGAAAACTGCGCATATGAGCATGAGGCAGAGACACTTGCTGATACTGTGACAAAGCGCTACAAGGTGGTAGGCATCATGGAAAGACCGGGCTATGGAATGGAGGACTATAGTGCCGCCGGATATACATTTGTCACATATTCTGATGAACTGGCAGCAATTGATAACGGCACAAAGAGTGAGGCAAGCGAAGCTGACACTACACTCACAGTGTACAGCAGATACACTAAAAAGGCTTTAAGAAACAAGGAGGCTGTGACTGCAGATATAATTGGTGTGGATGAAAAGCTGTTTGCGAAAGCAAATAATTCATCTGTTGAAATGTCTGCTGAGGAGAGTGACAGGTTTCTTAAAGAGATGGAAAATGCAAAATATGATATATATATGAATGGATACCTTATAAGCTATGAGTGCGTTTTCCCGATTGACGGTTCATTTAAAGCACTGTTTACAGTGGCCGCTGTTGTGGCTTTGATAATCATACTGACATCAGTGTACTGTATCAAAAACAGCTTCAACATATCAATCACTGAAAAAATCAGGCAGTATGGTATGCTTGCAAGCGTGGGTGCTACGAGGCGCCAGATAAAAAGCAGCGTTAAGACAGAGGCTGCAATGCTTGGAGTGGTTGGTATTCCGGTGGGTACCATGAGTGGTATTTTGGCATCGCTCATACTTGTCAATGTGGTGAATGCGCTGTCAGCAAGCTGGCTTAACTTTGCTTTGAGCTTTCACACATCACTGCCTGCACTTATTCTTGCTGTGATACTGAGTATAGCGACCATTTATTTCTCTGCAACAGGCAGTGCAAGAAGGGCGGCAAACGTCACACCGCTTGAAGCGATAAGAAACACAAAGGAGATTAAAATAAAGTCATCAAAGCTTAAGACACCGGCGATTATAGGCAGAATCTGGGGTATTGGAGGCGTTATCTCATATAAGAATATAAAGAGGAACAATAAAAAGTACAGAACCACAGTGACATCTATTGTCATCTGCTCAGTAACCTTTATTGTGATATCATACTTTATGTCTATGGCCTTTAGCA
>ERZ1026858.1026-NODE-1026-length-14643-cov-4.358857_pt1 | contig 14643 bp, 9 predicted proteins | sample MGYA00380159_ERZ1026858 | MGnify/ENA primary metagenome ERZ1026858 (study PRJEB33269, sample SAMEA4719795) | human gut metagenome | biome: human-associated habitat; feature: organic feature; material: feces | place: Cameroon | collected 2013-10 ...
GCCCCAACCATTACCATACCGCCGGGGGTGCAGACGACAGCGCCCATCCTTGACCGGACTTTCGGCCAGGGCAGCGGGCAGGGATATATTGCCCTTGCGGCGGGCAGCATCAAAAATGCAACGGATGAACCAGATTCAACCATTGCCTCCGCGGCGCAGGGAGCGCTGCCTTTTGCCGTTACCCCCGGCAGTCCGGACCCGCAGGTGCTGATCCTGCACACCCACGCAACGGAAACCTACCAGACCTGGGATACCCCGGTGTATGACCCCGGCTTTACCGCCCGCACCAAAGATACCACCCTGAACATGTGCGCGGTGGGGGAGGCAATGACCAAAGTGCTGAACGATGCCGGGATCACCACCCTGCACGATACCACCCTGCATGATTCCCCCAGCTACACCGAAAGTTACGCCCGCAGCGCCCAGACAGCGCGGCGCTACCTGGAAGAATACCCCAGCATCAAAGTGGTGCTGGATGTGCACCGCGATGCGATGGAAAGCGGCGATGCCCGTGTGCGCCCCCTGACAACGCTGGACGGCCAGCCGACTGCACAGGTCATGATCATTGCCGGGTGCAATAACGGCGGCACCGTCCAGCTGCCCAACTGGCGGCTGAACCTCTGCTTTGCCGCCAAGTGGGAGGAACGCATGGAAACGCTGTACCCCGGCCTGACCCGGCCGGTCCTGTGCGGGTACCGGTTCTATAATCAGGATGTCAGCCCCGGTGCGCTGCTGATCGAAATAGGCGGCCACGCCAACACGGTGCAGCAGGCAGTACGGGCCGGGCAGTACGCGGCAAAGGCACTGGCAGCCCTGTTTGACGGCAGCGTGTAACCGCGGCAAAACGCCCTTGCAACGCAAAACAAAATAGAATATACTGGACAAAGATAAGGCGGCACCGCATGATTCCCGGCGGACGGCATCCGGAACAATGCGGGACTGCCATAAAAACCGGGGTGGAACACCACCCGCCCGCAGGAGGATACCATGCAGAACACCATCCTGATCCACGCACCGGGCCGCAGGCAGGGCCGCGGGGCGCTGGTGCTGGCTTATACGGCGCTGTTTGCCCTGTTGATGGGCATCTGGGCTGCTATTTTTGCGCTGAACGGGCAGAGCTTTATCCAATATGGCGATACCCTCAAGCAGCATTACCCGTTTCTGGTCTATTATGGCCGCTGGCTGCGGCAGGCCGCGCGCTGTGTGCTGACCGGCGCGGCGGTGCCCACCTGGGATTTTTCCATCGGTTACGGTGCGGATATCATTACCACGCTGAGCTATTACGGCCTGGGTGACCCACTGGACCTGCTGGCAGCCTTTGTGCCCGGCCGGTGGACCGAGCAGCTGCTGGAGGGCCTGATCGTGCTGCGGCTCTACCTGGCGGGGCTGGCCTTTATGGCGTTCAGCCGCCGCCATGGCAACAGCCGCTTTGGCACCCTGCTGGGTGCGCTGGCCTATGTGTTCAGTGCGTGGCCCATCCAGGCAGGGCTGATCGAACCGGTGTTCCTGGTGCCGATGTATTGCTTCCCCCTGATGCTGCTGGGAGCGGATGATCTGTTTGAGGGCCGCAGCCCGGTTTTGTACATTGCCGCCATTGCGCTGACGGCACTCTCCAACTTTTTGTTCTTTTATATGGCTGCGGTGCTACTGGTGCTGTACGCCATTGCGGTGTACAGCAAGCGGTACGGGGCCAAAAACCTGCGCACCCTGCCGCCACTGCTGGCAAAGTTCATCGGGTTTGCGCTGGTGGGCATTGCAATTTCAGCCGTCACCCTGCTGCCCACCGCGCAGGAGCTGTTCGGCAGCGCTCGCTTTGGCTTAACGCGGGAAACCGCGCCTTACCCGTTCTACCGCTTTTTTGAGCTGCTGGCCAACATGACCACCGGCATGGGGTATGATGCTTACTCTACCTATGCGGGGGTGACCTCGGCGGCGTTTTTGGGTGTGCTGGTGCTGTTTGCCAAGCCGCGGCAGAACACCGTGCTCAAGTGCGCGTGGCTGGGTCTGCTGGCCCTGCTGCTGGTGCCGCAGGCGGGCAGTGTGTTGAACGGGATTTCTTACGTTTCCAACCGCTGGGTGTGGGCGTTCACCATGCTGGAAGCCTTTATCCTGGCGCGGGTCTGCCCCGGCATAACGGCGTTTGAGCCGAAAGAAAAGCGCAACCTGTTTGCGTTGCTGGCGGCTTACTGCGTGGTGGCGTTCTGCGTCAAGCAGGGCCGCACGGAGACCGCCCTGCTGGGTGCGCTGCTGCTGGTGCTGCTGGCCGTGTTTGTGCTGGCGGCAGATGGTGTCAGCCGCCGCGGTGTGCAGGCTGTTTTACTGGCGGGCTGCTGCCTTGGCGTGGTGATGAACCTTGGCGGCTACTATGGCATTGAGGAAGCCGATGCCGTGAACGAGTACCGCCCCGCCGGTTACGCCTGGAGCACCACCGTGCAGGACAACCCCGCCGTGACCCTGCATCTGATGGAGGACCAAAGCTACTGGCGGTATGACTCGCTGGTGAACGAGCCAATCAACAGCCCCATGCTGCTGGATGTGTATGGCACCGGGTACTTTTTCAGCCTGAACAACAGCTACCTTTCCAGCCTGTTCCGGGAACTGGGGCAGAACACCCCGGTGGAATATGATTACCGCGGGCTGCAGAACCGCACCCCGCTGGAAACGTTGTTCGGCGTGAAATACGCCCTCTGCGCACCGGATTCCACCGGGGCACTGCCCGCCTTATTTGACAGCCAGGCCGTGCAGGCAGCGGAAATCGGCGGCAGCACGGTTGCGGTTTACCCCAATACGGCGGCGCTGCCCATCGGCTATACGGCGCAAAACCAGATCAGCCGCGAAACCTATGACGCCCTGACCCCGCTGCAAAAGCAGGATGCCCTGCTGGACGGCGTAGTGCTGGAAGAAACCGGCCTGCTGCCCGAAGCGGAATTGACCGGCGATACGGTAAGCCCCGCAGCTGAAATGGAGCTGGACGGCGTGCAGCAGCTGGATGAAACCACCTACTATGCCCCGCAGGACGGCGGGCGCATTACCCTGACCATTGCCCAGCCGGTGGCGGGTTGTGAGAGCGCCTTTGTGGTGCAGGGCATGCAGTACACGGCCACCAGCCCGCTGGATGCGATGAGCGAAGAAGAACTGAGCGCCATGAGCGCCCATGACCGCCGCAGCCTGCAAAAGCAGTATGCGCATTTCTGGCGCAAGGACAGTGTCTATCTGCGCCTGCTCAGCAACATTGGTGAGGGCCGCATTGAGTATAACCGCCCCAACAGCCAGTATTACTGCGGCCGGCATGACTTTGTGTATAACTTTGGCACCAGTGATGAACCCTTGCAGCAGATCACGATTGTACTGCCCTTTGCGGGCTATTACCAGTTTGACCGCCTGGCGGTGGAATGCCAGAAGCTGGATACCGTTGCGGCCCGTGCGGAGAACCTTGGGGCCGAAAACCTGCAGAATGTGACCCTTGGCACCAACAGCCTGGGTGGAGAAATCACCACCACCCGCAGCAGCGTGCTGGTGGTGCAGCTGCCGTATTCTACTGGTTGGAGCGTGGCGGTGGACGGTACCCCGGCCCAAGTGCTGCGGGCAGATACGGCTTTCCTCGGCGTGGCGCTGGAACCCGGCAGCCATACGGTGGCGTTTACCTACAAAACGCCCGGTCTTACCGCGGGGGCAGCGCTCAGTGCGGCAGGAGTGGTGCTGCTGGCGGCCATCTGGGCCGTGCCGGCCCTGCGCAAAAAGAGCAAAAAGCGCCGCAAATAACAAGCGCTTTACTTTTTAAGCATCACACGTTATAATACATTCTATCTAGGTGTAACTGAAAAGTCGAAAATTTAGCCTATTTCTACAATCGCAGCCGGATTCCGCGTTAAAAAGCCTTGGAATCCACAAAGGATTCCTGCGGCCTTTTGCCTTGAATCCGGCATGTGCTTGCGAAATAGTCGTCATTTTCTTTGCTTTCAGATACACCCCCTACATTTGCATTTTAGGAGTGGGAACACATGGAACGAGTTGAAATTGCATCGCTCTATAAGGCTACCCCGGCGGATGGCAGCAAAGTTACTGTCTGCGGCTGGGCAAAAACCGTGCGCGATTCTAAAAAGATCGGTTTTATCTCTCTGGCAGACGGCAGCTGCTATAAGCCCGTGCAGATCGTTTTCCAGGCGGACAAGCTGGAAAACTATGCCGAGGTTGCAAAATCCGGCCTGTACACCAGCTTTGAAGTGACCGGCACCCTGGTGCTGACCCCCAACGCTAAGCAGCCGTTTGAGATCAACGCCGATACCGTTACGGTGCTGGGCACCTGCGGCAGCGATTACCCGCTGCAGAAAAACAAGATGGGCATGGATTACCTGCGCACCCTGACCCACCTGCGCCCCCGCACCAACACCTTTAACGCTGCGTTCCGTGTGCGCGGCCAGGCCGCTTATGCCCTGCATGAGTTCTTCCACAAGAACGGCTTTACCTATGTACACACCCCCATCTTTACCGGTTCTGACTGCGAAGGCGCAGGCGAGATGTTCCAGGTTACTACCCTGGACCTGAACGATGTGCCCAAGACCGAGGACGGCAAGGTGGATTACAGCAAGGACTTCTTCAAGCGCCCGGTCAACCTGACGGTTTCCGGCCAGCTGGAAGCCGAGGCCATGGCAATGGCCCTGGGCAAGGTTTACACCTTTGGCCCCACCTTCCGCGCAGAGAAGAGCTATGATACCCGCCATGCCGCAGAGTTCTGGATGATTGAGCCGGAAATGGCATTTGCTGACCTGAATACCTACATGGACACCGCCGAGGCCATGACCAAGTATGTCATCCGCTACCTGCTGGATAACTGCCCGGACGAGCTGGCATTCTTCAACCAGTTCTTTGATAAGGGCCTGATCGAGCGTCTGGAGCTGGTTGCCAACAGCGATTTTGCCCGCGTGAGCTACACCGATGCCATCGAACTGCTGAAAAAGAACGATGACAACTTCCAGTATAAAGTAAGCTGGGGCATTGACCTGCAGACCGAGCACGAGCGCTACCTGACCGAGCAGGTGTTCAAAAAGCCTGTGTTTGTTACCGATTACCCCAAAGAGATCAAGGCATTCTATATGCGCATGAACGAGGACGGCAAGACGGTTGCCGCCGCCGATATGCTGGTGCCCGGCATTGGCGAGCTGATCGGCGGTTCCCAGCGTGAGGAGCGCCTGGATGTGCTGCTGGCCCGTTTGGATGAACTGGGCCTGAAGCGCGAAGATTATGACTGGTACCTGGACCTGCGCCGTTTTGGCAGCGTAAAGCATGCCGGTTACGGCCTGGGCTTTGAGCGCCTGCTGATGTATGTCACCGGCATCCCCAACATCCGTGACGTCATTGCCTTCCCGCGCACCTGCGGCGGTTTTTAATGGGGGCGGTCAGCGAACCGCTGATCCAATGGTTTGAACTGAATCGAAGGCTCCTGCCTTTCCGGCAGGAGCCTTCGGCATATCATATCTGGGTCAGCGAGATCATGCTCCAGCAGACCCGCGTTTCGGCGGCGCTGCCCTATTACGAGCGTTTTGTGGCCGAACTGCCGGACCCCGCCGCCCTTGCCGCCTGCGACCCGGACAAACTGCGCAAGCTGTGGCAGGGGCTGGGGTATTACAGCCGGGTGGCCAACATGCAAAAGGCGGCGCAGATCGTCTGCCGGCAGTACGGCGGCCAGCTTCCCGCAGATTATGTCGCCCTGCGCGCTCTGCCCGGCATTGGGGATTACACGGCTGGGGCTATTGCCTCCATTGCATTTGGCATCCCAGCCCCGGCGGTGGACGGCAACGTGCTGCGGGTATTTGCCCGGCTGGATAATAGCTCTGCCGATATTACCAAACCTGCCGCCAAGCGCGAGTTCACAGCCCGTGTGCTGGAAGAAATGCCCAAGGAACGCCCCGGCCCTTATAACGAGGCGTTGATGGAACTGGGGGCGCTGGTCTGCCTGCCCAACGGTGCGCCAAAGTGCGAGGTCTGCCCGCTGGCTGCTCAGTGCAAGGGCCGCGCTGCAGGCCGGGCCGAACAGCTGCCGGTCAAAACGGCTAAGCCGGAAAAAACGCTGGTGCCGGTCACGACCGCGTTGATCACCGGGCCGCAGGGTGTGCTTTTGCAGCGCCGCCCGTCCAAAGGGCTGCTGGCCGGGCTGTGGCAGCCCCTTGCCTTTGAGGGTACCGCCATGACCCAACCGGAACTGGACGCCGCGTTGCGCACCATTGGCCTTTGTGTGCAGTGGCAGGCCCCGTTGCAAAGCACCCGCCATGTGTTTACCCATCGCATCTGGCAGATCAGCGGGTTTTGCGGCACAGCCGCAGGCCCGGCGCCGGAGGGCTGCGTCTGGGCCAGCCGCGCGGAGCTGAACGGGGAATACGCGGTGCCAAGCGCATTTGCGGGCATTATGCGCCAGTGGCGGCCGGAATAAAAAGCAAGCAGAGTGGCATGGCTTTTGGCAGGTGAAGAAATTTTCCGGAGACCATGCTGCGGAGAATGGTGCGGTATCACCTTGATACCTGAACCTTTTTGTGTGAAAAATTTACAAGGGAAAGATTGTATTCACCCGGTTAATCGGGTATAATATTTTACAGACCCATCCCTTTTAGAATACGCGGAGGAAAAGTATTATGATGAAGAAATCCACTTTTGGTGCCATCCTGGCGTTTTTGTTTGCTGCTGCCGGTGCCCTGACTGCCGCTGCGCTCTACCTGCGCCGCCGCGAAAAGGAACTGGACGAATACGAGCGCCTGCTGTACAGCGATGACGGCGACGATTATGACGATGACGACGAATATCTGCCCATCGACAATGAACCGACAGAAGCCGCCGAAGAAAAGGCTGCTGACGACGCTGAATAAGCCGGAACAGCCAGCAGAAAAGTGAAAATGGCCGGGCTTCGGCCCGGCTGTTCGTGTTTCTTACAATCAGTAGTGATACTTATTAAATGATAAAAAAGGCTCAGATAAACCATAAGGCGCTGCTGAAAATAAGAAAAATGACGGCAGTGACTATAAAATCAGACTGAATTTCGATTTTTCTGCTGTGCCAAGGAAAGGGAACGCCATGAAAAAGCTCTTGCTGTGGCTGGTTATGGTGGTGGTTATGCTGACGGTGCTGCTGGGCGGCGCCGGGTACGCCATGTACGCTATGACGGGCGATGACAAACTTCCCACGCAGCACCCCACTTTGGGCGATACGGAACTGGAACCGATCGGCTATGACTGGAGTGTGCCGGTGCTGGGCAATGTGCTGAACCGCACGTTTGAACAGCCCAGTACCCTGACGGTGCAAAAGCTGGGCGAAATGACGGAAGCTGCCCCGGAGCTGGTTTTGCCGGACTGGGCGCAGCGCACGACCCTTACGCTGAAAGATTCGACCGGCAGTGTTGTGGTGCAGGGGGATGCCGCTGCTTTTGCGATGTATGCCTACCCCAAAAATGGCAGCTATGAGCTGACCCTGACCGCTTACCGCAACACAGCGGACCCCGGCGATGCCACCGGCTGGTACCGGTACTGTGCATCTTATACCATGAACATCCAGCCCAAGGCGGTGCTCAGCAGTGAGCGCGTCAGCCAGGGCGGCGTGGCGGCACTGGTCATCACCGGCATTCTGGATGGCAGCGAGCCGACCGTGGAAACCGACCTGGGGGATGTATGGTTCCGCCCGGTGACCGGTGGGTATATGGGCTATATCCCGGTAACCTATAATGCCGAGGGCGGCCCCCATACCCTGACCGTGACCTGCGGCAGCCTGACCCAGGAGCTGACCCTGAGCGTGATGCAGAGCGAAGCTAAAACCGTGGATGTGGCCGCAGAGGCAGACATACCGGGCGCAGCAACGGAATATAAAAATGCTATCTGGCCCCTTTACACACAGGGCAGCAGCGAAAAGCTGTGGCAGGGCAATTTTGCTTCGCCGGTGCCCAGTGCGATTCTGGCGGATTACGGCGCACGGCTGCGCACCGATGGGATCATTACCGGCCGGGCAACTGGCATCAATTATAACGCCGCGGTGGGTACCGCCGTTACGGCACCGCAGGCGGGTACTGTGGTGTACGCCGGAACGCTGGCGCTGACCGGCGGCACTGTGGTGATTGACCATGGCTGCGGGGTCAAGAGCTATCTGTTTGGACTGGATGCCGTAAAGGTGCAGCGTGGGCAGAGCCTTGCCCGCGGCGAAGAACTGGGTACCACCAGTGAGGAGCATACCCTGATCTGGGAGCTGCGCATTGGCAGCAAGTCCGTTGACCCTGCTGCCGCCCTGACGGGCAGCAGCGGCCTTTTGTACCGCGAAACAATGTAACAAAATAGAGTTAGAACAACGATAAATCGCAAGTGTTGGTGGAGAAAGCGATGGACGAAGAGAAGGTAACACAGACTGCGATGGAGCCGGCGCAGCAGCCAAAGCCCAAAGCCAGGGGCGGGCAGCGCACGCAGGGCAAAACCGCTCCAGGCACGGGGCAGGGCAGGATGGCCAAACCCCATGCCAGCAATAGCAATACTGCGCACCGCAAAACGGGCACGCAAAAACAAAAAAGCGAACCCCAAAATACAAAATCCCCGCAAGAACCAAAAACGCGGGCGGAACAAGCCGAGCAGACCGAAGCGGCCGCCCCGGAACAGGTGGCAGCCAAGCCCAAAGCGCCGCGCAGCGGGCAGGCAGGCGGCAAACGCCGCTGCAAAAAGGCTGCCCCCAAGCCGGAAGCAAAACCGCAGCAATATGCTGAGCCCCGGCCGGAACCCCCGGAAGCGCCGGAAAAACCGCAAACGCCGGAACCTGCCGCTGTGGCCGAACCGGCTGAGGCAGCCGCCGCGCCGGAAATGCCGGAAAAGGCGGTGCAGGAACCCAAAGCTGCGCAGCTGCCCCAGGCCACGGAGCCGCCGGAGCCGGAGGATGACGAACCGGAACTGACCCCGGAACAGCGCGCTGCAGCAGAGCGGCGCAAGGCGGAGATCACCCGAACGGTCCAGGTTTCGATTGAACAGATCGAGGATGCCGAAGCAGAACAGGCGGAGGAAGAGGCAGATACGCCGGAATCGACGGGCAGCAAAGTGGGCCGTGCCGTGCGGCTGCTGATCGGCTGGCTGCTGCTGGTGGTGCTGCTGGCGGGTATGATCGCCGCAGGCGGCATATACTGGCTGTACAAAAAAGCCACGCCGGATATGATTCCTGCCGTTGCGGTAACAGTGGCGGGCCAGCAGCTGGACCCCGTGGCGTACCATTGGCAGGTGCCGGTGGCAGGCAACTACCTTAAGCGTACCTATGCCGAGACACTTTCCAGCACTCCCACAGCGCTGGAATCTGATTTTGGCGGCGGCATCATGACGCTGCGGGTGACCCCGGCGGACTGCAGCACCGAAGTGACCGTTAAGGACGAGAGCAAGCAGGAAGTGTTCAGCGGCAGCGCCCAGGAATTTTCCGCCTACCGCTTTACCATGCCCGGCAGCTACACCGCCAAGCTGGTGGTCAGCAGCGGCGAGGGGTACCAGAGCGAACCGACAGTTTCGGGCCACCAGACCTATGAGTTCACATTTGATGTAACGATTAAGGCTACCGTGCGGCTGAATACCCAGGCTGTTGCGCTGGGCGGCGTTGTGGCCGTAAAGGTAACGGGCCAGCAGACGGATACCAAGCCAAGCCTGACGGCAGAACTGCCGGATACCGGCTTCCGTGCCAGCGCGACCGGCGATGGCTGGGTGGCTTACCTGGCGGTCCCGCTGGAAACCGAGCCTGGCAGCTATACCATCAAGGTCACCGTGGACGGCGAGGTGCAGGAGCTTACCCTGAACGTGAGCAAGAGCGCCGCATCTTTTCGGGATTATACTTCCAAGTCCGGGCTGGTCACACCGTATGTCGGCGCGGATGATACCCCGCAGGAGGTGCTGGACCTGCTGGATACGGCATCGGATACCATCTACTGGGCGGACACGGGGTTTGCTTCGCCGTTCAGCGATAAGGTGGAGGTCACCCTGCCGTATGGCCTGACCGAATATGTCAACCGTACCCAGACCGAGCGCAAGAACAACACCGGTACCGGTCGCACCAGCATCAATGTGGTGCTTTCCGGCAGGTGCGACCTGATTGCCCCGGCGGGCGGCAAGGTACTGCTGGCGGAAAAATTGCCCAATGTGGGCAATACGCTGGTGATCGAGCACGGCGCGGGCGTAAAGACCATTTACTATGGCCTGCGCAGGCTGACGGTAGAAAAAGGTGCAATCGTGGCCCAGGGCGATGCCCTCGGCACCACCGACAAAGCTACCGTGGTGGAAGTGCGTGTGGGCAAAACCCCCGTGGAGCCGCTGCGTATCCTGCGCGGCCAGTGCGATGCCCTGCGCAGCTATTAAAACGGAACATAACCGATAAATAGAAAAATTCCCCTGTCTGTATTCTTTGTGATGCAGGCGGGGGAACTTTTTTGCGGCAGGCGTTTTTGATGTTCTGACGGAACCATGCCGCCTGCCCCGGCATAACATGGAACAAATGGCCAGATACAATACCGGGGGGAAGCATTATGGCGGCAGCATGTGGTTTGACTTTTTGTGTGGTGGGGCGGGATGCCCGCCAGCTGGCGGCGGCGCGGGCATTGCAGAACAGCGGCTATACCGTGCTGGGGGCCGAGGGGGCCGGGCAGGCGGATTACATCCTGCTGCCTATGCCGATGGATGCCGAGGCGGCGGACCTTGCCCGCATCCTGCGCGCCGCCCGCCCCGGTACGCTGGCCCTTGGCGGGCGCATCAGCGAACCGGTGCGCAAAGCGGCGCAGGCCGCCGGGGTGGAGCTGGTGGATTACTTTTTGCGGCCGGAGCTGGCCTGCCTGAACGCAGTACCCACTGCGGAAGGCTGCCTGGCCCTGCTGATGCAGCTGCGCCAGCGCACCATTTGGGAAAGTGAGTTTCTAGTACTGGGGTACGGGCGCATTGGGCGGGCAGTGGCCCGGCGTCTGCAAGCTTTGGGCGGGCTGGTGACCATTGCCGCCCGCGCGCCGGAACAGCGGGCCGCGGCGCGCTGCGCGGGGCTGCATGCCGCACCGCTGACCGCGTTGGAACAGCTTCTGCCGCACTTTGATGCGGTCATCAACACCATACCGGCCCTGGTGCTGGGGGCGGCCCAGCTGCGCTGCCTGCCAAGGGGGGCACTGATCCTGGACCTTGCCAGCCGCCCCGGCGGAACGGATTTTGCCGCCGCGCGGGAACTGGGCCTGCGTGCGGAACATGCCTTGAGCCTGCCCGCCCGCTGCGCCCCCGAGACCGCCGGTGCACTGGTGGCGCATACCGTGGAAGTGATTTTACAGGAGCGTGCCGCCATGGCCCGCAGCGAAAGGGGAGTGAGCTGATGAATTCCAGCCTGGAACCGCCGCGCACGGTGGTGTTTGCCCTGTGCGGCAGCTTTTGCACATTTGAAACGGTTCTGCCGCAAATCATCCGCCTGCGCGCCTGCGGGTGGGAAGTACTGCCGATGCTGAGCTATGCGGCGTCGGCGCTGGATACCCGCTTTGGCCGCGCGTCAGATTGGAAGCAGCGCCTGGAGGAAGCCACCGGCCACCGCCCGCTGGAGGATCTGCGGGAAGCGGAACCTCTTGGCCCCAAGCATATGGCACAGGCGCTTGTTATTGCTCCCTGCACCGGCACAACGATGGCGCTGCTGGCAGCGGGCATCAGTGCAACGCCGGTCACGCTGGCGGCCAAAAGCATGCTGCGCGGCGGCAGGCCGGTGGTGATCGGGGTATCCACCAACGATGGGCTTTCCGGCAGCGTGGGAGCGCTGGCGGCGCTGCTGCAGCGCAAAAATTATTATTTTATTCCCTTTGGCCAGGACGACAGCTACAAAAAGCCCTGCAGCCTGAAAGCGGATTTTACCCAGCTGCCGGATACGCTGGAAGCCGCTCTGCGCGGGGTGCAGCTGCAGCCGATTTTGCTGTAAAACCCGTGGAACAGAGCTGTTTTGTGCGGGTGCGGCATATGATAGAAAAGGGCGCTTTGGTGTGGGAACAAAGAGGGGCGGTGCGGCAATGGAATATATCGAAGTAACAGGCGGGAACCCGCTGCGGGGGAGCATCAGCCCGGCAGCGGCCAAAAACAGTGTGCTGCCCCTTTTGGCGGCAACACTGCTGTGTGCGCAGCCCTGCACCCTGCGCCGGGTGCCCCTGCTGCGGGATGTGCAGACCAGTTTGGATCTGCTGCGGGCCGTGGGCAGTGGGGCGGCCTGGGCCGGGCAGGACCTTGTCACCCAGCCAGCCCGGCAGATCAGCGGGCGGGTGCCCACGGCGTTGGCGGGGGCTATGCGGGGGTCAGTGTTTTACCTGGCACCGCTGTTGACCCGCGCGGGCTGGGCAGAGCTGCCGCTGCCCGGCGGGTGCAGACTGGGGCCGCGGCCCATTGATATCCACCTGGCCGGGCTGACGGCCATGGGGGCACAGGTGTGCGCGGCGGCAGAGTGCGTGGTGCTGCGCCGCCACGGCGTTTTGCGTGGTACGGATTTTGCTCTGCGCCTGCCCAGCGTCGGAGCAACCCTGACCCTGATGCTGGCGGCTTGCTGTGCAGCGGGCGTTACCACCCTGCGCGGTGCGGCGTGCGAGCCGGAAATTGCGGATACCGCCGCTTTTTTGAACGCCTGCGGGGCAAAGATCACGGGAGCGGGCACGCCGGTGGTCTGCATCCGAGGTACCGGCGGCGAGCTGTTGGACGGCTGTGTGCATGCCGTGCTGCCGGACCGCATTGCCGCAGCAACTTATGCGGCAGCCGCGGCCATTGCGGGCGGGCAGGTGACAGTGACCCACTGCAGCCCGGTGTGCCTGACGGCGTTTCTGGACTTTTTGCAGGGCAGCGGCTGCGAGGTTGCCCGCGGGGAAAATGAATTTAGCATCACGCGGGATCCGGATACAAAGCTGCGCGGCGGTCAGGAACTTGTAGCGGCTGCTTACCCTGGCCTTGCCACAGATACTGCCCCGCTGGCTGCAGCGGTGCTGCTGGGGGCGGAAGGACCATCCCGCATTTATGACGGCCTGTTCCAAAACCGCTTTGCCTGTGCGCAGGGCTTTGCCGCCCTGGGGGCTGATGCCCGCAGCGAGGGACGGCTGCTGTACCTTGGCGGCAACGCAAAACTGCATGGTGCCACTGTGACTGCACCAGACCTGCGGGGCGGGGCAGCACTGGTGCTGGCGGGCCTTGGTGTGGGGGACGGGAGCTGCGTGCGGGTGCTGGATGCCGGGCATATCCGGCGCGGCTATGCCGACCTGGCGGGGGATCTGCGCCGCCTGGGGGCCGACTGCCGGGCAGGCCGCACCGGGACAGAAGCTGGCAGACAGACGAAAAAACTGTAAAAATATTGTCATAATTCACCAAAGCCCCGCAAAACCGGCGGGGCTTTTTGTGATACAAATAAATGCGAGCATCTATTTTTTGGCTTTTTAGCGTGTGGGTATTGAAATTATTCGCAAAATTTGTTATTCTTATAAACAGTTATATGCGATATCTTAGGAAGAGCTGGCTGCACCGCAACGCGCGTAAGCAAAGTTTGGGGTGTAGGGCGGCGCTTCCTTTATGGGGGTCAGTGTGTCCGCTGGCGGAAATCCGGCCCTGTTGCATTTGCAATTTTATATTCTTTAGGGGGATACACTTATGGCGTTCGTTCTCGATGAAGAGATGCAGAATGTAACCAACATTAAGGTCATCGGCGTTGGTGGCGGCGGCGGCAATGCTGTGAACCGCATGGTTGAAGCTGGCCTGAATGGCGTTGAATTTGTAGCAATGAATACCGACCAGCAGGCACTGGTCAACTCCAAGGCTACCCAGAAGGTTCAGCTTGGCGCAAAGCTGACCAAGGGCCGCGGCGCTGGTGCTGACCCGGAGGTCGGCCAGCGTGCAGCGGAGGAAAGCAAGGATGAGATCGCCAATGCACTGAAAGGTGCCCAGATGGTGTTCATCACCGCTGGCATGGGCGGCGGCACCGGCACCGGCGCTGCACCGGTCGTGGCCGAAACGGCCCATGACCTGGGCATCCTGACCGTCGGTATTGTCACCAAGCCCTTTGCCTTTGAGGGCAAGCGCAAGATGAGCATGGCCGAACAGGGCATTGCCAACCTGATGATGCATGTAGACAGCCTGATCGTGATCCCGAACGAGAGACTGAAGCTCATCAGCCAGGAAAAGATCACCCTGATGAACGCTTTTGAAGCAGCCGATAACGTGCTGCGCCAGGGCGTTGAGAGCATCTCCAGCCTGATCAATGTTCCCGCTTTCATCAACCTCGACTTTGCTGACGTCCGTTCCATCATGAAGGATGCCGGCTTTGCCCACATGGGCGTTGGCGTTGCCAAGGGTGCAGGCAAGGCAGAAAACGCTGCCAAGGCTGCAATCTCCAGCCCGCTGCTGGAAACCAGCATTGCCGGTGCACGCGGCGTTATCATCAACATTACCTCCAGCCCGGATATCGGCCTGGACGATGTTGAGACTGCTGCTTCCATGATCACCCAGAGCGCACATCCCGATGCGAACATCATTTGGGGTACTGCGTTTGACGAGCGCCTGCAGGATGAGATGAGCATTACCGTTGTGGCTACCGGCTTTGAAAGCACGCCCGGCGTGGACGAGCCCATCCAGGCTGTTGTGAACGCCCAGCGCGCTGCCGCAGCCGCTGCACCTGCTG
>ERZ1026858.1031-NODE-1031-length-14611-cov-109.627233_pt1 | contig 14611 bp, 9 predicted proteins | sample MGYA00380159_ERZ1026858 | MGnify/ENA primary metagenome ERZ1026858 (study PRJEB33269, sample SAMEA4719795) | human gut metagenome | biome: human-associated habitat; feature: organic feature; material: feces | place: Cameroon | collected 2013-10 ...
CGGTGAGCCTCTCCCATCAGAGAAGCAGGAGCCAGCTGACTTGGAGAATGGTACTTCTTTCACATTTATGTTTGATATCGCTGTTGCTCCAGAGTTCAAGGTAACTCTCAATGGTCGCGACAAGGTTGATTATTATAACATCACAGTTGATGATAAGATTCTCGATCAGCAGATTGATATGTACGCTCAGCGTGCAGGTAGCTATGAGAAGGCTGAGAAGTACGAGGAGAATGACCTTTTGAAGGGTGACTTGCGTGAACTTGATGAAAATGGCAATACCAAGGAAGGTGGTATCACTGTAGAGGGTGCTATCCTGATGCCTAGCTACATCAAGGTTGACGAGCAGAAGAATCTCTTCAACGATGCTAAGCTCGGTGATGTAATCACATTCAACCCTAAGAAGGCTTATCCAGAGAACGATACTGAGGTTTCTTCACTCCTGAAGATTGAGCGTGAAGCTGTTAAGGACTTGGAGTCAGAGTTCAGCTTCCAGATTACAGAAATCCAGCGTTTCAAGAAGCATGAAATCAACGAAGAGCTCTTTAAGCAGGTTCTCGGTGAGGATACTGACGTGAAGGACGAGGCTGCTTTCCGTGCTAAGATTGCAGAGGGCTTGCAGGCACAGCTCGTTAACGATTCTGATTATAAGTTCATTCTCGACGTTCGCGAGCACTGCGAGAAGAAGGTTGGTGAATTGCAGTTCCCAGATGCACTCTTGAAACGTATCATGTTGGCTAACAACAAGGATAAGGGCGAGGAGTTCGTAGAGAAGAACTATGCTGAGAGCATCAAGGAGTTGACATGGCATCTTATCAAGGAGCAGCTTATCAAGGCTCAGAATATCAAGGTTGATGACAATGACCTGATGGAGACAGCTAAGGAGGCAGCTCGTGCTCAGTTCGCTCAGTATGGTATGAACAACATTCCTGAGGAGTACATTGAGAACTATGCTAAGGAAATCCTCAAGAAGGGTGACGCTACAGATGCACTTGTAGATCGCTCTATCGACCGTAAGTTGGCTGCAGCTCTGAAAACAGCTGTAAAACTCAACGAAAAGGAGATTTCTGTAGAAGATTTCAACAAGATGATGCAGGAATAACATTTTTTTGAAAAAAAACTTCAAATAAATACGAGGTTATCGACTTTTTTTATTATCTTTGTTCCACCGAACGAGAAATAAGGGTCGATAACCTCTTTTTTCGTATGGTTTAAGACGTAAAATACTATATAGATATGAACGATTTTAGAAAATATGCAACCAAGCATCTTGGTATGAATGGTATGGTGCTTGATGATGTTATTAAGGCACAGGCTCAGTATATGAACCCTTACATCTTGGAGGAGCGTCAGCTGAACGTTACTCAGATGGATGTATTCTCTCGCTTAATGATGGACCGTATCATCTTCCTGGGTACACAGATTGATGACTACACCGCAAATACATTGCAGGCGCAATTGCTGTATCTGGATTCTGTAGATAGTGGCAAGGATATTTCTATCTATTTGAATAGTCCTGGTGGTAGCGTTACTGCTGGTTTGGGTATTTATGATACCATGCAGTTTATCTCTAGCGATGTTGCTACTATCTGTACAGGTATGGCTGCTTCTATGGCTGCCGTGCTGCTCGTTTCTGGCCAGGAGGGTAAACGCTCTGCTTTGCCTCATAGCCGTGTCATGATTCACCAGCCATTAGGTGGCGTTCAGGGTCAGGCTTCTGATATTGAGATTGAGGCTCGCGAAATCTTGAAGATGAAGAAGGAATTGTATACTATCATTTCAGACCATTCTCATACTCCTTATGATAAGGTTTATGCTGATAGCGACCGTAACTATTGGATGACAGCTGAAGAAGCCAAGGAATATGGAATGATAGATAATGTGTTGGTTCGTAAATAACGAATTGTTTTAAGTAAATATGCGTATATATAATAAGGTGCGTAAGAAGAGATAATAATTATAATATGCCAAAGAAAGTATGTAGCTTCTGTGGAAGATCAGAAAATGAAGTCAGATTACTCATCACGGGTATCAATGGCTTCATTTGCGAAGATTGTGCTAAGCAGGCTTATGAAATTATACAGTCTACAGGGGTCTTGGCTCCTAAAGCTGGGGAGGGTAAGTTTGTTCTCAAAGAGGTGCCAAAGCCTGTAGAGATCAAAAAATACCTGGATGAATATATCATCGGTCAGGATCAGGCTAAGCGCAATTTGGCTGTCGCTGTATATAACCACTACAAGCGTTTGCAGCAGCCAAAGGATGAAGATGGTGTAGAAATCGAAAAGAGTAATATCATCATGGTTGGTAGTACCGGTACAGGTAAAACCTTGTTGGCGCGTACAATAGCTAAGATGTTGGATGTTCCTTTCACCATTGTTGATGCCACTGTATTTACTGAAGCAGGTTATGTGGGTGAAGACGTTGAAAGCATCTTGTCGCGTCTGTTGCAGGTTGCTGATTATGATGTGGCTGCAGCAGAAAGGGGAATTGTGTTCATTGATGAGATTGATAAGATAGCCCGCAAGAGCGATAATCCTTCTATCACGCGTGATGTGAGTGGCGAAGGTGTACAGCAGGGATTGTTGAAACTCTTGGAAGGTACCATGGTTAATGTTCCGCCTAAGGGTGGACGCAAGCATCCTGATCAGGATTATATCCATGTAGATACCAAGAATATCCTGTTTATCTGTGGTGGTGCTTTTGACGGTATTGAGCGTAAAATAGCTCAGCGTATGAATACGCACGTAGTAGGCTATAATTCGGTTCAGAATGTAGCTAAGATAGATAAGAAGGATTTGATGCAGTATATTCTTCCACAGGATTTGAAGTCTTTTGGCTTGATACCTGAAATTATCGGCCGTTTGCCTGTGCTTACTTATCTCAATCCGTTGGATAGGGAGGCTTTGCGCAAAATCTTGGTTGAACCTAAGAATTCAATTGTCAAGCAGTATCAGAAATTGTTTGAGATGGATGGCATCAAGTTGAAGTTTGATGAGGAAGCACTCGATTATATCGTAGACAAAGCGGTAGAGTATAAACTGGGCGCTCGCGGACTTCGTTCAATTGTTGAAGCTGTGATGATGGATGCTATGTTTGAGATTCCATCAGAGAAGGTTAAATCATTCACTGTTACGCTGGAGTATACCAAGCAACAGTTGGATAAATCTCATCTCGGACAGTTGGAAACAGCATAATTCAGTTGGGCTTTTCGCCCAATTGAATGCTATTTAATCGTATATATAGACATATATAATATAATAATAGGTGGATATGACAGAACAGGTTAATCTTACAGGACAGTTGAAGCATTATTTCGGCTTCGATTCGTTTAAGGGTGATCAAGAGGCAATCATCAGAAATTTGATGAGTGGCAATGATACTTTTGTATTGATGCCTACAGGTGGCGGTAAGAGTTTGTGTTACCAGTTGCCTTCGCTCATTATGGAGGGAACAGCTATTGTGATTTCTCCTCTGATTGCTTTGATGAAGAACCAGGTAGATGTTATTAATGGTTTGAGTGAAAGTGATGGCGTGGCTCATTATCTCAATTCATCATTGAATAAGTCGGCTATTGAGAAGGTGAAGAATGATATTCTCAATGGTACGACCAAACTCCTGTATGTTGCACCTGAATCTTTGACGAAAGAAGATAATGTTGAGTTCCTTAAAACAGTAAAGATTTCGTTCTATGCCATTGATGAGGCTCACTGTATCTCTGAGTGGGGACACGATTTCAGACCAGAGTATCGTCGTATTCGCCCTATTATTAACGAAATAGGTGTTGCACCTGTGATAGCGCTTACAGCTACTGCAACAGATAAGGTACGTACTGATATCAAGAAAAACTTAGGCATCATGGATGCCAAAGAATTCAAGAGTTCTTTTAACCGCCCTAACTTGTATTATGAGGTGCGCCCGAAGAACAAGGATATCGATCGTCAGATCATCATGTTTATTCGTCAACACAAAGGAAAGAGTGGTATTATCTATTGTCTCTCCCGTAAGAAAGTAGAGGAATTGGCAGAGGTATTGAAAGCCAATGAAATCAAAGCGGCTCCTTATCATGCCGGTCTTGATTCGGCTACCCGTTCTCAAACCCAGGATGATTTTCTGATGGAGCGTATTGATGTCATTGTTGCTACTATCGCCTTCGGAATGGGTATCGATAAACCTGATGTCCGTTTTGTTATTCATTATGATATACCCAAGAGCTTGGAAGGTTATTATCAGGAAACGGGTAGAGCCGGACGTGATGGAGGCGAGGGTATATGTATCGCCTTCTATGCCCGTAAAGACCTCAGAAAACTGGAGAAGTTTATGGAGAACAAACCTGTAGCAGAACAGGATATCGGCAGACAGTTGTTGCAGGAAACAGCTGCCTATGCTGAATCGTCTGTCTGTCGCAGAAAAATGTTGCTTCATTATTTTGGGGAGGAATATCATGAAGAAAACTGCCATAACTGCGACAACTGCCTGCATCCTACAGAAAAATTCGAGGCTAAGGATGCGCTGCTCGTTGTTTTGGAGTCTGTTGCTGCGGTGAAGGAGAATTTCCGCCAGGAATATATCATCGATTTTGTAAAGGGACGTGCTACTGATGATATCGTTTCTCACAAGCATGATGAACTGGAGGAGTTTGGAGCAGGTGAAGATATGGATTCTAAAGTTTGGAATCCTGTTATCCGTCAGGCGTTGATAGCCGGTTATCTCAAGAAAGATGTAGAGAACTATGGCCTTTTGAAGTTGACAGCTGCGGGTAAGCGTTTCATTAAGAATCCTGAATCATTCATGATCGTTGCCGATAAGGAATTCTCTGATGATTTTGATGGAGCGCCTCTGAGCGAGCATAATACAGGTGCTTTGGATCAGACACTTTTCTCCATGTTGAAAGACTTGCGTAAGACAGTAGCAAAGAAGCATAAATTGCCGCCTTATGTTATTTTCCAGGATATTTCTTTGGAACAGATGGCAACGATGTATCCTGTAGATATGCAGGAATTGCAGAACATACAGGGAGTTGGAGCCGGTAAGGCAAAGAGGTATGGTAAGGAGTTCTGTAAATTGATCAATCAGTATTGTGAAGAGAATCTGATAGAGCGTCCTGAGGAATTACGTGTCAGGACAGTTGCCAAGAAATCAGTCTTGAAGGTAAGCATCATTCAGAGCATAGACCGCCAGATAGATCTTGATGATTTGGCAGAAGCAAAAGGTTTGGATTTCTCAGAATTGCTTGACGAAATAGAGGCAATCGTTTACAGCGGTACCAAGCTGAATATCGATTATTTCATAGAGGAAGTTGTGGATGATGACCATGTAGATGACATCTACGATTACTTCATGGAGAGCGATACTGATGATTTGAATGCGGCTCAAGATGAATTGGGTGAAGACTACAATGAAGACGAAATTCGACTCGTCAGAATCAAGTTTTTGTCCGAACAAGCCAACTAATCACGTTAAATAGCATTAATAAGGTAAGATTTTCGTGAAAAGCGAACTCTATCTGAGAAATTATTGCTAAATTTGCACGCAATAAATTTTTAAAGGTTACAATATGTCATCATTTGTTGCAGATAAAATTGTAATGGACGGTCTCACTTACGACGACGTCCTTCTTATCCCTGCGTATTCAGAGGTACTACCAAAACAGGTAGAGTTGAAAACCAAGTTCTCTCGTAACATCGAGTTGAACGTTCCATTCGTTACAGCAGCGATGGACACCGTTACCGAGGCTTCAATGGCGATAGCTATCGCTCGTGAAGGTGGTATCGGTGTAATTCACAAGAACATGACCATTGAGGAGCAAGCTCGTCAGGTTGCTATTGTGAAGCGTGCTGAGAATGGTATGATTTATGACCCTGTCACCATCCGTCGTGGCAGTACAGTGAAGGATGCTCTTGATATGATGCACGATTATCATATCGGTGGTATTCCTGTGGTAGATGATGAAAATCATCTTGTAGGTATTGTTACCAACCGTGATCTTCGTTTTGAGCGCCACATGGACAAGAAGATTGATGAGGTAATGACTAGCGAGAATTTGGTTACCACTCACATCCAGACCGACTTGGTTGCTGCTGCTGCCATCCTGCAGGAGAATAAGATTGAGAAACTCCCTGTAGTTGACAACGAGAATCACCTGGTAGGTTTGATTACTTACAAGGACATCACAAAGGCTAAGGACAAACCTATGGCTTGCAAGGATGCCAAGGGACGTCTTCGTGTGGCTGCCGGTGTGGGTGTTACTGTAGATACATTGGATCGTGCCAAGGCTTTGGTTGAGGCTGGTGCTGATGCTATCGTTATCGATACTGCTCATGGTCACTCTAAGGGTGTAGTTGAGAAACTCAAGCAAGTTAAGGCTGCCTTCCCACAGGTAGATGTTGTGGTAGGTAATGTGGCTACTGGTGAGGCTGCCAAGTATTTGGTAGAGAATGGTGCTGATGGTGTTAAGGTAGGTATCGGTCCTGGTTCTATCTGTACTACTCGTGTGGTTGCCGGTGTTGGCGTTCCACAGTTGAGTGCTGTTTATGATGTATATTCTGCTCTTAAGGGTACTGGTGTGCCTTTGATAGCTGATGGCGGTCTTCGTTACTCAGGTGATGTTGTGAAGGCTTTGGCTGCCGGTGGTAGCTGCGTCATGATCGGTTCTTTGGTTGCTGGTACCGAGGAGAGTCCTGGTGATACCATCATCTTCAATGGCCGTAAGTTTAAGAGCTATCGTGGTATGGGTTCTTTGGAGGCTATGGAACAGAAGAATGGTTCTAAGGACCGTTACTTCCAGGGTGATACCAAGGATGCCAAGAAATTGGTTCCAGAGGGTATCGCTGGTCGTGTGCCTTACAAGGGAACTGTCCAGGAGGTCATCTACCAGCTGATTGGTGGTTTGCGTTCTGGTATGGGATATTGTGGTGCTGCTACCATCGAGAACTTGCACAATGCCAAGTTCGCTCGTATCACAAATGCAGGTGTGTTGGAGAGTCATCCACATGATATCACTATCACTAGTGAGGCTCCTAACTATAGCCGTCCTGAATAATATAATTAGGAAATATGAAGTTTTATGCACTTATAGCGGCAATGCTCCTTTCGGGGAGCATTGCTTTTGCTCATACCGACCCAATTGTTATGATTATTGATGGTCAATCTGTCAAGAAGTCGGAATTTGAGTACTTTTATCAGAAAAATCATTTGGGAAATACGGTTGATTCTAAAAGTGTCAAGGTGTTTGCCGATGGCTTTGTTGATTATAAGCTTAAAGTGCAAGCTGCTAAGGATGCTCATCTCGATACTTTGCCTAATATCAGGCGTGTGTTGAAACGATATGATGATGTCGAGTCATGCGAGTTGATGCTCGATAAAGGCAGTGTTCATGTTGCACATATCCTCTTGAGATTGGGACAGAAAGCATCTTACCAGGAACAGGAGGTAGTGGAAAGAAGAATCGATTCTATTTATCAGGCTCTTTGCAAAGGTGCAGATTTTGCAGACCTGGCAAAAAAGTGTTCTGATGATAAAGGGTCTGCGGTCAATGGGGGGACTTTGGCATGGTTTACAAAAGGTCAGACTGTGCAGGCTTTTGAAAAAGTAGCTTTCTCTCTGCGAAAGGGTGAGATTAGTAGACCGTTTATGTCTGAGTTTGGTTATCATATCGTCAAGTTGCTGGATAAACATGATGATGGTAATCAGAAAAAATATGTTGCTGATGCTAAGGTAGAAAATTGGCGGGGAACCTACCAGCAGCAGGAGGAAGTAGAAAACCTTTTGCTGAATGAAATCTGCCAGCGTAATATTTGGGATAAGGCTGCTGCTGATAAAAAAGGTCTGGCTGTCTTCTATGCCAAGAATAAGAAAAAATACAAATGGGAAATGAAGCGCCTGAAGAAGATGAAGGTTAATCTGCCCCGGAATGGCGAATACCCGGATGTGGTACTTGCTGACTATCAAGACTCGTTAGAGAAACAATGGGTCGCACAATTGAAGAAGAAATATAAGGTGGTGGTTTTCCATAGCATGTTGACCACTCTCAATATACATTAATATATTATAGAAACAATACATGAATACTGGATATAAAATGACAATGGCATTTATAGCCCTGCTGATGATAGTAGGAATAAGTGCTAGTGCAACAAGAGCAAGCCGTAGTGCTTTGGCTCATGAGGCTGATTCTGCAAATATCAAGCAACAAACTGCTGCCGATTCTCAGAAAATCAATGAGGGTAGTGTGGTTGATGAGGTAATTTGGGTTGTCGGCGATGAGGCTATCCTGAAGTCAGACGTCGAGGTAACCCGTTTGCAGGCTGAGGCTGAAGGTATTAAATATACTGGTGACCCAGACTGTTCTATTCCTGAGCAGATTGCCGTTCAGAAACTGTTTCTCCATCAGGCAGCTATCGATAGTATCGAAGTATCTGAGTCAGAAGTCATGAATGGTATCGACGAACAGATCAACAGTTGGGTTTCCATGATTGGTTCTCGTGAAAAACTGGAGGAGTATCGCAAGCAAAGTATCACCCAGATGCGCCAGCAGATGCATGATGATTTCAAAAACCAACAGCTGATTCAGAAGATGAAGCAGGAACTGGTGAAGGATATCAAGGTGTCTCCAGCTCAGGTACGTAAATACTTTAAGGATTTACCTGCCGACAGTATCCCTTTTGTTCCTACAGAGGTAGAGGTTGAGATTCTTACCATGCAGCCACGTATTCCTCTTGAGGAGATTAACCGTGTGAAAAATCAGTTGCGTGAGTTTACTGACCGTGTGAATAAGGGTGAGACTTCTTTTGCTACTTTGGCTCGTCTTTATTCTGAGGATCCGGGTTCTGCCCGTATGGGTGGCGAGATGGATTATATCGGTAGAGGTATGTTGGATCCTGCGTTTGCAAATGTAGCATTCAATCTTACCGATCCTAAGAAAATCTCAAAGATTGTTGAGTCTGAGTTTGGTTATCATATCATCCAGTTGATTGATAAGCGTGGTGATAAGATTAAGTGTCGCCATATCCTGCTCAAGCCTCAGGTTTCTCAGGATGCTATTGATAAGTCTATCGGCCGTCTGGATTCTATCGGTAATGATATCCGTGCCGCTAAGTTTACCTTTGAGCAGGCTGTTGAAGCATTGTCTGATGATAAGGATACCCGCAACAACAAGGGTTTGATGGCCAATGTTACTCCTGACCAGTCAAGAACTTCCCGCTTCCAGATGAAGGATCTGCCTACTGAGGTTGCTCGTACGGTAGATACAATGAAGGTAGGTGAGGTTTCTGCACCTTTCACGATGGTGAATTCCAAGGGTAAAACCACTTGTGCTTTGGTAAAACTGGTAAGCCGTGTTGACGGACATAGAGCTACTATTACCGAAGATTTTCAGGTGATGAAGGATGTAGTGTTGGCTAAGGAGCGTGCCCAGACCTTGCACGATTGGGTAGTCAATAAAATCAAGCAGACTTATGTTCGTATGAACGATCGCTATAAGGATTGTAAGTTTGAATATCAAGGTTGGATTAAATGATAAATAAAAGATTAAATAATCATATCAGAGGGCATAGAATCATATCGGTTATGGTTCTATGCCTGTTTGGGTTTTGTCTGATGCAAGCCATGCAGGCTCCAAAGAAGCATGCCAGAAAACGCCCTCATGGTGACCGCGTATATCTTTTGCATGCAGATGAATTGTACTATGATATGTTCGGTAATAATCCTGATGCCCAAATATTGAAAGGTAAGGTCTCTTTCTTGCATCAGGGCAGTCATCTTACCTGTGACAGCGCGTATTTCTATCAGGCTTCTAATTCTGTGAAAGCTTTCGGACATGTTCATTACCGGCAGGGAGACACCTTGTCACTCACTTGTGATAGAGCAGAGTATGATGGGCAGATGCAGATGATGAGAGCACGCAAGAATGTGGTCTTGCATCATCGCCGGCAGACTTTGCGTACTGATAGCTTGGATTTCGACCGCTTGTATAATATGGCAAACTTCTTTGACGGCGGAACGCTGATTGATGGTAAGGATAAGCTGGTTGCCGATTGGGGTGAGTATCATACCGAAACGCGTGAGGCTAAGTTTGTCTATAATGTCAAGTTGCGCAGCGGCAAGGATGTTGTTACCACCGATACTTTGTATTACGATGTCCGTAAGTCAAAGGCTCACATGGTAGGACCTTCTAAGATTGTTTCCGGTGCAAGTGTTGTCAAGACCGAAAATGGATATTATGATACCAAGACCGATAGAGCGCAGCTTTACGGGCGTTCTACGGTTGTAGATAAAGATAAGACGCTTACGGGTGATACGCTCTATTATGTAAAGGATGGAGAGAGTACCGGATATGGCAATGTGGTTTATGTAGACAAGAAAAATAAAAATTCCCTGACTTGCAATTATCTGCGTTACAACGAGAAAACCGGTAATGGATTTGCCACCCGCAATCCTGTAGCGATCGACTATTCGCAGAAAGATACCCTTTGGGTTCATTCTGATACCATGCGTATCAATACCTTCCATATCAATACCGATTCGGTATACCGTAAGGTGCATGCTTATCCTAAGGTCCGTGCCTATCGCCTGGATATGCAGGCCATCTGCGATTCCCTGGTTTTCAATTCTCAGGATTCCTGCATGACCATGTATAAGGATCCTATCGTCTGGAATGGAAACCGTCAGTTGCTGGGCGAGAAGATTCTGGTCTTCATGAACGACTCTACCGTTCGTTTTGCCCATGTCATCGGACAGGCGCTGTCTGTAGAGCAGATGCCGGATAGTGTTCATTTCAATCAGATCAGTTCTTCTGAGATGAAATCTTACTTTGAAAAAGGTGAGATTAAACAAGGAGAGTCTATCGGTAATGTGCAGACCATCTATTATATGACGGATGATAAGGACAGTTCGCTCATAGGCTTGAATTATCTGGAGACCGATACCATGCGCATGTATATGGGACCGGGCAGGAAGATGGAGAAAATCTGGACCAATAAGTTTACATCTACCATGTATCCTATGACGCAGATTCCGCCGGCAAAATATAAACTTAACAATTTTGCCTGGTTTGAGGACTTGCGTCCTAAAGATAAGAATGATATCTTTGTATGGCGTGGTAAATCCAAGGGCTCCGAACTCAAGAACATTAAGCGTCATGAAGCTCCACTTCAGAAACTGACTGACTGATTATAATGAAGCATCATTTTCTTATATGATTAATATTTAGAGATGAGTGATATTATTCAACTTTTACCCGATTCTGTTGCTAATCAGATAGCAGCAGGTGAGGTTATACAGCGCCCGGCTTCAGTTATCAAGGAGCTGGTCGAAAATGCAGTCGATGCGGGTGCCAGGAATATCCATGTCACAGTTACCGATGCTGGCCGTACCAACATCCAGGTGATAGATGATGGAAAAGGTATGTCTGAAACAGATGCTCGTTTGGCTTTCGAACGTCATTCTACTTCCAAAATCCGTAAGGCTGATGATTTGTTTGCTCTTCGCACCATGGGCTTCCGTGGCGAAGCTTTGGCGTCAATAGCTGCTGTGGCTCAGGTTGAACTGAAGTCAAGACAGGCTACCGACGAGATAGGAACCCTGATACAGATTTCTGGTTCCCGATATGAGAAACAGGAGCCATGCTCCTGTGCTGTGGGAAGTATCTTCTCTGTCAGCAATATCTTTTATAATGTACCCGCGCGAAGAAAGTTCCTGAAGTCCAATTCTACAGAGTTGAACAATATTCTGACGGCTTTCGAGCGGATTGCATTGGTAAATCCTCAAATCACCTTTACTTTACATAGCAATGGTACCGAAGTATTCAATTTGCGTGCCGCTAATTTGCGCCAGCGCATTCTCGATGTCTTCGGCAAGCGTTTCAATCAGGAACTCCTGCCGGTAAATGTAGAAACCACGATGTGTAAGGTGTCTGGATTTGTGGGCAAACCGGAATCTGCCAGAAAGAAAGGTGTGCATCAGTTCTTCTTTGTCAACGGGAGATACATGAAACATCCTTATTTCAATAAGGCTGTGATGGCTGCTTATGACCGTCTGGTTCCTCAGGGTGAACAGGTGCCTTACTTTCTGTATTTTGATGTAGATCCGAAGGATATTGATGTGAATATACATCCTACGAAGACTGAAATCAAATTCGAGAATGAGCAGGCTATCTGGCAAATCCTCTCGGCTTCGGTCAAGGAGTCCATCGGTATGTTCAATGATGTACCTACCATTGATTTCGATACCGAGGATAAACCGGACATCCCTGTTTATAATCCAGAGATGAGCACTGCTGCTGCACCGAAGATCAGTTTGAATCCTGGTTATAATCCGTTCAAGTCTTCCTCTTCCACGGGAGCAGTTCCTATGGGAGCAGGCTTCTCTGTTCCTAAGTCAAAGCCTCAGGTGGATGCTAAATGGGAACAGCTTTATGAAGGACTCAAAGATCAGGATGATGTGCAGGGGATGGAGCAGACCATGGTGTTTCCTGATGATTCAGGGCTGGATAATACGCCAGACAGTATCATTGCAGAGAAATCGCCAGCCCATTATCAGTATAAAGGTAAGTATATCATGACTGCGGTAAAATCGGGATTGATGATTATCGACCAGCATCGTGCCCATGTGCGTGTCTTGTTCGAAAAGAATTTGCGCCAGTTGGCTGACCGGACCTTTCATTCACAGAAAGTCCTCTTTCCTGAGGTTGTGCAGTTCCCGATGTCTGAGAAGGTAATCTTTGAAAAAATCCTGCCTGAAATGGAATCGATGGGCTTTGAACTGGAAGATCTTGGAGGCGGAAGCTATGCCGTTAATTCAGTTCCTGGCGGACTTGAAGGATTGAATCCTCTTAAACTGGTACAGGACATGGTTTCTTCTGCAGTAGAAAAGGGCGTATCAGCCATTGATGAAATCAATCAGACTTTGGCTTTGAGTCTGGCTCGCCAGGCCGCAATACCTCAGGGGCAGATATTGAGTAATGAAGAGATGGAGGGGCTGGTGAATGATCTTTTTGCCTGCCAGAATGTCAATTATACGCCCGACGGAAAGTCGGTACTTTGTATCCTCCGTCAGCAGGAAATTGAGCATCTTTTAGGTTAAAAGCGAGGAAAAATCCCGTTTTTCTTTAAAAAGTTAACGAAAAATGCTATTTTTTTTAGAAAATGAAGGTTATTTCAAAAAATAGTATTATCTTTGCTCCGTCATTCAGAAGGTATATATATATATAAATTGATTTTTAAATTATAAAGTTATGAAAAAGTTATTAGCAGTGCTAGCATTGGCTAGCGTAACAATGGGCAGTATGGCTCAGGATGCAGCAACTACTGAGAAGTATAGCGTAGCAACAAATTCTTTCTGGAGCAATTGGTTTGTTCAGGCAAACGTTGCTGGTTCTGCATTCTGGGGCAACCAGGAAGAGGGCAATGGTTTCTCTAAGAGCCCACTCAAGGGTTTCAGAAACAATCTCGGTTTCTCTGTTGCTGTAGGTAAGTGGTTTACACCAGGTCTCGGTCTCCGTACTAAGTTCAATGGTGCATGGGGCCGCACTGTTGTTTCAGAGGATAAGTCAACAAATGCAAATAAGTATTGGACTTTGAATGAGCAGGTTTTGTTCAACCTCAGCAATATGTTCTGCGGTTACAACGAGGCTCGTGTTTGGGATTGCATCCCTTACGCAGGTGTTGGTATTAACCGTAACATGAGCGCTAACTGCTATGCTCCTGTAGCTGGTGTTGGTATCTTGAACGAGTTCAAGATTAATAACAAGTGGGCTGTCAACCTCGATGTAAACTATACAGTAGGTGCTAACGACTATGATGGGTACACAGGTGTATTGCCAGGTGCTAAGCCTAGCACATCTCACTCAATCGACAAGGTGCTTGCAAGACACGACCGTTCTTTGAATGTTGAGGTCGGTGTTACATACAACTTGGGTAAGGCTACTTGGAACAAGGTTCCAGATGTTGACGCTATCAACGCTCTTCATCAGTCAGAACTCGACGCTCTCAATGCTAAGTTGAACGATGCTAATGCAGAGAACGACCGTTTGAAGAATCTCTTGAACAACCAGAAGCCTGTAGAGGAAAAGGCAGTTAAGGAGTATGTTGCTACTCCAGTTTCTGTATTCTTCAACATCGGCAAGTCTAAGGTTGCTTCTAAGAAGGATCTCGTAAATGTACAGGCTCTCGCTCTGTATGCTAAGGACAACAACGCTAAGTTGGTAGTTAACGGTTATGCTGACAGCGCTACAGGTTCTGCAGCTATCAACCAGAAGATTTCTAAGGCTCGTGCTGAGAAGGTAGCTAACGAGCTCGTTAAGTTGGGCGTTGCTAAGGAGAACATCATTGTAAAGGCTAATGGTGGTGTTAAGGATTTGACTCCTGCTTCTTACAACCGTCGTGCAACTGTTCAGGTTGGTGAGTAATTATACAGTATATATAATATAAGGTATAAAAATAGAATAGGGCATTCTTCCTCGTGAAGAATGCCTTTTTTGTTTCTTTGAATTTCTTAAAAAGTACTTTTCTTTCTCAATAAGTACCTTTTGGGGTTGAAAGAGGGTTTGCAGTCCCATCGTGAGTGCTTTCTCTTGGTTGGCTGTTTTTGGCAATTGAAATGCAAAAACTGACCGTTTTTA
>ERZ1026858.1033-NODE-1033-length-14610-cov-6.944624_pt1 | contig 14610 bp, 16 predicted proteins | sample MGYA00380159_ERZ1026858 | MGnify/ENA primary metagenome ERZ1026858 (study PRJEB33269, sample SAMEA4719795) | human gut metagenome | biome: human-associated habitat; feature: organic feature; material: feces | place: Cameroon | collected 2013-10 ...
CGGCTCAACCTTAGGAATAGTAACCTTCAAAATACCATCCTCAAATTTAGCCTTGATATCCTCCTGCGTTACAGCATCGCCAACATAGAAGGTTCTTGCACATTGGCCGGTATAACGTTCACGGCGGATATAAACGCCCTCTTTATTTTTCTCGTCCTTATCCAGACCTTTAGCAGCGGTAATCGTCAGATAGCCGTTTTCCAGTTTAGCATTGACGTCCTCTTTTTTAAAGCCAGGCAGGTCGATATCCATTTCATAAGCGCCATCAGTTTCTTTAATATCAGTCTTCATAACGTTCTGTGCATGTTTACCATACAGCGGATTGCGATGGCCAAAGAATTCCTTCTCAAACGGAAAATCCATTAAATCATCAAATAAGCTTTCACCAAATACACTAGGCATCATCATAAGTCATTCCTCCATTTTATCTTGCTTGTTAGTATGCATTTTCATGTTGATGCTACAAGTATTAATTTGATTATTAACTCAGGTGCTGAACCTTAGGCTTTCTTTGCTTCCCTGTGGTTCATTTCCTTTGTTGATTATGTTATACCACTATTTGTTAGCACTGTCAAGCATCGAGTGCTAATTTCTGACGATTTCACAGAATTAACATATTCAACGCTTTTTCAGTTGTAAAATCCCCATAAGTATACTACAATAAACATATCATATAAAGAAAGTAGGCGCAGCCATGAACTTACCTGAGAAAAAATACATTGCTTCCTTTGATATCGATGCACAAAACACCTTCACCCCTGTATGCCCTGACGAGCTGGCGGTAGCAGAAGGCGATTTGATTGCTGACGAGCTTAACGCTCAGGCAAAATTTGCCAGTCTGCGTATCGCCTCCCGTGACGCGCATAGCATGAGCGCTCTGTGGCTCAGTGACGCAGAGCATGCTCCGCTCTCCCCCATCGCCGGCTATCCTGATCTGGATATCCGCTGGCCTGCACATGCCATCATCGGCACTAAGGGCTTTGAATTTATCGCCGGTCTTGACCCGCAGGCCTATGATTTTCAAGTTTTCAAGGGTATTGAACCGGATAAGCATCCCTATGGTGCCTGCTATCACGATTTAAAGAATACACTTTCCACCGGCGCGATTGAATATCTGCGCTGCCACGGCATCACGACCGTCATCTGCGGTGGTCTCGCAACCGATTACTGCGTAAAAAACACCGTGCTGCAATTAAGGGACGCAGGCTTTGACGTTATCCTGAACAAGGCTGCCTGCCGCGGCATTGCGCCCGACACCATCGCCACTGCCATGCAGGAAATGCAGGGCGCAGGCGTAAAATTTGTGGAATGCGCTAAGGAGTTAGGAGAATAAAGCAAAATTCTTTTCTATCTTATCAAATTAGTATCCAGTTAATCTAAAAAACATACTAGTAAACAGGAAGGTGAATATAATGTTAAAGAAGCTTACATGCCTCAGTTGTGCAACGTTGCTTATCCTCGGTGCCTGTTCTACAGCCAATGCTTTAGACAAAAAAGATTATCTCTCTCAAGCAAAATACTATGGTGTTACTGCTGCTGACTTTGAAGAGCACAGCGACGTACCCTTTGACAGTGAAGCCTTAGCGGGAATTTCTCTGCCCCAGACGAAAGCTAAGGTATATATCGAATTCAACGAATTCTTCCCCAAAGATATCCTTGACGGTGTTGTCGATGCGATTTCTGAAGGCATTGATTTTGATTTGCACAACACTCAATACGAAATGCAGGGCTTAGTAGAAACATATAAGGATTTTTATGCAGCTCCTGATAATACTGCTAAAGAACACACCAAGTTCTTCAAATACGAAAAACTTGGCACGCAGCAATTCCGTGCTATGTCCCAAGCTGCTAATACTGACTATATTATATATGCAGAAATCATGCCATTATATAAGCTCAGCAAAGGCAAAACTTACGATGCTAACGTTACAGATTGGGAATACTTCAGCGACAGCAAATATACAACATCTAACGTCAAGAAGTATGTTACGGATAAGCTTTACAACAGCAAACAACTAGAGATAAATCTGCGCTTACGTGTTTTTAACACCAAAACAGGATTATTTTCGTTTGTCTCCACCCAAAGATTAGTAGGACACTTATCCAAAAATACTATAACAACACAAAAATCTGTAGGCCGCTCATATAATCCTCGTACAGAACGCCACTCCGTCTGGAGCTTCAGAGTCGAAAACAATTCTCCTTTCAAAGAAAAACTAGACAACAAAATCCATATCATTCTTGACTAAGTAAACAATGTACTAAAGCCGCCAGAGCTTTCGCTCTGACGGCTTTTTTGACGTTACTGCCTAAATATACTGCTGTGCCCGCTTCAATGCTTCTTTAAATACTATCTCATCCGCACGCACGGACACGACAATAATTTTCATAATCTTATCCACGCGCACCAGCTTATAGACTGCCCTAATACCAAGACCTCTAAACTTAACCTCTAATAAATTAGTTAAATTTCGTCCCTGCTTATTTCCTAAAGGCTTTCCATATCCGCCCTCAGCTTTCGGCAAAGGATTTTGAGAAGCTTTTTCAATACCAGCAACAACTCTTACTCGAACAGCGCCATCTAATCTAGCTAAATCCTCCTTAGCTTTGGGCATATATTCTACTGCGTACTTCTCCTCAGCCGCAGTCATTCTATCTCTACCTCGCAGCTGTCAAGCTGCTCACGCGTAATCCCAAACTCCTGCATTACCTCTTCCTGAGAATAGCTTTTGCCGCTATCCTTTGCTAAACGCTCCAATGCTTCGATATACAGCTCCATATGAATCATCCTTTCCATAAATTCATCATACTGCTCAGGCGAAAGCAAAACACATTCCAAGACATTATTTTTAAAAACAAACTTCTGTCCTATATTCTTTACTTCCGTAAAAATTTTACTTGCCTCTCCCTTATTGAATCTGCTTATTGGCACAATGTTTTCGTTTTTTAATGCAATCAATGACATCTCGCATCACCTCTTTACTAGGTTAAGTATAGCATGTATAGATAAATATATCAATATTTTTATAGATGAATATATTAAACTACCCCACATACCTCAAAAGCCGCCAGAGCTTTCGCTCTGACGGCTTTTTTGCACTACTCCTTACGCTCAGCCTCGCCAAACACATAGCAGGCACGCCCGCGCTCCTTCGCCTTATAGAGCGCCTTATCCGTCGCATACATCAGCTTACGGATTTCCTGCGGATAGGTGAACGAGCAGACGCCTATGCTGCAGGTAACCTTCTGCTGCGGCAGAATATCTGCCAAATCCTTATACAAATCGTCCAGCAGCGCTGCCAGCGCATTTTCCGTTATCGGCTTGTGCAGAATAGCCGCGAACTCATCGCCGCCCAGCCTGCCGACCACGCCATAGGGCGACAGCGCTTTCTCCAGCCTTTTCGCAAAGCCGCAGAGCACCTCATCGCCAACAAGATGGCCATATGTATCGTTGATGCTCTTAAAGGCATCAACATCAAAAAACAAAAACCAGCCCTTGGCCTTGCTTTTTAGCAGCGCCCTATTCTTTTGTAAAGTCATGCATTTATTCAGGAACATCTTGCGTCCCATAACACCCGTCAGGCTGTCAAGCGAGCCAAGATATTCCTTATACATCAGATATTTATACGCCCACAGTCCCACTATCATCAGAATAAAATCCAACGCCAGAATCGCCATGACAAACATAAACTGCAGATGCAGCAAATCGCCGGAGATATACGCTGAAATCTCTACTCCATGCTTATCCAGCATGAACGCCGTGCGCTGCGAAAAGTATGCCGCCGTGATAAGCGTCATCGTCACAGCAACCGAAAAAAACGACAAGGCACGCTTGCGCAGCGAGCGCCGCACATACGAATCCACACCTGAGTGGTCGATATAAGTCTTCAGCTGCTGCACTCTTGCGCTGTTATACAGCTCCCATACGCAAGGCACAATAAACAGCACCACTAAAGCCGCACAGAAATCGTATTTATCCAACTTGAAGGATGTTGCATAGGTAACGTTGAACTGCGGGAACAAAATGCCCATCGCTCCGCACACTAAAAAAGAATGCAGGCGAATCGATAATAAGGTAAGCAGGCACATCCAGCTGCGAAAGCGCTTGCATCCACGCACAGCATCAAAGGCCAAGCCAATAAGCAGACCAAACAGCGCCCTTGTCCCCACGCTGAGGAACAGGCTTGCCAGCGGCTCGCTGCTGTTGAACGGGGAAAAGACCATATCCAGTGGCATGACATAAGAAGCTGATGCCTTATAAAGGCTGCTCAGGCCAAAAACAATACCTGTCAGCACGGCCTGCCGCGTACCGAACACGCAGGCCGCTATAATAACAGGAAGATAAGCAATCGTAAAGGAAATAGGCGGAAAATGAAAGTAGCCTAGAAAAGTGAACGACATTAAAACCTCAACCGCCAGCAATATATAGAAGCTGTCACGTGCAAAGCTTGAGCTGCCAAAAAACTTTCTCATAATCCTACTTCCTCTCCACAAAAATTATTTTATCTCACGCAGCAGATGCGAGCTGCCTGTCAGCGAACGTGCGCCTTTTTCTGTAACAACATAGGTATTTTCCGTACCAACCATACCCAAGCCCGGCAAAGCAATCTTCGGCTCTACCGCAAAGGTCATCCCAGGCTGCAAAGGCTGCTTGAAGCCCTTGGCAATCGCCGGTGCCTCGTCCATAACCAGACCGATGCTGTGGCCGAGGAATTTGCCGCCGTTCATAAAGGCATCACCATAAATATTATCAAATTTATCCATTGTACGCAGATAGAGGTTTTCAATAGGCTCTCCAGGAACCATCATGCGTACAACCTCCTGCTCCAGCTCCAGACAGCGCTGCTGCGCCTCCATAAGGTGCTTGCTCTGCTCATCCTTCGCCAGGTCGCCATAATAATAGACAACAGTTTTATCCGTATGATAGCCGTCAAAGCCGCAGGGAATATCAAGATAAACAAGCCTGCCAGACTGCAGCTTGCGAAACGCATTGCCGATGGACTGCACCGCGATACACGTACCGTCCGTGCCGCCAGGCCCGTCAAAGCCTGTGCGCACGAGGCCGCTCTTGCCGAAGGAAGCAATACCGACAGCCTCCTCGCCCAGCGCCTGATTGAAGCGTGCCGTACCATGCGAGCCACGCTGCACCATCTCGCTGTAAAGAGCAATCGCCAGCTGCGCCTCGCTGATGCCACCATGAATAAGCTTCGGCGCAACAATATCCAGCACTGTTTCATGAATGGCGCCGGACTGCTCCATCTGCTTAAGCTCGTATTCGCTCTTCACCATACGCAAATCCTGCAGCACGCTGTCAAAGGAGCCAAGCTCCTCAAAAGCAAAATACTTATAAAAGGCTGCTGCCTCACGGAAGCTGTGCATCGGACGGATATCGCTGAAATGCGACTCATTGCAGGCACGTTCAAAGCTGCGGCGTACCCAGAAAACAGCGTCCTGCGGACGAATCAGCAGCACGCCCTCCTGTATAGTACCCGTGAAGTAATACATTGCCACCTTATGATTAACCGCTGCCATCTCCCAGCCGGGATGCGCTGCATCCATCGCCCTGCGAAAGCGCTCCAGACGCGCCTCCAGCTCACTTGCCGGCACAGGGCGCAAAGCTTCAGTTAAAACGGTTTCCTGCTCTAAAACTGCCATTTCTATCACTCCTTATGCTGAACGTCAGCTGCTTAGTCGATATAATGCAAAATTTCTTTAGCGTGCGGCAGGATGATATCAGGCTTAATGCTGCCCTGCTCCACATCCTCCATTGTTGCCTCACCTGTCAGCACCATCACCGACAGAATATCATTATTCAGGCCAAAGGCAATATCCGTCGCCAAACGGTCGCCCACCATAGCGATTTCTTCCTTCTTGTAGCCGGTCTTGTCCAGCACCACGTCAACCATGTACTGGTACGGCTTGCCGAAAATAAGCTGCGGCTCCTTGCCTGTAGCCGTTTTAATCAGCTCCAGCATCGCGCCGGTATCAGGAATAAACTCGCCGCCCTCAATCGGACAACGCACATCAGGATGCGTCGCCACATAGGGCACGCCCTTATCAATCAAACGGCAGGCAATCGCCAAGCGTTCATACGTCAGCGTCTGGTCAAAGCCAACTACCACGTAATCAGCGCCCTCCTCCAGCGTGTTCGTCAGCGTAAAGCCAGCCTCCTCAATCGTTGCCAAAAGCTGCGGTGTACCCAGCACAAAAAGGCGGGCACCAGGCTTGTTTTTGCTCATCCAGTTCGTCAGCGCATCCGAGGAAATCAGGATATTTTTACGCGTTACCGGCACACCCAGACCGTTCATCTTCTGCACATAATGCTCATGGCTGCGCGAGGAATTATTCGTCAGCAGGTAATACTCACGCCCTGCAGCCTTCAGTTTATCAAAAAAGCCTTCCATACCGGGAATCAGCTCATTACCAAGGTTAATCGTTCCGTCCATATCAAAAAGAAAACACTTTATCTGCGCCAGGCGCTTGTAATCGTAGGTCATTGTCTATCCTCCAAAGTATATATATCTGTATTATATAATATTTTTGCAGATTGTGCTACCAGTTGCGCTGAAATGTAATAAAATGCGTCTGTTTTAAGCCTTTACTGCATAAAAAAGAACTGACACCGGCGGTAACCAGTATCAGTTCTACGTGCTTTGAAATTTTAAATTAAATTTTTCTTATGCTCAGCCTTTTTGTTTTAAGAGCTTTGCAATTTTAAGAACTTCTTCCAGACTAATATCCTGGTCCTTGCTTTCAGCCTTCTCATCCAGGTCTACAAAGAAGTTACTCATGTTGCATTCCAACAAGGTATGCAGCTTTAACAGGTTAGGCAGAGTTACCGGCACACGACCACATTCGATGTTGCACAGATGTGTTTGAGAAATGCCCATCTCTTTAGCCAGACCAGTCTGGGTGAGACTTTTGGCAGTACGCAGTAAACGGATTCTGCGACCAATAAGCTTAATTTCTTCTTGCATTTTTTAGCACCGCCTTTCATTTGACATGCGACAAATTATCTTAAACTAATAAAGCACTTATTTTAAGTTTACCACGTTTTTCAGATTTGGCAAGAGGTTTGCCGTAAATTTTATTTATCTTCATCTATATTTTAATTACTAGTCTACGAAAATGCAAGTCTTTTTTTGATTATCTTCTCGTGGCAGGCTCTTGCTTTTAACAATCACGCAAGAAATTACAAGTTTAAGGAACTTTTTTGTTAGCCCAAAAGCAGACGGTCGCTCACCATTTCGGCACCGCTGGCCTGCTCGAACATCTCCAGTAAATCGGCAATCTGCAGATGCTTTTTCTCTTCGCCCTGCACGTCGATAATCACGCGTCCGTTATGCAGCATAATCAGACGGTTGCCATAGCGCAGCGCATCACGCATATTATGTGTAATCATCAGCGTCGTCAGCTGGTCGCGCGTAACAATTTTTTCTGTCAGCGCCAGCACCTTCGCTGCCGTCTTCGGATCAAGTGCCGCCGTATGCTCGTCGAGCAGCAGCAGCTTCGGCTTTTTCAGTGACGCCATCAGCAGTGTCAACGCTTGACGCTGACCGCCGCTGAGCAGGCCGACCTTTGCCGTCATGCGATCCTCCAGGCCGAGGTCCAGCTCCTTGAGCAGCTCGTAGAAGCGGTCATGCTGCGCCTCCGGCAGGCTCCAGGCAAGGCCGGGCGTTTCGCCGCGACGTGCAGCCAGCGCCAGATTTTCTTCAATCATCATGCCTGCCGCCGTACCCAGCATCGGATCCTGAAAGACACGGCCAATATATTTAGCACGCTTGTGCTCTGGTTTCTTTGTAATATCCTCGCCGTCAATAATAATTTTGCCTTTATCTACAGGGAACACTCCGGCAATCGCATTCAGCGTTGTGGATTTACCAGCGCCGTTGCCGCCGATAACAGTCGCAAAATCTCCGAGTGCCAGATGCAGTGAAAGATTCTGCAGCGCTCTTTTTTCATTTATCGTTCCCGGGAAGAAGGTTTTAGAAACATTTTCAACATGCAGCATTTAACGCACCGCCTTTCTGCCGCCCATTTTTGCTTTAATCAGCGGCATGGACAGTGCCAATGCCACCAGTACAGAGGTAAAGAGCTTGAGATCGTTTGGCGGCATACCCATTGCCAGAACAGCAGCAATAACTATGCGATAAACAATTGAGCCCAGCACTACAGAAATCAGGCAGTTTTTAAAGCTGCGCGTGCCGAAAAGCACCTCGCCGATAATAACCGAGGCCAAGCCGATAACGATGGTGCCTGTGCCCATGCCGACGTCGGAGAAGCCGTTGGACTGCGCCACCAGCGCACCGGAAACTGCAACAAGACCGTTGCTCAGCAGCAGGCCTAAGATAATCGTAATATCAGTATCAACGCCCTGTGCACGGATCATCTGCTGGTTAAAGCCGGTCGCACGAATAGCAGCGCCAATCTGCGTACCAAAGAACCAGTACATAAAGAAGCCCACAATCAGCGTCACTGCCAGACCGACAACCAGCGTCGTCTGCGCCATCGACAGGTCAAGCGCACTCTTGGCAATTTTAAAGGTTGTGTCTACGCCCAGCAGGGAAAGATTCGCCTTACCCATGATGCGCAGGTTCACAGAATATAAAGCAATCATCGTCAAAATGCCTGCCAAAAGTGCAGGTATTTTCATTTTCGTATGCAAAAGGCCCGTCACTACACCAGCCAGCATGCCTGCGACAAAAGCCGCCAGCAGCGCTGTCAGCGGTCCAAAGCCAGCTACCATCATACTTGCAGCCGTCGCTGCGCCTAAAGGAAAGCTACCCTCTACCGTCAGGTCAGCAATATCCAGCACGCGGAAGGTTACATAAACGCCGAGCGCCATCAGTGCCCACAGCAGGCCCTGCGCCACGGTCGGTATCAACAAACTAAGCATATCCCATATCCTCCAATACTACTATTTTCTGCTTCGTAAAAAAGAGCCTGCCATCGTCAACAGCAGGCTCCTTGTAAAAAAATCCTTATTTAATAACCTCTGCATCCTTCAGAAGCTCTTCAGGAACAGTCAGACCGATTTTTGCTGCACTCTTCATGTTAATAACAGGCTTGAAATCCTTTTGTGCCTGAATAGCCATCTCTGCAGGCTTTGCCTTGCCGCTCAGAATATCAGCTGCCATCACACCAGTCTGGAAGCCCAGCTTGTAGTAATCAACGCCCAGTGTTGCCAGACCGCCTGCTCTAACCATGCCGCCCTCGCCGCAGATAACAGGAAGCTTTGCTTCATCAGTTACGCTTACCAAGGTCGGAATAGCAGATGCCAGAACATTGTCTGTCGGAATATAAACAGCCTGCACGCTGCCAACTAAGCTGTGCGCAGCCTGCTGGATATCATTAACCGTGGAAACAGTTGCCTCTTTAACCGTAATGCCCTTCGCCGCAGCGGCTTTTTTGAGGATTTCTACCTGCAGCTGAGAGTTAACCTCGCTGGAGCAGTATACAGTGCCAATGGTTTTAACATTCGGTACGAGCTTAAGCAGCAAATCAAGCTGCTCTGCTACAGGGTTCATATCAGTTGTACCGGTAACATTCGTGCCCGGCTTATCGTTGTCTTTAACGAGCTTCGCCATCTTATAATCGGTAACGGCGGTGGCTACAATAGGAATATCACTCGTTACGTTCGCTACAGTCTGCGCTGCCGGAGTCGCAATCGCACAAATCAAATCAACCTTGTTATTGACAAAGCGATGTGCGATATTTTGCAGATTAGACTGGTCTGCCTGCGCGTTCTGCTTGTCAAAGGTAATATTCTGTCCTTCCTTATAGCCCTTAGAGGCCAAGCCATCAACAAAGCCCTTATTCGCTGCATCCAGTGCTTCGTGCTCAACCAGCTGCACAATACCTACATTAACCTTTTCTGCCTTCTTACCATCCTTCGCGTCACCACCACAGCCGACAATACCCATTGCCAGAGTAAGCATCAGGCCAGCTGCCAGTGCCTTCAATTTTTTGCTTTTCAAAGAAATCATTTTTTACCATCCTTCCATACTACAAATTTTTTCGTGAAGCTTGTAGATAGCATTATTTTATGCTTTTATCAGTAATTTGTAAACAATTTTTGACAAATCAGTATTTAAATAGTTTTTATGCTGCCTTACTGTATCGAAAGTTACACATCTAAGAGAAGCTTACATGGTGTTTAGTTCTTCATGTAAGGAGTACGGCAAGGAGCATTCCAGTAGCCAAGCAGCTCATCATCCATACGTGCGATGAACATTTGGAAACCAGCAGTTTCTTGTACCGTAAGAATTTCGCCAACCATGCTGGCAACAACCTCGATGCCCTTTTCAGCCAGCAGCTTATGGCAAGCACGGAAAACAATCAATTGCTCCATCAGAGTCGTTGCGCCGGAGCCATTGATAACAACGAGAAGCTTTTCACCAGCCTTCACGTCAAGGTCCTTCAGCAAAGCCTCCATCATAATAGCTGCAGTTTCGTCAGCAGATTTCATTTGCTGAGTACCGCCACCGCCTTCGCCATGCTGGCCCATGCCAACCTCCATAGTGCCTTCCGCAATATGAGCGATTTCCATGCCAGTTGCCGGATGAGTTGCGCCCTTAGTTGCTACAGCAATGGTTGCCATGTTATCAGCAAATTTTTGTGCGATAGCAGCAACCTCCTCCAGAGATTTGCCGGCAGCAGCTGCTGCACCAGCAACCTTATACAGAGGCACGCAGCCAACCAGACCACGACGGTCCTCAGCATTTTCACGCGGAGCATTAGCAACGTCCTCTTGAGTTACAACCTTCACAACATTGATGCCAAGCTTTTTAACCTGCTTCATGGTCAGATTGCCGGTCAGCATATCGCCTGCATGGTTCAGCACAACAAAGAGTACACCGTGACCCTTGTCTGCCATCTTAATTGCCTCTACACAAGCTTGCGGGCCAGGTGCAGCAAAAATATTGCCAGCAACAGAAATATCAATCATACCTTCGCCAACAAAGCCGCTGATAGCGGGCTCATGGCCGGTGCCGCCCAAGGTTACGATGGTTACGCGGTCTGCCTCTGCCAATTTTTTGTTCACAATGAGGTTACCCTGCTCCAAGGTGATAATGTCAGGGTTGGATAACACAAGACCTTCTAATAATTCACTTGTCAGATTTTCCGGATTGTTAATGAACTTTTGCATAATGATGCCTCCGATTTCAATTTTAATATTTCACGAAGCAAATGCTTCCACGATAAATCTGCACTGCTTCTGTCATTGCAATGAAGCAAGTAACGCTTCTAACAGCCAAACTATTGTCCCAAGCAAAATGCAGTACACCAAGCATAGTGTTTTTTAGCAAGCTTAGCTAAAGATTTTACCTCCACTACTTTCGTTAAGCTAATTCTAATATTTAACAGTACAAATGTAAAGCATTCGCTAGAAATTTATTCCATGTCGTTTTGCAAGTAAAAAGATGCGAATTTGAGAAAATACTCAAATTCGCACCTTTCCTTTGTTTATGAAGCTAGTTTTGTCCCAGCCTCTTTTTACTTTCCTTAATCTAATTCTACATTTTCCTGAAAGCTAAAATAGGTTATATAGTTTACAATTCAATCACCAAAAAATTCTAGAACAATACATACTATAATTAAAATTACTACTTCAATTGCATTTTTTAGATATTCTGATCGTTTGCTATAACCTTCACCAGATACTTGTAAATATCCGCCATATAAAAATAATAATACTCCCCCTATAATGTATCCATAGAAATACCTCCCAGATATAATTATCTTATAATTGAAAACATCAGTTAAACATAGTGCACCAAATAGACTCATTAAATTTAGCCAAAAGCAAGCTATTCGTAAAAATATATTTTCATTTCTAGCTTCTTTAAATATATAATAGAGCCCTCTCAGAAATCCAATTACTAATATTAATGATAGCAATTCCATAATAACAACTCCCAAGTTTTTAATTATCAATAACTAACAAAATTGCTAACTACAATAGTGCCAACTTGAGCAGTTATTATTACAGCTTTAGGTATGCCACGATTTTCTGCAATCTTTCCGACCCTATACATGGTATATCCTTTTGCGGCTTCTTTTAATATCATCTCGGTTATTTCTTTTGACAATGCATCCTTATTGTATTCTTTTATAACATTACCAGAAGAGTTCTTTTCTTCATAAGAATTCTTATCCTGCTTGCTTTCAATATTAAGGTCTCCACCTACGTTGCCGGTTACTTTTTCACCACTCAGCTTACCACCTTTAATGTTAGTGTCCTTGCCGCTTGTGAAGTCAAGGTTCTTATCTGCCTTTATAGTGCTTTCATTGTAGGAGGTACTGTTGGCATCTACTTCGCCTTTGCTCTTGCTGCCGCTTATGTTTACACTGCTTACCTGACCTGTTGCTATGTCAAAACCCACGCCAACACTCGCACTGCTGGACTTGGAATTCTGCTCCAGCTTGTTGGTTGTTTTAGACGCAGTTATATTAAGGTTTTCTTTAGCGTTTAAGGTTACGTCCTTACCTTCAACATTGCTGCCCTTAATATTAATGTCTTTTTCTGTAGAGGTAATCTTTACATCACCTTCGGCTTTGACGTTGCTGCCATTGGCAACTACGGTTGTGCTGCTGCTTTCGCTCTTGCTCTTGGTGCTGCCAATGCTTACGTTAAGGGAAATTCCCTTAGACGGATCTTTTACAGCATCTTTTATTAGGCCTGCATTTTTCTCAATGGCTTCTACAGCCTTATAGCCATGAAGCGCAGCAAGGCGTTTGTCTTCTACCTGATTTGCACGCTCTACGTGGCTTACGGCTTCGTTTACCTTGTCAATTACTTGTCCACCAATGGACACACTGAGACCGCTGCGCTTAAATTCATGTTTTTCCTGTGCATTATAGATGCTGTCAGTGTTTTCTATATTAACATTACTGCCGCTGATGTTAATATTCTCTTTAGCGATAACGCTGCTGCCTTTAATATTGGCGTCTTTTTGAGCTTCAAGGTCTACTCTGCCCTTTAAGCTGCCTACAGTGCTGCCGAACTGTTCAACGTTCTGATTAGCGTACTTGTCCTTCTGCTTTTCCTTGCCAATGGTAAAGCCCAAGCCCCCGCCAGCAAACACACCGCTTTTCTTTACAGATTTTATGTATTCGCTTTCGCTTGTCTGCTCCGCACTGCCGATATTCAGATTGCCACCGGTTTTTACGCTTACGTCATTATCTGCTGCTACGTTGCTGCCTTTGACGTTTGTATCCTTACCACTTTGAATATCTACGCTGCCTGCAGAAACATTACTGCTTACAACAGTATTCTGCTTACTGTAATCATAAATATCCGTTGTTTTGGACGAAAGCAATCCACTGACCTTGTTGTGCTCTTAGTGCAGGCGTTCGTGGTATTCTGTTTCATTAGCAATATTTACATTATTTTCGGAATAGTGGAGAACGATTGAAGACAAGGACAGCTTGCTGCATCATTTATCCTTGCTGCAAATGCAAGTAAAACGCTATAATACGGCGAAGGAAAAGCAGAGAAAACATTCATTTTTTCTTATTCTTTATTTCAAGAATCCAACAAACTAATATTATGCCTCCATATACTGTAGCAGCAGCTTTCATGATATCCATGTAACCATATTTAAAGCAAATATATACATAGGCAAAGAAAATAATATTAAACAGTATTTGAAAATGCTTTTGATGTATAATGCGAATTTTAGTAAGAATACCCAATGCCGCAACAGCTAAAACGCTAGCAATAATTAAATTTTGCTCACTTATCATTTGATCTCAATCCTTATTTTAAATATTGTTTTGCCACGCAAATGCTCAGGAATACCTAAATCTCTACTCTCATACTCTGATGCATCCACAAATTTAAAATTCATTTTCATTGTATCCTTAATAAAATATTCTCCATTAACACTTTCTTTCCAACCTTTTTTTTTCGCATTATCTTTATATAACTCATATATTTCCCCTTGCGCTAAATCTGTAAACATCGTTTCTTCAAAATCTCTAGCACCACCTATATATTCTGTAACATTAGATTTTTGCAGCCAAATAATACTATCTGGACTAACATTATCCGGCCGAATAACCATATCTAATTCCCTAACAATCTTACTTCTTTTTTCTGCTCCACCATTTAAATCATATAAACTATAATATGCACTACGTAATCCTAAGAAAACAAGAAAAGCTAGTATAACATAAATAACTCTATAATCGCCTCTTGTGCCGACCTTGATCCACATACACTGACCTCTTTCTATAAAAAACTATAATCAATCAGCGATACAGCATACTATTTATAAGTAATACTATAAAAATATCAGTTTGGTTTTCGCAACAAAGCAGCAAAGGTTAACGCATATAGATAAAACTTTCCCTTACGAAAATCCTATTGTAAAAAATTTATATAGCAGATTATTAATGCTCCTATGATAAAGATTATTAGCGAAACTTTATCCATAATAGTCCATCTTCCACCAATTAATATATAACAAACAAATAAAAAACCATATACCATAAATGTATTAAATATATATGTGTAGCAATTAATAAAAATATTAAATGTTTCAATTACAGAAAGTGCTATCTGAAATATTGAAATCCCTATCGCCCAACAAAATATTCTATTTC
>ERZ1026858.1039-NODE-1039-length-14565-cov-18.492833_pt1 | contig 14565 bp, 14 predicted proteins | sample MGYA00380159_ERZ1026858 | MGnify/ENA primary metagenome ERZ1026858 (study PRJEB33269, sample SAMEA4719795) | human gut metagenome | biome: human-associated habitat; feature: organic feature; material: feces | place: Cameroon | collected 2013-10 ...
CGGCTTGATTAAAAATGGTCTGTATTTCAGCACCTTCAGCAGCAAATCACCCGTTGCATCCACCACAACCCTCGTGCCGACAGGCTGCAGCAGCTCCAGAATCTGCTCATAGATGTTATCCGGCAGCGAAGCAGGTATGCTGCCTGCCAAAACCAGCACATCGTCCTGCGTCAGACGGCGCAGCTTATTAAACAGCGCCGCAAGCTCCGCCTCGCTCAGCTGCGGCCCTTGTCCGTTGAGTGCTGTCTCCGCGCTCGAAATAATCTTCGTATTGATACGCGAATAGCCTGCCTTGGCAGCGATAAAATCGCAGCGGCAGCCAGCCTCCTGCAGCAGGCGTTCAATCTCCGCGCCGCTAAAGCCGGCCGTAAAGCCCAGCGCCACCGAAGGCAGCCCAAGGTTTTGCAGCACCAGCGAAACATTGATGCCCTTGCCGCCCGGATAAATGCTTTCTGCACGGGTGCGGTTAATCTCGCCCACAGCGAAATCATCAACCTGCACCACATAATCCAGCGAAGGGTTAAAAGTTACGGTATAAATCAAAGCACAATCACCTCCGTGTGCGGCTTGTAGGGCTTGATGTTCAACTCCTCCTGCGCAGCCGTAATAATCACAGCCTTGGACAAGGGGCTGAAGGAAACATTCGACAAAGCCTCGAACTTGCTGGCATCCGCCAAAACGTAGCACTTATGACAATGCTCCATCGCTGCTTTTTTGTTCATAGCCTCCTCGATATCAGGAGTCGTAAAGCCCTCCTCCACCGTAATGCCGTTCGTGCCGAAAAAGCCCTTGCTGAAGTGGTAATGCTGCAGAGAAGCAACAGCCTCCGTGCCGATTACCGCGTCCGTCGTCGCCTTCACGCGACCGGCAAGCAGCAGCGTCGGCAGACCGCGCTGCGCCAGCTTCTGCGCCAGCGTAATGCCGTTCGTCACATAAACAGCGTTCTTCTCCGTGAGATAGGACGCCAGCTGCTCTGTCGTCGAGCCGGCATCAAGAAAAATAAAGTCGTTGGGGCGTACCAGCGTCGCTGCATAGGCTGCAATCGTGCGCTTGTCTTCAATATTACGACTGTATTTCTCCTGCATATTGCGCTCCTGCACAGGCTCCAGCTGACGCACAGCCGTAGCACCGCCATGCACCTTGCGCACCTTGCCTAAGCGGTCCAGCTGCACCAGATCACGGCGAATAGTGGATTCCGAGGTTTCCAGAACCTTTGCCAGCTCCGGCACCGTTGCCGCACCGTCACGCTTCACAATGCGGATAATTTCTTCAAATCTTTCTTGTGTTAACATGAGCATCTCTCCTCTTGCAGATATTATATAACCATTTTCGCGCAAAATCAATCACTTTTGAGCATATCTCCGCAGTTTTTACAAAAAAATTTTGCGCATTACGCGCATTTCTGCTCATAACATGCAAAAATACCGCGCCAACAAGCATTGTACTTGTCAGCACGGTATCATTTTTGAGAAATTATTAAATTTCGCCCTCGTCCATAATGCCCAGCTTACGCTTCCAGTAGCGGGAATAAATAACACCCAGCGGATTATGTGCCATCAGGCGGTCCTTAACCACAAGGTTCGTCACAGGTCCTTCAGCATTCATATTGAAGATAGCGTCATGGCCTACGCACAGGCCGCAGGAGATATACAGCTCAACGCCCTTCTCCGCCAAAAACTTTGCCTGAAACTTCGGGTTGCACATCGCTTCATGCTCCAGCTCCGGCTTCACCTGCTTGAGTCCCAGCTCCTTTTTCGGGAAGCTGCAGGTTTTGCAGCACACGCTGTAAAACTCAAAGCCCTGCTGTCTAAAATATTTGGCAATATAGCGCGCCTCGGCATTCAGACCGATGCAGAACGACATGCCCAGCTTTTTGTAGCCCATCGCTCTCGCAAACTCCGCAGTTTCCTGCAGACGGCAGATGTTGCTGTAAAACGTGCCTTCAACGTAGGCAGCAGCCTGCATAATCTTCAGCTCTTCCTCCGTATAAGCGTTCTTCACATCCTCCAGCGGTACGCCGGTGCAGTTCACGCCCTTGGTGTAGCACGCATGCGACGGACAATTTGCACAATCACATTTCATTTTACATTTCCCCTTTCGATATTGACCTTGTTAAGAATATTGTAACACAAAGCAGGGAGAGAGTAAAATTTAATGCTGATTTAAAAGATCCCCGTAATGCTGGCGCTCCTCCGCAGGAGTCTCCAGCAAATCCATTGCTTTATCAACAGAGCATTTACATGTTGCCATCAGACTTTTTAAATTCTTTAAAGTAGCTTCCACTTTACCTTTATCATCACCGGCATCATAAAATTCTTTAATTAAATCATCCATAAAAGTCAAACCCTCCTTCTTAGTTTTAAGCGTAGTGATGCGTTTAGATAAGCTTCCTTGGCTATTATCGTTGACATCATAGGTCTGAACCCCTTAAAAAAAATAATCGTTGATGATGGAAGAAGCATAATTTCAGCTTAGATGTCAGCCTACAGCTCCTTGCTATATATCCACGTCTCCTGCGCCCCCAGCTCAGGCAGCAGCGTATTCGTAAACTGCTCCGCCTCGCTATAGCCGCGTCTGCGATAATAATCATAATCACACGTCGCATCTGCCCACAAAAACAGCTTCTTAATGCCCTGCTCCTTTGCAACAGCCTCCACATTCTTCAGCAGCCTGCTTCCCACGCCGCTTTTCCTGCTCAAAAACAGGCACAGCAGCAAATCCTCAGGCTTAGACAGCGCACGCACCCTCTGTCCGTTATAGGAAAGATAGCGCAGATAATTATATACCAAATCCTGCTCCTCACAGGTAAACGGCGCCAGCGCCTTCGTCAGCCACGCCTGCGAATGGTCACGCTCCGCCAAGGGCGCGGCCAGCAGAAAGCCCTGCATACCGTCATCATCCGACAGCTTGAAGGAAAAGCTCACGCTGCGGAAATAATAGCGCACCATCGCCTCGTAAAGCACGCTCTTCAAGTCCTCGTTCGTCAAGGACAGCTCATCGCCCCAGGTCAGCTGCGTAAGACGCGCCGCCTCGGCGATATCCTCGGGGGTAAAGTTTGCTAAGTTTATTTAGAGCACCTCCATACAAATAAACGGAGACTAAGCCGCTGTCTCCGCTTCTATATTAAAATTCATAAATATCATATTGTATTTTCATTCTAGCATATCCTCATAAAATATGCAACGATGCAGATTTCATGTGGATGAAATATGCACCACTTGCAGATTTCATGTGGATGAAATATGCACCACTTGCAGATTTCATGAAGATAAAATATGTAAGCGTACAGATTTTTTTCTTTACCAAATATTAGTGGAGTAAGTGGAGCATTTCCTCCTCCACCCAAAAAGACCGCTTCCAGCGCATTCAACGCAGGCAAGCGGCCTTTTTATTTTCCCTTATTTTTTTAATTGCTGTAAGCCACGCAGCTTCTATTTTTCTATGCTGCGTTTACGGCTCACACTCTTTCCCTTATTTTTTTAATTGCTGCAAGCCCTGCAGCTTTTTATTTTTCTACGCTGCATTTTATGGCCTGCTCTTTCCCTTATTATTAGCTCTATAAATCATCCTCGAGCACAGCAGCTGCCGTGCTTCAGGCGATTTTCTTATTTTTTCTTTAAGAAGCTCATCATGCCACGCAGCTGTGCGCCAACCTGTTCAGCCTGGGTTTGTGCAGCGCGACGACGCATAGCATTGAATTGCGGACGGCCGCATTGGTTCTCCAGCAGCCATTTTTTAGCGAAGGTGCCGTCTTGGATTTCTGCCAGAACCTGCTTCATAGCAGCCTTGGTTTCGTCGGTGATGATACGCGGACCGGTTACATAGTCGCCGTATTCAGCGGTATCGGAGATGGAATGACGCATTTTAGCCATGCCGCCTTCATACATCAGGTCAACGATGAGCTTCATCTCATGCATGCATTCGAAGTATGCGCTTTCCGGCTCGTAGCCAGCTTCTACCAGAGTTTCAAAGCCAGCGTTCATCAGTGCGCAAACACCGCCGCAGAGAACTGCCTGCTCGCCGAAGAGGTCAGTTTCGGTTTCTTCACGGAAGGTGGTTTCCAGAGCACCTGCACGGGTGCCGCCAATGCCTTTAGCATAAGCCAGCGCCAGGTCATGAGCCTTGCCGGTCGGGTTTTGGTAAGCGGTTACCAGTACAGGTACGCCGCTGCCTTCGGTGTAGGTACGACGAACAAGATGGCCGGGGCCCTTCGGAGCAACCATGAATACGTCTACATCAGCAGGCGGAACGATTTGGCCGAAGTGGATATTGAAGCCATGCGCAAAGGCCAGAGCCTTGCCGGCGGTCAGATAAGGAGCAATATCATTTTTATAGGTTGCAGCCTGCTTTTCATCCGGAATCAGCATCATGATAACGTCAGCGGCCTTTGCAGCCTCAGCGGTGGTCATAACGGTCAGGCCTGCAGCCTCAGCCTTAGCCTTGGATTTGGAGCCTTCATACAGACCAACAACTACGTTAACGCCGCTCTCCTTCAGGTTCAGTGCGTGTGCATGACCTTGGGAGCCATAGCCGATGATAGCAACGGTTTTGCCGTTCAATAATTCCAGATTTGCATCGTTGTCATAATACATTTTCACCATTGTCAATTACCTCTTTCTTTTTGCTTATAAAATGATTTTATATATATTTTTAGAATAAACCTTTTCCCTTATTTATGGCTGCTTGCTCGAAGAAGCAATTGACCATTTATATATCTAGTGTCTGTTGACCTTAACAAAGTCGTCCACAGCTGCTCCGGCAGCCACCATCGGCTCTACAAGGTCGCTCTGCTCGACAATCGCTTCGATGAGGAAGGGCTTGTTGGCCTTGCGTGCCTGCGCCAGTGCTTCCTTAAATTCTGCACAGGTCGCTGCGCGTCTGCCTCCGGCGCCGCAGGAATGCGCGAAGCCGATGAAGTCGAACTCCGTCAGGATAGTTGACGAATAACGCTCGCCGTAGAAGAGCTGCTGCCATTGACGAACCATGCCCAGACAGCTGTTGTTGATGACGATGCTGATGAGGTTTTTTCCCTCGCGCGCCGCGGTAAACAGCTCCATGCCTGTCATCTTGAAGCCGCCATCGCCACAAATATGCACCACCTGCGTATCAGGCTCGGCAAAGGCTGCACCAAGAGCACCCGGCAGGCCGAAGCCCATCGTGCCGCAGCCGCCGCTCGTCAGATGATGACGCGGCTTATCGACTACAAGATGCTGCGCTGCCCACATCTGGTTCTGACCAACGTCGGTTACGTAAATCGGATGCTCGCCCTCAAAGGCGCGGCTCAGCTCCTTCATCAGCCAGGGAGCGGTGAGTCTGTCGCCCTTTAAGAGGCTGCGGTCCTCTGCTGCATCCCACTCCTTAATCTGCTGCCACCAGTCAGCGTGCTGCGCTTCGCGCAGCAGCGGCAGCAGGAGCTGCAGGGTTTCCTTCACGTCGCCCATCACCGGCAGGCTGGCTGCGACGTTTTTATCAATCTCGCTGGGGTCAATGTCCAGCTGGATAATCGTTTTCTTGCCTACATAACGGTTGCGGTCGCCCGTTACGCGGTCGCTGAAGCGGCTGCCGGCAACAATGAGCACATCGGCATTCGCAACAGCAAGGTTAGAGGCGATATGACCATGCATACCCGTCAGGCCCAGGGAACGCGCATCCGATTCAGGATAAACGCCGATGCCCATGAGCGTGTTGACTACAGGCAGGTCGCATTTCTCTGCCAGCTCCACAAGCTCTGCCTGCGCACCGCTGTTGACTGCGCCGCCGCCGACCAGAAGCACCGGCTTCTGCGCTGCGTTCAGCACCTCGGCTGCTTGCGTCAGCTGCTCTGCCGTCGCCTGCGCCAGCGGCTCCGCCTCAGCTTGCGCCTCGGCCTCCGGCCATTCCAGCTCCTCAACCTGTACGCTGCTCGGAACATCCACCAGCACCGGACCGGGACGGCCCTCCTTCGCCAAGGCGAAGGCCTCACGCAGTGCAGGCACCAGCTCCTCCTTGCTACGTACCATCATGTTATATTTCGTAATCGGCATCGTTACGCCGACAATATCTATTTCCTGAAAGGAGTCACGACCAAGCATGCTTACGCCGACCTGACCGGTAATCGCTACCAGCGGAATCGAGTCGAGATAAGCAGTCGCCAGACCGGTGACAATGTTTGTTGCACCCGGACCGGAGGTGGCAATGCACACGCCGGTTTTGCCGCTGGCTCTAGCATAGCCGTCGGCCGCATGAATCGCGCCCTGCTCATGTGCGGTGAGCACATTTTTCAGCGGCGCGCTGTACAGTGCGTCATATAGCGGAATGACTGCACCGCCGGGATAACCGAAAACAGTATCCACACCCTGTTCTAAAAGTACCTTAACAATGGCTTCGGAGCCTTTGAGCTTCATCGGCAACTCCTCCTTACGCCATAGCCTGTACAGACATAACAGCAACCTGTTTTTGCAGCAGCTTTGCTACCTGAGCCGCAGCCACCTCTGCCAGTTGGATTTCCAGCTTCAGCTCATCTGCTTCTGTATCCATACGCAGGGAACGTACCTGTGCGCCTTGCTTAGACAGAACGCGCAGAACACGCGGTAATAAGGTTTCATCATTTTTTCCGGTTACGAGTACTTTTTCAAACATTTTAATTCCTCCAATCAAGAACACCTAAGTTTAGCATATCAATGTATTTTTGATGGACTTTGAGGTCAATTTTTAGTATCAAAAAACGCCCCTGCTAATATAGCAGGGGCGTATAAATACGCGGTACCACCCTCATTTATCACTTTAGCACCAGTCCATCAACCGGCTCGGAAATAACGCATCCGTTGCGCATCAGTCTACTTGCTGAGCTTTCGCTGACGAGTTCATGGGTGATTTAATCAACAAGGCTTCGTATCGGTTTTCACCAGCCACCGACTCTCTAAAACTCCACGCTTATCTTTAGTCCCAATCATCACCTTTGTGGGTCAATTTGAAATTACTGATACTATACACCCTTTTACACGCTTTGTCAACTATTTTCTTGTAAAAAGTTTTATTTTCTTTTTTAGTCACTCACCACGCACATTTTCAGCCTTTCGTCCATTGTATGCGTACTAATCATGTGATTAAAAATTTTACGCTCGTTTTTAGTAGACAAAGTACACTATTGTCTATTATGTGGAAACTGGTGAAACAAGCTGTTTTTGTATCGTTTAAACAAAAAAGACTTCCCAAAAAATTTTGAGAAGCCTCTTTACATTTTAATTTTTTAGATGCTCTTCAGATGTGCGCCCACATTCTTCAGCACCTCAGCAGCATATTCGTCGTGATGTGCTGCCAGGAAAGCCTTCATTGCCTCAGCAACGTTACCCTCCACCTTCACGTCCAGCGCCTTTCTGTAGCCCAGCGCCAGCGCACGGCCATTCTCCATGCGTCCGCAGACAGCGCCGTCCACAGCCTCACAGCCGCACACAGCACACAGCTTGCCGAACAGGTCTGCATCCAGAGCCTGCACCAGCTTCACAGCGCTCATCCAAAGGATATTGTTCATCTTGAAGTGAACCTTGCCCTTGAGATATTTCATAGCTGCTGCCGTATCCGTCATAGCGATGTCGGCATTCGCAAAGCTCAGACGATAGCCAAAGGTATCAGCAATCTCGCAGTGCAGCTGCAGATTCTCCTGCAGAGCCTCTGCGTCCTTCAGCGGGTCAAGGCAGATAGCAGCCAGCTTAATGCCGTTACGCTGCAGCTCGTTGCCAATCAGATAATGCTCCTGCGGTGTCAGCACTTTGCCCGGCTTGGACAGGTCAAGCTCAAAGTCGATATCCCACGGGGTATTTTTCAGATAGGAGTTATAGATGAACTGAACATGCATGATTGCTTCGCCATATTCCAGCACAATGCGCTGCAGCTGGTTTTCGGTAAAGGTAATCTTGTTCGTGCCCACCTTGAATTCAGCGTTCAGATAAGAAGCGTACAAGGCTGCGCGGAAAGTTTCGTTGAACTGCTCAAAGCGTTTTTCTACAGCCTCGTCAGACAGCTTTTCGATGCTCAGGTCAATCTTGTCGCTGCAATCAAAGCCAATCATGCTGTAGCCATAAAGAAGCGCCTTAACGATTTCCTCCTCAGACTTCAGGCCTGCGGCATTCGCGCCATAGCCTTCCTTATAGCCCTTTTCCAGCACGCCCCAGGTAGCAGTGTCCACAGCCTCCAAGAAGTTGCGGCCAATAGCAGCGCTATCCTCCGGCGTAAAGTCAACCAGTACAGGCTTCAGCTGACGCTTAGCGAACAGGTCGGTCACTACTGCGTCTGCCGCACCCAGCCAATCGCTGAAGCCAACGCTTGCGCCCTTCGTGCCGCAGGCAGTCGGTGCAGCCCATTTAACAAGACGGCGCACCAGCGCAGCATTATTAGCGTTCAAGGCCATCACTGCTACATGTACGTCCTTAACGTCTGCTTCCTTATCTACGTCCTTCCACAGCTTGCTCAAGGCAGATTCGCCCTGTGCAGCCCAAGCCAAACGCTTGCCTGCCTCCGTCTCCACCAGCGCCAGATAGGTTCCCTGCGCTTCGCATACAGATGCCTCTATAACCTTGCCTGCTGCTTCATTCAAAGCAGCTACTGCTGTTAATTGTTTTAATGCCATATTATATATCCTCCATTTGCTCACAATTCTTCATAATAATATTATACGAAAAATACGCTTTTATGCAAGTAAAAACTTTGCGCAAGGCTGAAAAACCTGCGTTTGTATACAAAATGCACAGAAATACCCTCGAAAAAACCTACTGCCCCACCCGAAAAAAAGTGCCTATTCCCCTATATAGTGTCAGGTTATCAACAGTATTCACAGGCTTATCCACAGCTTTTGTGTATAACTTTTAGTTATTCAGAGGGTTATCCACTAGCCTCGCAAGAAAAAAATGGCTAATTTACAAGGATTTTACCTAATTATCAACATGTTATGCACAGCCTGTGGATAACTTTAATAACATTTTCCCCAACTTTTCCCACCCCCAATATATAGGGGCAGGCTTTTTTAGCATAGCACAAGAAAAGCTCCCTCTGAATGCACGAGAAGCAGCGAACGTTTTTTTATGTATCGCTGCTTTCGGGAAAAAATTTTAAATTATTTTGCTTACCAAAGGTTCAGCAAATGCTGCAGCAACAGGCTTACAAGCGTAATTCCTGCCCAACAGCCAAGGCCTAAGCCTAAAGGCTTGCTGCTTGTCGTCACAAGCTTCACGATATTAGTATTCAAGCCTACTGCCGCCATAGCCATCACGATGAAGAACTTGCTCAGCAATTTGAGCGGCGCAAAAACCTCTGCTGCTACACCCATACTTGTCGCCAGCGTCGTAATAAGGGAAGCCAATACGAAATAAAGGATAAAGCTGGGCACAATGCTCTTGATATTTACGTTCTGCTCTGCTCCCTGCTCGCGTCTGCTCACCAGATAGCCCAAAACCAGCGTAATCGGAATAATCGCCAGCGTGCGCGTCAGCTTGACTGTGACAGCCTTATCCAGCGTCGCCGTCCCCAATCCAAACATAGCGTCCCAAGTGGCCGCCGTTGCCGTAACCGAAGAAGTGTCATTCACCGCAGTTCCGGCAAAAATACCGAAGGCCTCACCGCTTGTCGTAGAAAAGCCCAGCACCGTCCCCAGCCAAGGGAAGAGCAGTGCGGCCAGCACATTGAAGAAAAAGATAACGCTGATAGCCTGCGCCACCTCCTCATCATCCGCCTTGATGACAGGCGCTGTCGCTGCCACAGCACTGCCGCCGCAGATAGACGAGCCTACGCCGATGAGCGTGGAAATCTTCCCCGGGATATGCATTGCCTTATGCAGCACATAGGCCACAATGAGCGAGGTCGCAATTGTGCAGACGATAATCGGCAAAGACTGTCTGCCTGTCGCCAGCACTACGGAAATATTCAGACCGAAGCCAAGCAGAATGACCGCATATTGCAGCACCTTTTTAGAAACAAAGCCTACACCGCTTTTAAACGCAGCCTGTACAGGCCACACCAGCGCCACCAGCATACCTAAAAGAATTGCAAAGACAGGTGCGCCGACTACAGGCACCAGCTTTCCTAAAAACCAGCACGGCACTGCCAAAACAGCACATAACAAAATGCCGCGCCACTTATCTGAGACAAAGCTCATTAATAACACCTCCATAGAAAACAAATATAATTGTAGCACATCCAGTCCCTGTGTTTCAATGAAAGATTAAGCTAGCCCTGTCCCAGAACAATCGAGAAGCAGCGAACGCTTTTCTGCGTATCGCTGACCAGCAGCACACGCTTCTGCGAATAGTCGATGGCCTTCAGCTTTACCCATCCTTGAGCATTCTGCGCGATACATGCTCGTTCTTTTTGATTTCCGTCGTATCAATGCTGATTCACAGCACCTTAGTCAGCACGCCGTAGCGCCATTCCAGCGGCACAAGGGACGCAACTAAGAAAATATCCTCACCAACGAATCTGCGACCAGATGAAAAGAAGTAAACCTAACCATATGCAGCCAAAGGCTGTCGCAATCGTACTGGTAAACGGCTCGCCATAGACAAATACGCCCAGCAGCAGCGTTATGGACGGCGATATATACTGCAAAAAGCCCACAAGCTTCAGCGGCAGCTTGCGTGCGCACGCCGTAAAGAGCAGCATCGGCGTTGCCGTAACCACGCCTGCACCTGCCAACAGCAACATGGTCTGTGTATCGCAAACCTGATACACATTGCCGCCCTGCGTACTCAGATAATACAAATAGCCTGCGGCCAGCGGCGAGATAAGCAGCGTTTCTATCATAATACTCGTCAGCGGCTGTGCTATAATAATTTTTTTCAGCAGACTATATAGAGCAAAGGTCACAGACAACCCCATCGCCACCCACGGCAGACCGCCGTTCTGCACAATAATCACACCAATGCCGAGCACTGCGCAGACCACTGCCGCAATTTGCAGCTTATCAAGACGCTCACGCAGAAAAACTACGCCAAAGAGCACGTTCATGAGCGGATTTATATAATAGCCCATGCTCGTTTCTACGATGCGTCCTGCTTCCACCGCCCAGATGAAAATACCCCAATTGAAGCTTATCATAATCGCCGCCAGCACCATGCAGCACGCTGTCTTGCTTGTACTGAAAATCGCCTTCGTTTCCTGCACAAAGGTCTGCAGCCTGCCTGTCACAAGCAGCAAAAAGGAAACGAAAGCAACCGACCATAAAAAGCGGCTTGCCAAAATCTCCATAGCCTCAACATGCTGCAAAAGCTTCCAATATATCGGCAGCACGCCCCATAAAAGATAGGCACCAAGGCCATAAAGAATACCTGCTCGATAATTTGTGTCCATAAACAAACTCCCCTCAATAGCTTAATCTATTCTTATTTCTGTAATTTTTTTGGTATCGGTATCCAGATTGCCGTAACCGCCGCAACAATCGGCAGCCATACCAGCAGCTGCATCACCATCGGCAAGCCGAACCTGTCTGCCAGCATACCCAAAATCGTAACGCCGAAGCCGCCTAAGCCTACGCTGAAGCCGATGGTCAGGCCGGACGCCATGCCCACGTTATTCGGCATCATGCATTGCGCAATGATAATCGTCGTAGCAAAGGAGCCGATGATAAAGAAGCCTGCCAGCACTACTGACATCATAGCGAAAGCCTGCGTCGTCGCAATCGTGATGCAATAAATCGCCGGAATGCTCAGCGTGATAGAGCCAAGCAAAATCTTGCGCGCACCTAGCCTGTCGCTCAAAATGGAACCGACATAGGTGCCTGCCACGCCGCCTAAGAGGAAGCCGGAAACAAGGCTGCTGGAGAACACGGCCTCAAAGCCGCGGAACTTCATGAAATATAAGGGCAGATATGTCGAAATACCGCTGTGAATCGAAGAGCGCATGAAGATATAAAATAAAATCAAAAAGAGCGCGAAATAAGATATTTTTTCGTTCGTGCCGCTGGCCTTATTATGTGCCTGCTGCACCTCATGCTCCTTATTGACGCGGATATAATCCGGCATCGCCTTCATCATCAGCACCAGCACCAGCACGCCGGGGATAGCCAGATACACCGTGTTATGCAGGCCGCCTGCCAGGCTCAGCAAAAAGGTCATCAAGATCGAGCCTACAGCCATGCCTGCGTTGCCGCCGATGGAGAACAAGCCCATATTTTTCGTGCGGTTCGTATCATCACTTAAAAAGTTGACGGTTTTTGAAGCCTGCGGATGATAGGTCGCGCTGGCCAAGCTTATGCAGACAACATTAACCAGCAGCCAGGTATAGCTCGAAACCCAGCCGATAAAGGCAAAGCCTGCGCCTGCCATCATCGCGCAGATGGGCAGAAAGCGAGGCAGTGAGCGCCTGTCAGTGATATAACCAAAGGCCGGCTGAATCACGGACGACATAATATTTTGCAGCAGCACAATCGCCGCCAGCTGCGAATAGCTCAGCGCAAACAGCTCCTTGAGCTGCGGTAAAACGATAGGCAGTGCGCCTGCCTGCATATCGGTAACAAGATGTCCCAGCGCCAGTGCGACGACAGGATAATACATTTTATGCATAAGAAAACTCCTTTATAACGCTGTGCCCTTAGTCGGCACAGTTAATTTGCTCATATCAACTTTTTCCAGCTCTAAAAGACGCACCTTGCGCCACATACCGCCGCCGTAGCCTGTCAGGCTGCCATTGGCACCCACCACGCGGTGGCAGGGAACAATAATGCACAGGGGATTATGCCCCACAGCACCGCCCACGGCCTGCGCTGACATCCGCGCCACGCCCTTCTGTGCAGCTATTTTCTTGGCAATATCGCCGTAGGTGACGAGCCTGCCATAGGGAATATCCTGCAGCAGCCTCCAGACCTGCATTTGAAACTCACTGCCCTGCAGCTTAAGCGACACGCTGACTTTTGGCTCACGTCCTGCAAAATATTCCGCCAGCCACGCCTCCGCCTGCGTAAATAATTCTAGGTCAGCCAAAGCTGCTCCGGCAATATCCTTTGCCCCATAATGCTTATCGTCCGCAAACCATAAGCCTGTCAAAGCCTCTCCATCGCTGCGCAAAGTGATTTCGCCCAGCGGAGAAGCAAGCTTTTTATAATAAAGCATAGCTCCACCTCATTCACTGCGCTTCGTCTTACGCACAATCTTTTTCGCAGGCGCATAATCCTGCATGCCCTCTATTGCACCGCCGGAAATCGCCCATAAATAAAGGGCAGCCGTACTGCCATAGGGACTGTAGCGCTTTTTATATTTATTAAACAGCTCGCGTGTAATTTTACGATGATGATAGAGCATCCGCAGACCGCGCTGAATCGCCAAATCATCATAGCTCAAAATATCCAGCCGCTGCAGGCAGAACAGCAAGATCATCTCCGCCGTCCATCTGCCAATTCCCTTCAGGCTGCTCAACGCTGCGATAGCCTCTTCATCAGAAAGCTGCTCTACCGCCTGCAAAGTGAACTCGCCGCTAACAATTTTCGAGGCAAAGTCCTTAATATATTCTGCCTTACGCAGGCTCATGCCCAGCGATTGCAGCTCCTCTGCCGATGCCGCATGCACTGACGCAGGCGTAACTGCAGACAGCCTTGCCTCCAAGCGCGCCCAGACCGTTGCCTGCGCCTTCGAGGATATCTGCTGCCCGACGATATGCCGCACCACAGATGCAAACAGGTCAGCGTCCAGCCTGCGCTCGATATGACCGATTTGCTCTATCGCCCACGCCAGCTTCTTATCCTTACGCTTGAGATAATTTATTTCTTTGTCGCCGTATTGAAAGAACATCGCTGCACCTGCCTTCTGAAAGTATAATGATATTATAACGCTTAAGAAGCAAAAATAATAGCGGATAAGCATACAAATTCAGCAGAAGCTTTGCGAAAAAAGAAAAGCCAGACAGCTTCGCGCTGTATGGCTCATATTAAAGGCACTCGATAATAGCTTTTAAAATCGCGCTGGTTTCTTCTAAAGGCCTAGCAAGGCTTTCGTCAAACACCATCTCCGGCAAGAGCGGCACATGTACAAAGCCAACCTTCGTTGTCGTACCGGCGTAGGCATGGGCAGCACGGTAAAAAATTTCGTTGCAAACATAGCCGCCGGAAGCGAACTCCATCTGCACGGGTAACTTCTGCGCACGTAAAGAGCGGACTATTTCATGTACAGGAATCGTAGCAAAGTAGGCGGCGGGGGCGTCAGCAAGAATCGGCTCATTCCACGGCTTACGTCCCATATTATCCTCGATAAGCGCATCCTTGATGTTTAATGCCGCAAGATTGATATCTATTTTCGTCGTGCCGCTGTTCATGCCCGTCATAAGGATGACGTCAGGCTGCACGCTCTGTGCCTCTTCGAGCAGCAGGCGCGGCGCAAGGCCGAAGATGTTAGGCAGGCGAAGCTTATGGATATGATAGTTATTTATAGTTTCAGGTAAAGCCTGTGCAACCTCCCATGATGGATTCATTGTGTAATGGGCGAAGGGGTCGAAGGCTGTGAGGAGAAGAGATTTCATGGTGGTACTCCTTAGGATTGGAATATATATATTATAACATAGAAAAACAGCTCATGCATTGCATGAGCTGTTTTTCTAACCGGCAGCTATCTA
>ERZ1026858.1044-NODE-1044-length-14535-cov-66.242887_pt1 | contig 14535 bp, 11 predicted proteins | sample MGYA00380159_ERZ1026858 | MGnify/ENA primary metagenome ERZ1026858 (study PRJEB33269, sample SAMEA4719795) | human gut metagenome | biome: human-associated habitat; feature: organic feature; material: feces | place: Cameroon | collected 2013-10 ...
AATACAATTTTCGATAGGTTGTATCAATCCTTAACGCTATTTTATCTATTTTTTCAGGTTGGTTTTACTTTTGGCTAGAAAACGTTTCCCTAATTACAAATTGATTTTTTAGGGGTCTATTTTATACACTTTGAAAGAGCACATATCCAGATAATCGCCATAATCGCCCATCTCAGTTTACAAATTGTTAGCAGCCTCTCACATTGAGGACAAGCGGTTCTAGCACTTTTTTGAAACTATTTACAAACTTTTTCACCAATTTACTAGCATATATACTTTTTATTTTGTACTTTTGCAGAGAAATATATAATATATAAGGTACGCGAATGAAAAAATATACAATAAAGGCACCTAGCCAGATGAATGCAAGCATCAACTTGCCAGCCTCTAAGAGTATCAGCAACCGAGCCCTCGTTATCAGTGCGATGGCAGGAAGCAGCATACAACCAAGCAACTTGAGCGACTGCGATGACACCGAGGTTATCATCGCCGCCCTCAACAACATGCCTGACATCATCGACATCAAAGCGGCAGGCACCGCCATGCGATTCATGACAGCTTATCTCGCCTCTACACCGGGCGAACATACCATTACGGGTACGGAGCGAATGCAAAACCGCCCTATCCGTATCCTCGTTGATGCCCTGCGCTATCTCGGCGCAGATATCACCTACGTCAGGAACGAGGGATATCCTCCGCTCCACATCAAGGGCAAGGCGCTGGAAGGCGGACATCTGGAAGTGGTAGGAAACATCAGTTCGCAATACATCTCGGCTCTCCTCATGATTGGTCCGATGCTGAAGAAGGGCCTGGAACTGAAGTTGACGGGCGAGATTGCCTCACGACCATACATCGACCTCACCCTCTGGACCATGAAGGAATATGGAGCAGATGCCGATTGGACCGATATGGACACCATCACCGTGAAGCCGCAGCCATACAAGGAGACACCTTATATGATCGAGAACGACTGGAGTGCCTCTTCCTATTGGTACGAGATGATGGCACTGAATGCCAATATCGATTCTTCTATTGAGCTGGAAGGCTTGATGGACAATTCGAAGCAGGGTGATTCTGTGGTGAAATACATCTTCAGCTTGCTTGGCGTGAAGAGTGAGTTTGAGAACCGCGACACCATCACGAATGTTACATTGAAGACAAACCGCTGTCTTCTCCCTAAGTTTGAATACGACTTCTCCGGTTCACCCGACCTGGCTCAAACCATCGTTGTGGCATGCTGTGCCCTCGGCGTGAAGTTCAAGTTCACCGGTTTGGCAAGTCTGAAGATTAAGGAGACCGACCGCATCGAGGCGCTCAAGACCGAGTTGAAGAAGGTGGGCTATGTCATCCACGACGAGAACGACAACACGCTCTATTGGGATGGCGAGACCTGCGAGGCAAGCTTTGCCCCTATCGACACCTACGAAGACCATCGCATGGCCATGGCTTTCGCCCCACTCGCCTTCAAGTTCCCACAGATAGAGATCAACAACCCAGAGGTAGTGAGCAAGTCGTACCCTCACTATTGGGAAGACCTCAAGAAAGTAGGGTTTGAGATAGCAGAAAGTGAAGAGTGAAAAGTGAAGAGTGAAGAATTCAACAGTTTTTACTAATCATAAAGTTCAAAGTAAATGTTATATTTAGTTTTAGCCTTGGTGGTTCTAGGCCTGATAAGCGCCATTTTCGGTATCGTCTCCCATCGCAAGGGAGAGGAAGAGGAGCCTTTGCAGGAAGGCGTATCATGCAACACCTGCAATGGAGAGAACTCCAAATGCGAGCAAGACTGCATGATGGAGGCTGCCACCAAAGAAATAGAATACTACGATGACGAAGACCTCGACCGATTCGCAGGACGAGAAGCAGATGACTATACCGATGAGGAAGTGGAAGAGTTCTCGGAGGTACTCTATACCATGCAACCCGAAGAGGTGGCAGGCTGGAACAGAAGTCTGATTCTGCGAGGTATCAACCTGCCGAACCAGCTGAAAGATGAAGTCATCAACTTTTTAAGCTAGAATTTTACAGTTCAAAGTTCAAAATAAGATGGATATATTGCAATATACATTTTTCCAGAATGCACTGATAGGAGCCTTCCTGGCAAGCATCCTGTGCGGATTTATCGGAACCTACATCGTTACCCGCCGATTGGTATTCATCAGCGGCGGCATCACCCATGCCTCGTTCGGAGGCATCGGCATCGGTGTATTCTCGGGCATCAATCCGATTCTCTCTGCCATGGTATTCGCCATCCTCAGTGCCTTCGGCGTGCAATGGATTTCCCGCAAGAAAGATGTGCGCAAAGACTCTGCCATCGCCATGTTCTGGACCCTGGGTATGAGCGTGGGCATCATCTGCTGCTTCCTCACCCCCGGATTCATGCCCGACCTGCCCTCCTTCCTCTTCGGCAGCATCCTGGCCATCGACAGCGCAGACCTCTGGTTGCTCGGCATCCTCACCGTGATTGTGGCACTGCTCTTCACCTTCCTCCTGCGCCCCATCCAGAACATCGCATTCGACAGTACCTTTGCCCGGTCACAGCATCTGCCGGTCACCCTCATCGAATATCTGATGATGACGCTCATCGCCATGACCATCGTTGCCACCCTCAAGATGGTGGGCATCGTACTCGCCATCAGTCTGCTCACCATTCCGCAGATGACCGCCAACCTCTTCACCTACAACTACAGGCAGATGATCTGGGCAAGCATCATCCTGGGATGGATAGACTGCATCGTGGGACTCTACGCCAGCTACATGCTCAATGTGCCATCGGGAGCCACCATCATCTTCGTGAGCATCATTATCTTTGCCATCGCAAAACTGTGGAAAGGAATCCGGAAAAAATGAAAAAGCAATATATCCTTATCAGAAATCTGGCATACGCCATCGTACTCATCACCATCTTCTCGATGAGTACCATCGGGTGCTCTACGCAGAAAAATACGGCGCAGAGCAGATGGTGGCATGCCTTCAACGCCAAATACAACACCTATTATAATGGTACACTGGCTTACATTGATGCCTCGCTGGAGAAAGAAGCAGGCAACAAGGACAACTATACCGAGCAGATACCGCTCTACACCGTTGCCAACAAAAACAGCAGAGAACTGGGTAAGGCCAACTACGACCGTGCCATAGAAAAATGTGAGAAGGCCATTCACCAGCATAGCATCAAAAGCCGACCGGAATGGACCAAAAGCAGAAAGAAAACCGAAAAGGATATTGAATGGCTCAGTCGCAGAGAGTATAATCCGTTTCTGTGGAAAGCCTGGATGCTGATGGGACGCTCACAGTTCTTTAAGGGCGACTTCAACTCGGCTGCCACCACCTTCGCCTACATGAGCCGACTCTATGCCACCCAACCAGCCATCTACGGCAAGGCACGTGCCTGGTTGGCAAAATGCTATATAGAACAAGACTGGATGTATGATGCAGAAGATGTAATCCGCAACATGATGCGCGACTCCATCCACTGGAGCGCCCGGAAGGAATGGGATTACACCCTGGCCGACTATCATATCCGCAAGGGCGAGGCGGCACAGGCCATTCCTTATCTCAAAAAGGTAATCAAGCACGAAATGCGACGCAAGCAGAAGGCACGCGAATGGTACCTGATGGGACAACTGCAGGCATCCATCGGCAACAAGCAGGAAGCCTACAAGGCCTTCAGGCACGTGGTGCGCCTCAATCCTCCCTACGAACTCGACTTCAATGCCCGCATCTCAATGACCGAGGTGATGGCGGCAAGCAACAGCAAGAAGATGATAGGCAAGTTGAAGCGCATGGCGGCATCAGATAACAACCAGGAATATCTGGACCAGATATATTACGCCATCGGCAATATCTACCTGGCTCAGAAAGACACCCTGCAAGCCATCGGTGCCTACGAGAAAGGCGTTGCCAAGGCCACGAGAAGCGGCATAGAGAAAGGTGTGCTGCTTCTGCACCTGGGCGACATCTACTGGATTCGAGAGAAATTCTCCGATGCACAGCGCTGTTACGGCGAAGCCATCGGATTGCTCGACAAGGAGCGCGATGACTACGAACAGCTCTCCAGCCGGTCGAAGGTGCTCGATGAACTGGTGCCTCATACCGATGCCGTTGCCCTGCAGGATTCGCTGCAAGCACTGGCAAAGATGGACGAGAAAGACCGCAACGCAGCCATCGACCGTGTGATTACTGCCCTGAAAAAGAAAGAAAAGGAAGAGAAGAACAAGCAGGCAGAAGAAGAGGCTGCCAGAAACCAGCAAGGTGGGAATGGCGGCAACTTTGCCTATAACAATAAAAAGCAGAATAATACCAACGCCAACAATGCCATGAACGGCATGAACGGCATGAACAAGGGTCAATGGTACTTCTATTCTCCTATGGCAGTGAGCCAGGGTAAGGCGCAGTTCCAGAAACTATGGGGCAAGCGAGAGAATGTGGATAACTGGCAGCGTATCAACAAGACGGTGGTTGCATCGGCACAAGGCGCCGAGGAGATGACCGACGAGATGAGAGATTCTCTCGCCAATGTGGCTGCCCAGGAAGATTCGCTCAAGCAGATTACCGACAGTGCGGTGAACGACCCGCACAAGCGGGAGTACTACCTCGCCCAGATTCCGTTCACGCCAGAGCAGTTGGCAGAAAGCAACAAGCTCCTGGAAGACGGACTCTATCATTCGGGCGTCATCTTCAAGGATAAGTTGGATAACTTCACGCTCAGCGAAAAAGCCCTCCGCCGACTGGTGGATCATTATCCTGACTATGAGCATCTGGAGGATGCCTACTATCATCTCTACCTGCTCTATTCGAGAATGAAAAAGCCGGATGTGGCAAACGCCTACGTGGAGAAACTGAAGAAGGATTATCCTGAAAGCCAGTGGACCACCCTCCTCTCCGATCCATATTACATGGAGAATGCGAAGATGGGCGTTCACCTGGAAGATTCGCTCTATACCCTCACCTACCAGGCATTCAAGGATGCGAAATACGAGGTGGTGAAGGAGAATGCAGCCGTTTCGGAAAAGCGATTCCCTACGGGAGAGAACCGTGACAAGTTCCTATTTATCAGTGGTATGACCCAGCTTAACGAAGGCAATGTGGATTCATGTATGGTCCTCATGAAGACCGTGGTGGAGAAATATCCTAACAGCCGACTCAGTGAGATGGCGGGTATGATAGTGAATGGCGTCAATGCCGGCAAGCGACTCTATGGTGGCAAGTTCGACTTGAGTAATGTCTGGTCGATGAGAAGTGAAGTAATCAGCGACAATGATTCTACCCAACAGAGGAGTTACAGCACCGAGCGCAACGACAAGTTCGTATTCCTCCTTGCCTACGTGCCAGACTCCGTGAACGAGAACCAGTTGCTCTTCGAAATGGCGAAATACAACTTCACCTCGTATATGGCACGTAATTTCGATCTCAACATCGAGGATATTCAAGGGCTGCACCGTCTGCAGGTAAGCGGTTTCCAGAACTACGATGAGGCACGCCAATACGCCAACGAAGTATTCAAGCAGTCAGGCATCACCCGCCTGATATCTAAGGCAAGAGCCTTCGTCATCAGCGAACCGAACCTGGCGCTTCTGGGCACCAAGCTATCGTACGACGACTACGACAAGTTCTACAGCAAGCACTTCGCCCCATTGAAGATCAGCCAGCTCCGTCTGCTCATCGAGCCTGCAGAAATAGCCGCAGGCAGGGAACGGGAAGAAGAGACCTCTGGCAGGGATTCAGAAACCGGCGACCATCAGCTTGATGAATTGGAGCCAAAAGAAGATCTGATTCTCGGTCCTGTAAACCAGAATACAGAGCAGCAGAATACCCAGGAAGAGGAATTCACGCTGCCAGCAAATAAGAAGGAAGAGCTGAAAAATCAGGAAGAGGAATTCACGCTGCCTGCCAACAAGGAAGAAAACAAAAAGCAGGAAGATGACGACACCTTCGAGATTCAGCCTCAGCAGAAGGAGGAGAAAACCGAAGATACAGGCATCGACTTCGAGGAGAAGCAGCCAGAAGATTCAGGATTGGAAGACGAATACTTCGAACTGGACGGATTCTAAAAACGTTTAGAATTCTAAAACTTCCAAAACTCTAAAAACAAAAAAAGCATCCATGAAAAAAAATCATGGATGCTTTTTTTGTATCTTTATCGAAGTATATTTATTAAAATATCTTTATCAAAAATATCTTTATCTAAGATTGACAGTCTGTGTTTTCCCAGTAATGGTGGTAACTACAGCTTTACCATTGGCAAGAACCTCCGCCTTTTCATATTTGGCATCAACAATCACCTTGCCTTTTAAAGTCATGATACCCCAGTGCCTTGGCATCTGCTCAAAGGCACAATAGGCACCAACAGGTTGCGATATATTATTATAGAGAGGAGGCACCACAACCCTGCCATCCATCTTCAATCCCCACTTCTTTCCAGCCTGATACAATTCCACATTGCCAGCCTCCGACTTCTCGTGCATGAGCAACAGTTCCTGTTCCTCCTGCTTTTTCCTGCGCTGCTTATCCCTATTATAAACATGCTTGCCAAGCCGTGGCATTGCAACCGCCAAATTCTCGCTTTCTTTTTTGGGTTGAGTGCAACCTATATAGGTCTTTTTCAAGCTGGAGTCAACGAAGAAATAATCTCCATGACTGTCCATAACCACTATACCACTGCCGCAAAAGTCGGCACACAGCCAATAAACATGCGTATGGTCGCCACGCAAAAAACAGGCCACCACACTGTTTTCGCTATACTTTTGCATATAGCCGCCATCATTCTCATGATATATCCATACCTGACAACCACTATCTGTAGAGCTTTGAAATTCGTATATCAAACAATATCCCCGATTCAATAGTTCATATTGAGAAGGGCGATAAGGTAAAGCAAAGAACTCGTAGGTACGCGACCTGAAGAGATCGTTATATTCTACGAACTCCCATCCATTAATGGTGATTACCTTAGGAGCATCCTTCTCATGAATGTCCTCATCGATGACAACTTTCGCCAGAAGGTCGTAGTAACACACAGTCTTTCTGCGAGGTCGATAAGACAAGATATTCCCTTGCAGGAACTTCATGTCATGATAGTTGCCAGGTTCAATCACCAGTTCGCCTTTTCGGTTAACCACCGTCATCTTTCCGTCAGGTAACTTGACGATAGCAAAATCATCGTTGCAATCCACAAACTCCCGATACATCAACGACTTCATCAGTTCCTCATGGCTCATCACCATCATCATTTCCGAGTCTTGGCCAACAGGCACAGTTTCTTGCGTTCCGTTCATCAAGAAGAATTCTCTTTCTTTCGGAGTCTCCTTCTTCCTGCCGTATTTCAAATTACCTTCAAAAGTAGCCTTCCAGTTCCACACTTGCGAAGGCAACCCGAACACCCGATACAGTCCCACGTTATCAATAATCACGCAGTTCTTCTTCCCCTTAGCTACACGCAGTCCACGACCCACCATCTGCAGATACTTGGCAAGCGAGAGAGTAGGACGAGCCAACTGCACAAACTCCACATCCGGGCAGTCGAATCCCTCCGAGAAGATATCCACATTCACCAGCACCTGGATGTCGCCATTTCTGAAAGCCTCAATATCAGCCTGTCGTTCAAGAGCAGGAGTCTTAGAATCTATGGCAACCACCTTGATGCCATGCTCTTGATACAGCTCCATAATTTTTTTGGCATGAGAAATATTAATAGCATACACGATGCCTTTTCTATTTTTGCCATACTCCTCAAAGCTTTGGTAGAGCCTTTCGATGGAAGGTTTCTTATTCAGCAACATATCCATTTCCTTGTTCTGATAGTCACCATCCGCCCCCCGTTTCTGCAAGGAGTCGATGAGACATTGCGTTACACCATCCGATTTGATGCTCACGAAATCGTATGTCGCCAATCTTCCCTTGCAGATAAACTCAGGAATGCCCCACGCCTGCACCAGCACGTCAAACAAGTCAGTAAATCCTTTCCCGTTCAATCGGCAAGGTGTAGCCGTCAGTCCCAGGAACTTAGCATTTGGGAATCTCTCCCACATCTCCTTGTAAGTTTTGGCAAGCGCATGGTGTGCCTCGTCAATCACTATCAGTCCCGGCTTTTCCTTTATCTCGTCATAATGTTTCGCCAACCATTGAATCGACATTGCCTTTAACGGGGCAACCGAAGGGGATGTAAGGACCATTGAGGAGTGATTCGGAAAATCCTTATGAAGAAGAGATGAGTTGTTCGAAAAGACTCTTTCAATAGTATCTCGGATTTGAGAAACCAGTTCCCTTCTATGGGCAACAATCCAAACATTGCAATTGGAATGTTCCCGCAAAAACGATTCTACGACCGAAGCGAGCAGAATTGTTTTTCCAGTTCCCGTTGGCATTTGTACCATCACAGACCGATGAAGCCCTAACGCCTTCTCTATCCGTGATTTCATATCCTCCTGGTAATCAAAAAGTTTGATCTTTTTCATTCTAAAGAAATTATTTTTTCATTAGATTCACAACAATCTTGAAGGCTTTATCAAGATCAAAAAGTATATATATCACAAAAATGGCGTACCCACTATATTACAAGTAGTTACACCTATCAGTTTTTTGAAAGAAATATATTTTGTATTGTTTTAAGGGTAAAGGATTCTGATATTTAAGAATTTAGATACAAAGGTTAATACTTAATGTGTTAAAAATCCGCTAGGCGTCCAGCCGGATTCCAAATCCACAAAAACGCCAGGCAGTAGTCCGCTAGGCGACCCGCCGGATTTAAGATCCGGCGTTAAAAAAATGTCCTAACCTATTGATGCTCTGCGGATTTGCAATCCGCAGCAAAGGAGTATGCATTAACTTTGTCGAAGGGGATTACAAATCCCCAGGTTTTAATAGGTAGAACATTTTTTAATTGCGGATTCCAAATCCACAAAAACGCCTAACGGAATGGAAGCCTAAGCTTATGAATTAAAATTTTGCTTTTGCCAAAATAGCCTTCATCTCAGCACGTTGCTTTGAGAAATCTATGCTACCACGCTTTTTCAATGTTTCTTCAGCTCTTTCTCTGAAAGCTAAAGCCTCATCACCAGTCAGCATTGGGATACCACTAATTGCTAATGCCATAATCTTAAATTTTAAACGTTCAACTTTGCCGCAAAACCACCCACTATCGTCATGGAATGCAATTAAGATTCAAAAAATTTCATCAAAGCATATCGAATAGCACGATTGATTACATAAGAAGACTGTTTGCAATGCATCACAGCAATAACAACCACTTCATACCTATCAACCAAATAAAAAACCATATTTGGACCAATATTGAGATGTCTAACCTTAATACCATCATCCCATAGCCTCCATGACAGATTTTTCTACTTGCTCTTGGGTCAAGCAACGTCCAGCACGATGTTCTTTAACAGCATACTCCGCCAACCCTTTCATGAGTTCAGGAGACAGTTGATTTAGCAAATCATCTTTTCCTGCTTCCTCATCATTAAGAGACATCTGTATCAATTCAGCAAGATTACTTCTATCTTCCCGGCTCCAATTCTTGATTTCATTCCAATATGGAAGGACCGTATTTGTTGTATTACCCGTTGTATGCATAATTCTATCCTCCTATTTTATTCTAGTTCAACATTCTGCCGCAAAAATACGCTTTTTTCTCGAAACCACCAAGAAAATCAAAAGAAATCTACAAGTTGCCAGCAAATTACCGCAAAACCAGCTCTTTGCTATCCTAATTATAGCAAAAGGGATTACAAATCCCTGAGACTTAATTGGTCGATAATTTACAGGAGTGCTTTCTCCATGTCGTTTGGCTCACGAGTTACAGCCATCGGCTCACCCTCAAATGGTGTCTCTGGCAATGAGCAGTGGTATATGCTTGCACAGCGCCATAGCGATGGCATACGCTGCATCGTGTCTGTTCTTCTCCAATATCTGTGGGATGGATTTCTTATGCCATCGCTCCAGTAGTCGTAGCAGAACCGTAAAGTCACCATTGTCTCTATCTCTCTGAACTCAGGTGTATTCATCACCTCTGCCTTCAGATGCTTCTTGATGACTTTTATCAGATAACGTTGCCATACCTCCTTATTCTCTTCGGTAACGAATGGCGGACATTGCTCGCCATAGAAGGTGTGCCAGGTGAATGGCTCGAAGTCGAGATGCCCAAAAAACGATTTGTGTTGGGGTATATTGTTTTGCTCCATAATGTACATTTATGATAATTATTCACTTAAAAGTGAACAAGCTATCAATAAAAGTATTACTTTTGCTACATCGAGAATGGCATCATTACCATTGAAAAGAATATGATAACAGACATTGAAAGTGCAACCTTTGAAATTTAAGCGTTATGATACAGAACAAATTATTCCGTGATTGCCTCGCTGCGATACCTGCCGAGCAAAAGGCAGAGTTCGATTTGTCTTTCGGTATTGCCGAGCGCATTAGTGAGATTCTGAAAGCCAAGGGTCTCACCCAAAAGGATTTCGCCCGATTGCTCAACAAGCGAGACTCAGAAATCTCGAAATGGCTAACAGGCAGACATAACTTCACGACTCAAACCATTGCTCGTATAGAAACAGCCTTAGGAAGTAAACTCATCAGCATAGCCCATTGATAGGGCTATGTTATGAATATTGTAATCTCTAATATGATGGTACTGATTCGCTGATACTATCAATTACGAAACCTCCCATATCACTTTCACGATTTCATACAGCAACCTACTTCGCTCCATCAATGCATTCTGGTCAAAGACACTATAGGCCTTGAACCCAACATTACACTTGTCAGATAACTCCTTATTAAACTTATCAAAATCCTTGTTGGTATGATAGTAATCTTCACAAAGTGAATGCCCCCATACCAAACCATTGCTATAAGTTTTCAATTTGTCCGAATACTCTTCATTACCAGAAGAGATATTATCTAACCCCTTCAGCAAGAGCAAGCCACCTAACAGGTTACGTTGATCTTCAAACTCCTCAACATCCTTAAAGTACCCCTTGTTCATTTCATTTTCAGAGAGAATATGTTCAATATGGTATCCCGTCTTATTACCGGTTTTAGTAGAGATATAGTAGATATCATTCTGCATATTCTGATTCGTATGCTCACAGATAAACTTCTCAACCCTAGAGAACAGATAACGCAGGAATCGGCGGTTCGTATTCGTATAGTTTTTCCTCAGGAAGCTATTGAAATCCAGCAAAGAAACTTCTCCCGAAACATTACGTTTCTCTCTGATACTCTGCATGATAATTCCGTCATATACCTCACGGTAGGAAGCCATATCCAGTCCTTTCAGTTTTCCATTTAACTGATAAGAAACATCCTGAAAATCGTTGCTATCGTAAATACCATTCAGAACAAAGAGCACCCAGAGTCTATCCACCTCTTTAGCTATCGCATGAATCTTCTCGTCCGTCAGCTCATCATTGACATCGCAAGCTGCCATAATTTGCTGATAAATACCAGAGATATCATTGATATTCAGATTATACTGCACAAACTCATCACCACAAGTCGAGATCTTAGCATACAGAGAAGTATAGTAATCCAACTCATTATTGATAAACAGTTTAATGTTCTCATGATGTTTCTTGTCAGCTCTTCTGAAAGAAAGCTTATCAGCTATATCATTATAATCGAAGATATATCGGTGGTAGGAGTTGATAATCTGCTTTTCCAGAGAGGTATTCTTCTTGAACACAAACTGCGACTTCAAATAATCAGCAAAGAAGTTATCCTCTCTTCCGCTGATTCTATTCAGTGCTACATCCCACTTTTCAGAATACTTGTTGGTATCACTTTTCGAAAGGAGTCCAATCATCTTGCCCTTCAGAATTTCAAAAGGCTTTAAAGCCTCACCACGATCATTGATTACCTCAAAAACCATAGGCGTATCATCCTTCTGGATAGACAGTTCAACGAGAACCAGTCTGTTGAGAAAGTAATAGATGAAAGCAGTCAATTCAACATCATCCAAATGTTTGTCATCAATAAACTTGCTGATATCCTCATATCTCTCGATGATAGTCTCTTCTGTCTTGTTTTTATAAGCATCCTGATATTCAGAACCATCAAGGATACATTGCATCACATTTTTTCTCTTGTCGTTATCGATACAAAATACATTGCCTTTAAACTGATCTTTCGCAAAGATGCACTCACGGAGGATATCTTTGAGATTATCATTATTTGTAATATGATAAAGCTTTGTAGCAATCAAAGTAAGCGTAGAAAGGCGCTGTTGACCATCAACGATAAACACCTTCCCCTCCACTTTATTAGTGATAAAGACATTGAGATAATACCAGTTATACTTTTCCAGCACCTCTTGTGACATTTCCTCATCCTTATGCTCTTTATACGAGATTTCGAAGGCGTAGAAGATATCGTTCAAGAGAACCTCCACAGTATTCTTGGTCCAAACATACTCACGCTGATAGAAATCAACGTAATACACTTTCTGCTTCAAGCAAGTAAGTACACTTTGCTTATCAGGAATTATTTCTTGTGCCATATTATCTAGTTATTTTGTATGTAATCACTAAAATGATACCGATGTACTTTATACTGCTTGACAGCGTTATTTCTATATGTGAACACTGTCATCAATTAAGACAAGAATACGAAGTTTAGCCCTCTATTTGTTTTACTTCATCCACAGTCTTATTCAACATTCCAGCAATAGCATCAAGCGACATACCATTTTCCTGCATGCCCTTAATCATCTTACGAAGCATCTCATCCTTCTCCTTCAATTGACCATCCTTCTCCTTCAATTGACCATCCTTCTCCATAATAAGAGAATCTCTAGCTTCCAATTCTTTAAAGAATTCATCCTCAGCATTCATCTGATACCTCATATCAGGATCCGCCGCTGCCGATTGAAGACGACGGACAATGTACTCCATATCATTATCACCCTCAAACTGCTTATCATCAACCTTGATTACCTTTTTGTTGTCCGCAACATTCGTCTGGTCAAACAAGCAAAGAACCTTCTCCAAGCGATTGTTAACTCTACCATGCAACAAAGGAATCTGCACAATGATGCTATCATGCTGCAAACTCTCTACAAAAGGATCAGGAATGCCCTCCTCTACTTTTTTTCCATCATAATTATAAGCATGATGGTTGACATATATAACAGGCTCCTCTATCTTCCCCACACAATGACCTAGAAGATAGATAGCTACCATAGGAATAGCATACTTCTCATGCTCTTCCTTCAACATATTCTCCTCGTTGTTATATTGCAGTGCAAGATAACGACGGAAACGCAAAGTCTCAGTTGGCAGCCAGGTCTTTTGAAGTTCAATCAACATCAAGTGCGGCTGGTTGTCTTCATCTAACACAGTAGCAGCAAAATCGATACGAAACATAGAAATAGACTCACGACGGGTCAGATTCGCATATTCATTTCTGCGAATCTTCACATCAATAACTTTCTTCTTCAACAATGCCGTAAGAATGGTCTTCGCTATGCGATCATCCTCCATCAAGTATTTGAACACAGCATCATAAAGTGGGTTTGCTACATATACAACCATTATCTATCCTCCATTATTAATACGTTCAACTTTGCCGCAAAAATACGCTTTTTTCTTGAAACCACCAAGAAAATCACAAGAAATCTGCAAGTTATCAGCAAATTACCGCAAAATCAACTTCTCAGCAATCGCATCAAAGCAGGACGATTGCCGTAATTGTATTCTACCTCCTCCACAAAATCCAAGATAAGCTTCTTGGAAACTTCACAACAAGTGTACATACCCTTGATGTCATCCACGATATAGCCATAGCTCTTCGATTTTGCATAACTCAAATGCTTACGCAAATCATCAATAACATGCTCGGTATAAGTAGCTTGGTCTTCCTCGCTCATATAATGCGCATACTTTTTGAAGAGTTCCACTCGGCTGAACGACATTCTGTTGTCCATCAGAATCTTCAAGAGGCACTGATACTTTTTTTCTTCTACAATCATATCGCATACTTCGATGCAATCTTCATCCGTGATATGCGGAATATCCCCAAAGAGCTTCACTACAAATTCATCCCACTCCTCCTTGGCAACCAACTCCTTCAACTTCTCGAAGTAAGGTCGCTTATCCACCAAATGCTGACGGAACAACCTGCGGTATTCCTCAATAAGACCAGCCTTGTCATTACGCTTTTCCAAAATATCAATCTTTTGCAAATGCCAAGACTCTGTGGTATTGTATCCATCATCTCCATATACAGCAATCGTTTTGTCTATCTCTTTCAAGGCATCATTCTCCAATCCCTTTTCAAGAAGTTCATTGATTTTGAAGGAGCAGACATCAGGTACATACTTGTATTCTTCCATGATTGCATCCACTTCATTCTCTCTACCATGAGTCTGCAGATACTCAATCTTCTTGATGAGCAACTTACCCAACTCCTCAAATCGGAATAGCGAACTCAACTGGTCAAAGTTTTCGTCATTCACCAATCTCCTGTATTCGTATGTATGATGCTTTATCTGCTTGTCAAGGTCTGCAAGGTATGTATCCGCATCCGCCA
>ERZ1026858.1047-NODE-1047-length-14528-cov-5.696400_pt1 | contig 14528 bp, 10 predicted proteins | sample MGYA00380159_ERZ1026858 | MGnify/ENA primary metagenome ERZ1026858 (study PRJEB33269, sample SAMEA4719795) | human gut metagenome | biome: human-associated habitat; feature: organic feature; material: feces | place: Cameroon | collected 2013-10 ...
AAATCTGGATTACATACAGATTCATCCGACAACCCTCTATTCTCACAAACCGGGACGACGATTTCTGGTTTCTGAGTCCGTCAGGGGAGAAGGAGCATTATTGTATGATAAAAACGGACAGCGTTTTACTAATGAATTACAGCCAAGAGATCTGCCGAGTCAGAAAATTTTTTCGCAGATGGAGAAAGACGGAACAGAATTTGTGTGGGAAGATATGCGTCCGCTCGGAGAAAAGACGATCATGGAGCATTTTCCACATATTTATGAACAGTGCGTAGAAGAAGGATTTGACCCGAGAAAAGAGCCAATTCCGGTTGTTCCGGCCCAGCATTATTTTATGGGTGGAATTAAAGTTAACCTGGGAAGCAAGACGTCTATGAAAGGGCTTTATGCCTGCGGGGAAACGAGCTGTAACGGAGTTCATGGCAGAAACCGCCTGGCAAGCAATTCCCTGCTGGAATCTTTGGTCTTTGCAAGAAAGGCCGCAGATGATATGATATTTGGACAGGCACCTGAATATATAAAAGCAGATGCAGTCGATATGAAAATGTACGAAAACAGGGAAGAATTGCTGGATGGCTATCATAAGGCAGTATTAAACGAAATTGAAAGGATGAAAAAGAGTCATGAATAATATTACGATGAAAATGCAGGCAGATGAACTGATCCGTATGGCACTTCAGGAGGACATTACAAGCGAGGATGTTTCCACAAATGCAGTTATGCGCAGCGCAGTTAAAGGAAGTGTAGAACTTCTGGCAAAGGAAGATGGAATTATTGCCGGACTGGATGTATACGCAAGAGTATTCCAGATTCTGGATGAGAAGACTGAGATCAGCTTTAACGTCAAAGACGGAGATAGTGTAAAGAAGGGAGAGCTTCTTGCAACAGTAACCGGAGATATTCGTGTTCTTCTCTCCGGAGAAAGAGTTGCGCTGAATTATCTGCAGAGAATGAGTGGAATTGCCACCTACACGAATCAGGTTGCAAAGCTCCTTGAAGGAAGTAAGGTGACACTTCTGGATACCAGAAAGACCACACCAAACTGTCGTGTCTTTGAAAAATATGCAGTGCGTGTAGGCGGCGGATGCAATCACAGATATAACCTTTCAGATGGTGTACTTCTGAAAGATAACCATATCGGTGCAGCCGGAAGCGTGGCAAAAGCAGTAGCGATGGCAAAGGAATATGCACCATTTGTCCGCAAGATCGAAGTGGAAGTAGAGACGATGGAACAGGTAGAGGAAGCAGTAGAGGCGGGGGCAGACATCATTATGCTGGATAACATGACACCGGAAATGATGAAAGAGGCAGTAGACTTCATTGCAGGCCGTGCACAGACAGAATGCTCCGGAAATATTACAAAAGAAAATATTGCTAAAATTCTGGAAACCGGTGTTGATTTTGTCTCCAGTGGAGCACTTACACATTCCGCACCGATTCTGGATATTTCAATGAAAAATCTTCATGCGGTCGAGGAATAAAGATATGAATACTGCGCAGAGAAGAACTGAAATTTTAAAACTCCTTCATCAGGCAGAGAAACCGGTGGCGGCCAGAGCGCTGGCAGCACAGTTTGGCGTGAGCCGACAGGTAATCGTGCAGGATATGGCTGTAATCCGGGCCTCTACACCAGGGATTCTGTCTACTACAAAAGGGTATGTATTGCAGCAGGATAAAGACAGCGCATGTACCAGAGAATTTAAAGTCCGTCATGGACAGGAACAGGCAGCGGAGGAACTGAATCTGATCGTAGACTGCGGAGGCCGTGTAAAAAATATCAGTATCAGCCATAGAGTTTACGGGCGTGTCAGTGCGGAAATGGACATTCGATCCAGACAGGATGTAAATGAATTTGTCCAGGCAATCAACAGCAGCCATTCTACTGTGTTAAGCAGTGCAACTTCCGGATATCATTATCATCTGGTAGAGGCTGCCAGCCAGGAAAGACTTGACCTGATCGGAGAACAGCTGGAAAAGGCAGGATTTCTTGCGCCACTCCAGCCCTGGGAAGTGGAAAACCAGGAATAGTGGACAGGCATTTGCAGAGAAATTCAGATATCAGTTTAACAGAAATAAGTTTCCTGACCTGATTGTGAAGAGCAATAAGTAGTGGGAAATTGAGTACAGTAAAGGAAATAAAAAAATGACAATAGCAGAAATTCAGCAGGAAATCTTGCGGATGAAAAAAGAACAGGACATTTGCATTCTTGCACATGCATACCAGGGTCAGGAGATTCTGGAAGTGGCAGATTATACAGGAGATTCTTACGGACTGAGCGTACAGGCTTCCAAAAGAGACTGCAGCGGTGTGATTATGTGTGGTGTCCGTTTTATGGCAGAAACATGTAAGATTTTAAGCCCGAATAAGAGAGTATGGCTGGCAAATCCTGTAGCAGGCTGCCCGATGGCAGAGCAGCTTGATCTGGAAGGACTGCGCGAATTAAAAGCACAGTATCCGGATTATGCAGTAGTTGCCTATATCAATACAACTTCAGAACTTAAAACAGAATGTGATGTATGTGTAACCTCCTCTTCAGCAGTTGAAATCTGCCAAAAACTGGAGCAGGATAAAATCTTATTTATCCCGGATCCTAATCTGGGACATTATGTAGCAGAGAAACTTCCGGAGAAAACATTTGCATTTTACAGAGGCGGCTGTCCGAGACATATCGTAGTGAGTGCAAAAGACGTGGAAAAAGCCCGTGCAGCTCATCCAGACGCACTTTTCCTGGTACATCCGGAATGCCGCCAGGAAGTAGTAGAACAGGCGGATTTCGTAGGCTCAACAACGGGAATTATGGAATTTGCCAAAAAGTCAGAACATAAAGAATTTATTATCGGAACAGAGAATAGTATTGTAGAACATCTCCAGTTCGCCTGTCCGGATAAGAAATTCTACCCGGTTACGGTACAGCTTACCTGCATGAATATGAAAGTGACCACTCTGATGGATATTTATAACTGTCTGAAGGGCAGAGGCGGCGAAGAAATTTTCCTGCCACAGAATGTCATGGAAGGCGCCGGAAGATGCATTCACAGAATGGTGGAGCTGGGCGGCTGATATATATATAAAATTCTACTGGTCATTAGAAAAGAAAATTGGTACAATTATATGGTGGCAGAGTGGTATCACTTTGTCATCATTTTTGTTATCATCATGATAGAAAAATGATATAATGATGTTAGGGTCAAAAGGCATTTTGCCCCTAACTTGATATCTACGAATTGCTCCGCTGCAAAGCAGCTCCCGCAATTCTCAAACATTCGAAATCCGCTGATTTACTACGTAAATCGCTACTTTCTCATGTTTGGCGGGTCCCAAGTTCAAAAGTCTTATCGTGCAAGCACGAACGACTTTTTGGCCTTTTGACCCTGATATCATATAATAGTACTTACTAACATAATTATTTTCTGTAAGAGGAATAGAATAGTCTATTGCTTATATATCATCATCTTGTGAAGCGTGGAATGAGCAGTAACATAAAATAAGATCAGGAGTAGAGAATTGAAAAATATACAGGCAGACATTAAATCAGGAAATTTCAAACAGGCGTATCTGCTCTATGGAGAAGAGGCATATCTGAAGCAGCAATATAAACAGAATCTCATAAAGGCATTAAATACGGATGGGGATACCATGAATTTCAGTCATTATGAGGGAAAAGGTGTTGACATCAAGCAGCTGATCGATCTTTGCGAAACCATGCCGTTTTTTGCGGACCGCAGAGTAATCCTGCTGGAAGATACGGGATTTTTTAAGAATAAATGCGAGGAGCTGGCGGATTATATGAAAGAGCTGCCAGACTACCTGTGTCTGGTTTTTGCAGAATCTGAAGTAGATAAGCGAAACCGTATGTATAAAGCTGTAAAGGCGTGCGGAACGATCGCAGAATTTGCCAGACAGGATGAGAAAACACTGATGCGCTGGGCGGCAGGACTACTTGGAAAAGCAGGAAAGAAGATCACACAGAGGGATATGGAACTTCTTCTCACCAAGACAGGAACAGACATGGGAAATCTCAGAATGGAGTTAGAGAAGCTGATCAGTTATACTGAAGGACGGGACATAGTAACAGCAGAAGATATCGAGGAAATCTGCACTACTCAGACAACGAACAGAATTTTTGATATGGTACGTGCTGTAACCGAGAAGAATCAGAAGCGTGCATTGGATCTTTATTATGATTTGCTGACATTGAAAGAGCCGCCAATGAGAATCCTGTTTTTGCTTGCAAAACAATACCGTCAGTTACTTCAGGCAAAACAGTTTGCGGCAGCAGGACTTGCCCAGACAGAAATTGCCTCAAAGCTTGGGGTACCCAGCTTTGTTGTGCGAAATATCTCAACATGCGCCAGAGCGTATACCATATCCGAACTGGAGCAGGCGGTAGAGGATTTCGTGGATGCTGAGGAATCGGTAAAGACAGGACGTCTGGAAGATAAACTGAGTGTTGAGCTTCTGATTATTAAATATAGCAGTAAAGTAAGTACTGCAAATTAAAAAAGACAAACAAAAAAGACAGCCACATGACGGTGATGGCTGTCCTTTTAATTATAAGCTTATAATTAAAAATTCAAATATATGATTAGTCAATGCTGTTAACAGCTTTAGCTAAACGAGCAACTTTTCTTGCACAGTTGTTTTTATGATAAACACCTTTAGATGTAGCTTTGCTGATTGTGGAAACAGCATCTTTTAATGCTACTTCTGCAGCTGCTTTATCTTTGCTTGCTACTGCTGCTTCAACTTTCTTGATAGAAGTCTTAACTGCGGATTTGATAGATTTGTTTCTAGCTGCTTTTGTTCTGTTTACTAAAATTCTTTTCTTAGCAGATTTAATATTAGCCAATTCGTACACCTCCAATTTAATTCGATAAAATATTATTATACTCCTGTCATAGAAACAGACACGGGCGCTTCTATGAACATGCTTATATATACTACCCCAAATATTCTTTCTTGTCAATACATATTTCTATAAAAAAAGCTAAAAATAGATAGAAAGTAAGAGGTTTTGCTATTAGAACGGAGTGAACCGTAACGAGGTTTTTGATGATGCAGGACTTCACATTTTGATGAGTTGGATTATTTACAGTATTTTCTGAAATTGCTATAAGTGGGAATGGAAGAGAATGGAAAATATCTGTCTGATGGTAAAACTATAATACAGAATGGATGATGAAAATAAGGGAGGAAAGAAGAATGCTTGGAAGTCACGGAATAAGAACAGATCTGGCACTTGAAGCAACGGAACGATTTACTGAGGAAAATGTAGAAGTACGCGGTGTGGAAGTTACAGAAGATTATAATGAAGAAAAAGATATCCGCACGACTGTAGTAAAAATCACCACAGAAAACGGCGCCCGGACGATGGGGCGTCCACAGGGAAATTATATTACCATAGAAGCACCGGGGCTTTCTGTCCATGATGAGGATTACCACAGAGAAATTTCAGCAGAGATTGCCAGACATCTGAAAAAGCTGATAAATCTGGAGCGGGAGCAGTCGATTCTGGTAGTGGGCCTTGGAAATTCTGCAATCACTGCAGATTCCCTTGGCCCTCATGTAGTAGAGAATCTTAATATAACCCGGCATATAATCCGGGAATACGGCTTGCAGAGTCTCGGAAAGGAGAGGATGCACCGCACCAGTGGAATCATTCCGGGAGTTATGGCGCAGACAGGAATGGAGACATCCGAGATCATACAGGGAATCGTGGCAGAAACGAAACCGGATGTAGTGATTGCAATCGATGCGCTGGCGGCCAGAAGTACCAGGCGTCTCAATCGAACCATTCAGATTACAGATACAGGCATCAATCCGGGATCAGGAGTAGGCAATCACAGGGTAGGTCTTACAGAAGAAAATCTTCAGGTGAAAGTAATTGGTATCGGAGTTCCCACAGTAGTAGATGCAGCAACCATTGTCCATGACTCCATGGCGCATCTGCTGGATACACTGGAAGAGACAGAGCAGAAAGAATTTCTGGAAGAGATGATCGCGCCACATCTTCATACAATGTTTGTAACGCCCAAAGATGTGGATGAGACCGTGAAATATTTAAGCTTTACGATTTCGGAGGGGCTGAATATGGCATTTGAGGAAATATCAGAGTGAGAATAAGTGTATAAACAAAAAGATCGGGTCATAGGATAATTCAAGAGGTGATCCATGTGACAAATTTTCAGAAAGCGTTCTGCGTTGTGCTGAGCATGTGCTTTTTTGCCACTCTGGCGATGCTGCCGGGGGCACTTTTTACAGGAGAAAATGTGTACAGGCATCTGCCCCTGTACCGCTTTCTGGAAAAAAAGACTCAGGTACATTCCTACGAAGATCAGGAAACCTATGAAAAAATCGCAGGAGAAAATGGAAAATATCTGGGTGAACGTGCGAAGTCTGAACAGATGGAAGCCAAGGAAGAAGCCAATTCTTTGATGACGGAAGAATCGCAGAATCCGTCTGAGGGAGAAAAAGAAGCGGAAGCTTTAGCAAAAAAGAATAAGAAGTCAGACAATAAGAAACCAGATAAAGAAAATAAATCAGCAAAAGCTACGCCTGTACCAGAAGATACAACCGCATCTGACAAGAAATCAGAGTCAGAGTCAAAAATCTCTCCAGAGGTTCAGGAGACAACAATGCCAAACGAAGAGGATATACAGGGGGAAGATATACCAAAGGAAAATGTGGCAGATGAAACGCATATTCAGGAAAAAAAGTCAGAATTAAAAGAATCACCAGAGCCAGCAATCACCAATGAACCAGATGTCCACGATACTACAGAAACAATAGCAGCAGTAGTTCCTCATCCTGTAATTGACCTGTCCCCGGCGAAACTTGCAGACTATGATTATCTGCTGGGACAATTTTATATAGTAGATTCTAATACAGAAGCAGATGCCGTACAGATTAGCGCAGAAGACTTTCTGAATCAGGACTTTAAAATCTCCAAAGACACCGAGTCCCCACAGATTCTTATCTATCACAGCCATTCACAGGAAACATTTGCCGATTCCAGAGAAGGGGAGGAAGCAGATACGATCGTAGGTGTGGGAGATTACCTGACACAGCTTCTCACAGAAAATTATGGCTATAAGGTAGTTCATCTGAAAGAACAGTTTGACATGGCATCCGGTGAATTAGACCGCAGTTCAGCCTATGACTATGCCCGGGATTATCTGGAACCATACTTACAGGAAAATCCGGACATACAGGTAATCATAGATCTTCACAGAGACGGCGTCCCCGAAGACCGGCATCTCGTAACGGAAATCAACGGAAAGCCGACGGCTCAGATTCTGTTTTACAATGGTCTGAGCTATACAATAGAAAAAGGTTCTCTGGACTATCTGCCAAATCCCTACATACAGCAAAATCTGGCATTCTCTTTCCAGTTAGAATACCAGGCTGCTCAATACTATCCGGAATTTTACCGCGGAATCTATCTTGCAGGCTACCGCTACAATCTCCACCTTCGCCCGCGTTCCATCTTGTTAGAAGCCGGGGCTCAGACTAATACCATCCAGGAAGTAAAAAATGCCATGGAACCATTTGCGGATATTCTGAATAAAGTTTTGCAGGGATGAAAAAAAGTTATATCCAAATCAGGATGGCTTATATTTACGTAAAAAAATGTTTTTATAAGCTGTTCACAAGTAGATGACAAAGCTGCTCCAGATATGCTATAATACAAAATTAGCAAACTAACAACTATGAAAAGAACTTAGGAGGGAATTCCTGAATGATAGATCAGAGCAAAATCAGAAATTTCTGTATTATTGCACATATAGACCATGGCAAATCAACTCTTGCCGACCGAATCATCGAAATGACTGGTACATTGACAGAGCGTGAAATGCAGTCACAGGTACTTGATAATATGGAACTTGAGAGAGAGCGTGGAATCACGATCAAATCTCAGGCAGTGCGTATTGTTTATAAAGCCAAAGATGGCGAAGAATATATCTTCAACCTTATCGACACCCCGGGACATGTCGATTTCAACTATGAAGTTTCCCGAAGCCTCGCAGCCTGCGATGGTGCGATTCTGGTAGTAGATGCTGCACAGGGAATTGAAGCGCAGACACTTGCAAACGTATATCTTGCACTTGACCATGACCTGGATGTACTTCCGGTCATCAATAAAATCGACCTGCCAAGTGCAGAGCCGGATCGTGTAGTAAACGAGATTGAGGACGTTATTGGACTTGAAGCTCATGATGCACCGAGAATTTCTGCAAAAACAGGACTTAACGTAGAGGAAGTTCTTGAGCAGATCGTGACAAAGATCCCTGCACCACATGGCGATGTAGATGCACCGCTGAAGGCGCTGATCTTTGACTCTATTTATGACGCATATAAAGGAGTTATCGTGTTCTGCCGTGTGATGGACGGACGTGTAAAAAAGGGCACTCAGATTCAGATGATGGCTACCGGATTTACTACAGAAGTTGTAGAAGTAGGATATTTTGGCGCAGGACAGTTTATTCCATGTGAGGAACTTACCGCAGGTATGGTAGGATATATTACAGCCAGTATCAAGAACCTCGGCGATACCCGCGTAGGTGATACAGTTACAGACAAGGAAAGACCGTGTGCCGAAGCACTTCCGGGATATAAGAAAGTAAACCCGATGGTATACTGCGGTTTATATCCGGCAGATGGTGCGAAATATGGTGACTTGAGAGATGCACTTGAGAAATTACAGCTTAATGATGCTTCCCTTTTCTATGAGCCGGAGACATCAATCGCCCTTGGATTTGGTTTCCGTTGTGGTTTCCTTGGACTTCTCCATCTGGAGATCATCCAGGAACGTCTGGAAAGAGAATACAATCTCGACCTTGTAACTACAGCACCGGGTGTTATTTATAAAGTTCACAAGACAAACGGCGAAGTCATTAACCTGACTAATCCAAGCAACCTGCCAGATCCGTCAGAAATCGAATATATGGAAGAGCCAATGGTAAATGCTGAGATCATGGTAACTACCGAATTTATCGGAGCGATCATGGATCTTTGCCAGGAGAGAAGAGGTCAGTATCTGGGAATGGATTATATGGAAGAAACACGTGCGCTTCTGAAATATAAAATGCCATTAAATGAGATTATCTATGATTTCTTTGATGCGCTGAAATCTCGTTCCAGAGGTTATGCTTCTCTGGACTATGAACTCTGTGGATATGAGCGCAGTGAACTTGTGAAACTGGATATCCTGGTAAATAAAGAAGAAGTGGATGCTCTTTCCTTTATCGTACATGCAGATACTGCTTACGAACGTGGCCGTAAGATGTGCGAGAAGCTGAAAGAAGAGATTCCGCGTCAGCTCTTTGAAATTCCGATTCAGGCTGCGATTGGAAGCAAGATTATCGCGAGAGAAACTGTAAGAGCTATGCGTAAGGACGTACTTGCCAAGTGTTACGGCGGTGATATTTCCCGTAAGAAGAAACTTCTGGAGAAACAGAAGGAAGGTAAGAAACGTATGCGCCAGGTAGGTAATGTGGAGATTCCGCAGAAAGCGTTTATGAGCGTATTGAAACTTGATGACAAGTAAATATTGACAGAGAGTTGATATATTTATGAAAATAAATAAGAAGAAAATAGCAATACTATGTATGATATTGTTGAGCGTTTTGACTTCTGGCTGTGGAAAAGAGAAAACAGTAGATGAAGCATCCTCGCAGGTGATTCAGATCAGTGTAGCGCCGGTGGAGGCAACTCCTACACCTGCACCTGATCAGGTGGATTCAGCAGCTGTTGTCACAAATGGGAATCTGACGATGGTAAATAATTATCTGGCAGACCAGAGTACGACTGGCGTTTCCGCTTCTGAAATTTCGGACAGTGGAAATAATACAAATACAGACACAAGTACAGACGGTGGCACAGACGCATCAACAGATAGTAATACGGAAGATAACAGTGCAGTGGATAGTGAAGAATAAGAAAAGAGTTACTGTTCAGTTACTATTCACACGCCACTATCCCGCGAGGTGTTTTGGCATGAGAATGCCAAAATCCCGAGATAGTGGCGTTTGAAGCGTATATATGATAGCAGGAGAGTGAAATGGAAATAGAGAACGCAACGGGTTCTTCTATGGAAATCTACATCCACATTCCATTTTGTGTAAAAAAATGCGATTACTGTGACTTCCTTTCAGGTCCGTCATGTCCGAAAGAACAGGCAGAATATGTACAGGCTCTGCTTGCGGAAATCGATGCAGTAAAGGAAGGTAAAGGAAGGAGTGTATCCTCTATATTTATTGGAGGGGGCACTCCTTCTGTTTTGGATGAGAGATTCATTGGAGAAATCCTGAATAAAACAAGAAAGAATTTTTTGGTAGAAAATGATGCAGAGATTACGATTGAAGTAAATCCGGGAACTGCAGATCAGAAGAAACTTCAGGCGTACAGAACATTTGGCATCAACCGTCTGAGTATCGGTTTGCAGTCCCCAGATGACCGGGAGCTGAAAATTCTTGGAAGGATTCATAATTACGAGCAGTTTCTGGAAACCTGTAAATGTGCAAGAACTGCAGGTTTTGAGAATATAAATATTGACCTTATGAGCGCAATTCCGGACCAGACTTATGAAAAATGGTGCAATAATCTGCGAATAGTTGCAGAACTGAAGCCGGAGCATATCTCTGCATATAGCCTGATCATTGAAGAGGGGACACCTTTTGCTTCGCGACAGTTGAATCTGCCTGATGAAGATACGGAATACAATATGTATGAGGCAACTTCCCGCATTCTGAAAGAATATGGCTATGAACAGTATGAAATTTCCAATTATGCAAAGGAAGGCAGATGCTGCAGGCATAATGTGGGTTACTGGACCAGGCGGGATTATCTGGGATTCGGCCTTGGGGCCTCTTCTCTTTATGGAAAAGACCGTTTTGCCAATACGGCAGATATGAAGAAATATCTGGAAAACAGTTCCTCCCCGGAATTGATCAGAGAAAGAGAACCAGTTCTTACCAGAGAGGATGAAATGGCAGAATTTATGTTTCTTGGACTCCGCATGACAAAGGGAATTGCGAAAACTGATTTCAGGCAGAAATTTGGCTGTGCGATAGAGACTGTATATGGTGATGTACTAAAGAAATATGAAGCTATGGGGCTACTGTTGGAGAAAGATGGAAGAATATTCCTGAGCAGAGAGGGAATTCATGTGAGTAATTCTGTTATGGCTGATTTTTTACTTTAAACGCCTTGACGAACACATGTTCCTGCGCTATACTGAGTGCAGATTTAACCAAATCAAGTAAGTCCCCTGCGGGGGTTGCGAAGAGCAATAAGCAGTTGGAGAATTGTACACAATAAAAGCTGATCTTATGAAGAGTGCGAGAGCTACATTGTGATCTGGCAATGAGAAAATGTATTTATATATAGAAGAAACGGGAGGCAGACGATGGCTGCGGATACGACGAAGAAACAATTTATCAGAATCAGAGGAGCAAATGTTAATAATCTTAAGAATTTAAGTGTGGATATTCCGAGAGACAGGTTTGTAGTATTTACAGGATTAAGCGGGTCTGGAAAGTCATCGCTGGCTTTTGATACGATTTATGCAGAAGGACAGAGACGATATATGGAATCACTGTCTTCTTATGCAAGGCAGTTCCTTGGACAGATGGAGAAACCGGATGTGGAGAGTATCGAAGGACTGCCGCCTGCGATTTCAATCGATCAGAAATCTACCAACCGCAATCCACGTTCCACAGTAGGAACTGTAACGGAAATTTATGATTATTTCCGACTGCTGTATGCGAGAGTCGGAATCCCACACTGTCCGAAATGCGGCAGAGAGATTAAGAAACAGACAGTTGATCAGATGGTAGACAGCATCATGTCTTTTCCGGAGAGAACAAAGATTCAGCTGCTGGCTCCTGTAGTAAGAGGTCGCAAGGGAACTCATGCCAAGCTTCTTGAACATGCGAAGAGAAGTGGCTATGTCCGTGTGCAGATTGATGGAAATATGTACGAACTCTCCGAGGAGATCAGTCTGGATAAGAATATCAAACACAATATTGAGATTGTGGTTGATCGTCTGATCGTGAAACCAGGAATTGAGAAGAGACTTTCTGATTCCATCGAGACAGTACTTGATCTGGCGGACGGGCTTCTCATGGTAGATACCATGGATGGAAATATTCATAATTTCAGCCAGAGCTTTTCCTGTCCGGATTGTGGTGTGAGCATAGATGAGATCGAGCCGAGAAGCTTCTCATTCAATAATCCATTTGGCGCCTGCCCGGACTGTCTGGGACTCGGATATAAGATGGAATTTGACATTGATCTGATGATCCCGGATAAATCGCTGAGTATCCTGGAAGGCGCGATCGTGGTGACAGGATGGCAATCCTGCACAAGTGAGGGAAGTTTTTCCAGAGCAATTCTGGATGCGCTTTCCAGAGAGTATGATTTCAGTCTTGCGACACCATTCGAGGATTATCCGGAGAAGATAAAGAATATTCTGATTAATGGAACGAATGGACATTCTGTTAAGGTTTATTATAAAGGTCAGCGCGGAGAGGGCGTTTACGACGTAGCTTTCCCGGGACTGATCCGAAATGTGGAGCAGCGATACAGAGAGACTGGTTCTGACACTATGAAACAGGAATATGAGTCTTTTATGCGTATTACACCATGTAAAACTTGTAAAGGCCAGCGACTGAAGAAAGAATCTCTGGCTGTAACTGTTGCAGACAAGAATATTTATGAGATCACGAATCTTTCTATAGAGAAACTGAAAGCTTTTCTGGCTGACATGCAGCTTTCAAGCCAGCAGTTACTGATCGGAAAACAGATTCTGAAAGAAATTAAAGCCAGGGTAAGCTTCCTGTCAGACGTAGGATTGGATTATCTTTCACTTGGACGTGCGACGGGCACACTTTCCGGAGGAGAGGCGCAGAGAATCCGTCTGGCTACGCAGATTGGTTCCGGTCTGGTCGGAGTTGCATATATTTTAGATGAGCCAAGTATCGGTCTTCATCAGAGAGATAATGACAGATTGTTAAGTTCCCTGATGAAACTGAGAGATCTTGGAAACAGTTTGATCGTTGTGGAACATGACGAGGATACCATGCGCGCGGCGGACTGTATTGTGGATATCGGTCCGGGAGCGGGAGAACATGGTGGACAACTGGTTGCCATGGGAACAGCAGAGGAACTGATGAAGAATGAGAATTCTATCACAGGAGCTTACCTGAGCGGAAAGTTAAAGATTCCGGTACCAACGGAGAGACGTAAACCGACAGGCTTCCTTACAATCAAGGGGGCAGCAGAGAATAATCTTAAGAATATTGATGTGAAGATCCCACTGGGGATTATGACCTGTATCACAGGTGTTTCAGGATCTGGTAAGAGTTCACTTATCAATGAGATTCTGTATAAGCATCTGGCAAGAGATCTGAACCGCGCCAGAGTGATTCCGGGTAAGCATAAGGATATTCTGGGAGTAGATCAGTTGGATAAAGTGATCAATATTGACCAGTCGCCGATCGGACGTACACCGCGTTCAAACCCTGCGACTTATACAGGTGTGTTCGATCAGATTCGTGATCTCTTTGCCGCAACAGCAGACGCCAAAGCAAAAGGATATAAGAAAGGCCGTTTCAGCTTTAACGTAAAGGGTGGCAGATGCGAGGCATGCAGCGGCGATGGTATCATCAAGATAGAAATGCATTTCCTTCCGGATGTGTATGTGCCTTGTGAAGTCTGCAAAGGTAAGAGATACAACAGAGAAACTCTGGAAGTAAAATACAAAGATAAGAGCATTTATGATGTACTGAATATGACTGTAGAGGAAGCATTGACATTTTTTGAAAATGTTCCTTCTATTAAAAGAAAGATACAGACACTGTATGATGTCGGGCTTTCCTATATTCGTCTGGGACAGCCTTCTACAGAACTTTCCGGAGGAGAGGCACAGAGAATCAAACTTGCTGCGGAACTGAGTAAGCGAAGCACCGGAAAGACAATCTATATTCTGGATGAGCCAACGACGGGACTTCATTTTGCGGATGTGCATAAACTGGTGGAGATTCTGAAGAGATTATCTGAAGGCGGTAATACGGTAGTTGTTATTGAACACAATCTGGATGTGATTAAAACAGCAGATTACATTATCGACATTGGCCCGGAAGGTGGAGACAAGGGTGGAACTGTAGTAGCACAGGGAACTCCGGAAGAAGTTGCACAGTCACCGGTTTCCTATACGGGAAAATATGTAAAAAAATATCTGGAAAATTAAGCAGGGCTTTTCTTTTGGCTGGAAGTTGTATATAATAGAAGAGATTATTTATAGCAATTCTCGTAAATAATATATTTTGATCCGGCTTATCAGGATGTGAAGCCCTGTTGGACTGTTTTGATCGCATTATTTTATGGAGTTGTTATAACTAAACCGGATAAGTCCCCGGTAGAGACTGTAAAAAGTAATGATCAGTTGAAGGGGATGAGGAGAACGTAAGAACAGAAAGGGGATTTCCATGCCGGCAAGTGATATTGGAATTGACCTGGGAAC
>ERZ1026858.1050-NODE-1050-length-14480-cov-114.936222_pt1 | contig 14480 bp, 11 predicted proteins | sample MGYA00380159_ERZ1026858 | MGnify/ENA primary metagenome ERZ1026858 (study PRJEB33269, sample SAMEA4719795) | human gut metagenome | biome: human-associated habitat; feature: organic feature; material: feces | place: Cameroon | collected 2013-10 ...
ATGCTCAATTCAGTTGTTTGCTTCCCTAATTAAGTTTTCGGACAGCCTCCCCCTATACCCCTACCGCCTCTTCTGCAGATTCTGCAGAAGAGGCGGTTTGGTTTTTGATGAGAGCTGCTTATGGACAAGAAGGCAAGGCAAAAGACTATCTGGAGTCAAAGGGCATTGAGACCTTTTTGCCGCTAACGGAGAAATCTTATATTTGTCGTGGAAAAGTAAGGCATAAACAGGTTTCACTTATACCTAATTTCTTGTTCGTAAAGAGTAACGAGAAGGAAATGAAGAAATATGTAGGAAAAGGAGAGCTTACATTTTTTCATCATTACTATGTTCCTCATAAAGATGAGCAAGGTAAGAATATTGGTAAAAAAGGAATTAAGCCTTTGGTGATTCCGTTAAGACAAATGCAAAGTTTTATGAAATGGAATGCAGTCCAAGATGACAATAAATTGTTTATTGCCGATGATAACATGCCTTTTGCCAAGAATGATTATGTTAGGGTGATAGAAGGAAAGTTTGCGGGTCTAGAAGGATTTGTCTGCAGAATCAAGGGGCATTCCAGGGTTGGAGTAGCCATAGATGGAGTGGGAACGATATTTACGGCCTATGTACCAAAAGGAATGCTGAAGTTGATAGAAAAATAATGAACTACATAAAGTCTAAGGTATAATATTAAAAAATATCTATATGAATATCCCGGAATTTAATGATCGTAATTATCAGTTGGCTAGTTATATATCTGCTGGTGTCGTTACAGTCAGTGCTCTGTTTTTATGCTATGCTGTTGTGTTTTGTAGCGATTTTACCTTTAGTGCCCAATGGAACATTTTCAAGTCTCCTTTGTTGGGGCCTCTTTTTATAGTGGGGTTGGTGTTGGCTGTCCTTCATATAGGTAAAAACCATTATTCCTATGATACGTATGAGCAGGATGTATATCGTGATGGAACTAAAAGTAAGCCCCGAAAGAGCTACGACGTAATAGATAATGTAGAAGGCAGCTGTCTGGCTCCTCTTTTGGGGCATTTTCTTTTGGAGCCTTTTCTTTATGCTTGTTTGATTTATTATCCACTGATGTGCATAGTGGCTTTTGTGGGTAGTGTATTTCCATATATTTTGTCTGCATTGGTACTTGCTTTGTGCTTTTTGGTCTTCAGGTTCTCAAGCCTGTTCCATTTTCGCTATCATTCTGTGGTACTGATAGTTCTTTCTTTGGTATTAACCATTAGTTTTGCAATGGGTGGCATGGCTATTTTGGATACGGAAAGTGGTTCTGTTGATGCTACAGAAGATGTGGAATCGCAGTATGATTCAGATGAAGAATTTGAAGCAAGCGATGAATTTGAAGAGTCTCCATCTGTAAAAGATACTCAAACGGGGGATACTCAGACTGAGGATACTCAGTCAAAGGATGAATTTTAAGTGGGAATGAGTGATATTTGATAAAAATGAAAGTATGGTATTTTTTGAACTTTTCTCTACAGGTTTCATGTGTGTATGCTATGGCATACTTATCACACTTATCTTAATGGTACTGCTTTATTCGGCTTTGCGTCTGTTGAATCGGGGCATCGTATCTTCTATACCTTTTTATATAACGGGAGTATTTCTTTTTCTTTTACTTGTTGTACAGTTCTCTCTGATGATGGGGGCTTTTGAGGTAAAAGGTTATATAGATGGTGTAGAATCTTATGTTACCCAGTTGGTTGGAGGAATGACAGGTGTACTGGATGCTCAGGAGTCTCAAATGATATTGGAAAAAGTAACTGATCAGTATCCTTTGTTGGAAGTCTATTTGGATACTTATAATTTCTCAGGAAAAGAAATAGAAGGTTTGCCTGCTGCCGTGGCGGGAATCTTACGTGAAAACTTGGTAGGTTATATATGGCATCGGGTATGGTGGGTTGTCGGCTTGGTCATAGTGGCAAGCGTGATAGCTATTCTTACAAGAAAGCGCCCTGCTACTTACAACTTTGATAGTTCGTTGGAAGATTTGGGTATCTATTAATCCCTGTGCATATATTTTTAAATATAGTATAATAATAACAATAATAATAACTAGCAATTATAACATGAAAGAGAATCACATTCTTATTGGCCTTGGTGGCACCGGTGGCAAGGTGTTGAAGGCTTTCCGTAAGCGACTCTACAGAGAGTATAGTGATGAAGAGCGTGCCAAGCTCCCTATTGCATTCCTCTATGTTGACTCAAGTATAGAGGAGATGAAGCCAGGTGATAAAACTTGGTATGTATTAGGCAAGAATGCACAGTTTACAAATAATGAATTTGTCAATATCAAAGGTGTTGACATTAAGGCAATTTTGGCAAGTCCAAATAGCTATTCTGGTTTGCAGGGACTTATTGGCGATGGCGAGGTTATGGCAAAAACACTAGGCGAGGTAGGTGCTGCTGCGGCTCAAAAGCGTCGTGCGGGTAGAATCCTCTTTGGTTCCAGTGTTGATAAATATCTTAGTGCATTGAATAAGGCGTTCGAAAGAGTGAATTCAATAACAAAGGCCGAACGTACCAATATTTATATTTTTACGGGTTTGGCTGGTGGAACCGGATCTGGTTCCATTATTGATGTGATTACACAAACCAGAATGATGCTTCAGTTTCGACAGGAGTTGTCACAAGACGGTAAGACCGGAACGGCTATCGTGGTAAATGCGATGATACCGGAGATAACTCCTCCCGGCACTTGTGATGCTGGCAAGTATCATGCGAATGGCTATGCTGCTTTACAGGAATTGAATGCGTTGTTGTCTGGTAATTATAAGCCATACGACGTGACAGGTAATATGGAGCGACTGAACTTAGATTTAGTGAATAAGGTGGCTGATGGTCTCATCCTTTATAGCAATGCCAATGAGCATGGCTATCTGGTAGAATCTCATCATGAATTGCCGCAGATTCTTGCCGATTTTACTTATAGTAGAATCTTCTTGGAGCTGAATGATAACACGCAAGAGTTCTTGCGCAGCTATTCTTTTGAAAATATCAATGACTGGCGTGTGGAATATTATGAGAAGGCAAAGAATCATGCCATTATGCCTTATCGCACAAAGGCAGTAAGTTCTTTTGGTTTTAAGAGAATCATTATTCCTGAGGAAGAAATTGTCGAGTACTTTACCTATTCTTTCGGCCGACAGGCATTGTTGCAGATGCGCTTTAATAATTGGAGCGATGATTTAGGATTCAGAGATGTACCAGTGAATAAGGACTTCAATTCAGAGGTGGCAAGTTTTGAGTTGCAGGAAAGATGGCGTATTAGTGACAAGCACTTGATGCTCGAATTGCCGATATTGAAGGATGAGGAGAGCAAGGTTGGACCTTTCGCTCCTTACTGGGCAGGCATCATTCCTAGATGGGCAATGACCGCAGAAAAAGAGAATCAGCCATTGGCTCAACTTGAAATTCTTTGTGAAAAGGGATTTAATGAGTTGTTCCGAGGATATGGTGCCAAGCAATTCTATGAGAATAAGATAGCTGCTTGCGATAATCACGCTCGTGAGATTAAAAGCAGAATAGAACAATACGTCTTTGATCAGTGGAAGAATGGCGACTTATCTCTTTACAATATGTTGGAACTGGTTGACTGTATTTCTGAGGAGGTAACAAAGAAGCGCAAGAATATGGAGGCTTTGGCTCAGAATGCCCGCAAGCAGATAGACCAGATTATCCAGTTGCGTGATATTAATAAGAAAGAGTTTGCTGAAGTTCTTATCCAGCGATTGGTAAAAGGTAAGTACCTGACCAAGCATTCTAATATCTTGCAGAAATTGATGGTGAAGCGTTGCGAGGTGTTGGGTGCAGAATTTGCACAGGTGTTGTTGGCTAAGGTCGGCACTTTGTTAAGCAGTTTGAGAGGAGACATCGAAATCTTTGTGGCCACATTGAATGAGGCAATTACTTATAATGAGGCACAGGTGGCTGCCCGTTGCAATGACGAAGGTAATGGATTGGATAATCTGCAGAAGGTGGTAATCCGTTTCTACGACCAGAGTCGAGTAAAGAACTTTACGGAGCAGGTTATCAAGGATCAGAAGCGTCAAAAGGGAATGGCTGATGCCGTTAGACAAAGTATAGTAGAGACAATTGGAACTGATGCTACATTTGCTCGTGCCAATGCTGCTATTGGTATTGATAAATTGGCAGAATTGATGGATTCTGTGGTACGCCAGAGAGCTATTGCCATCCACGAAGATGTCTTGATAGAGGCTAATACGAAATTAATTAATAGAAATATCCTTGAACAATTGAGTGAGCGTTATTCTGACGAAGATTCGTTGAGAACATTTGCAAGGCAGGTTATTACTGAAAGTGGTGTATTCTTGCAGTTGAATGAGGCAGAGTTGCAGCGAACTGTTGGTGGTGAGAATAATCCTATTCCTCAGCAAGGACAGACGATTAATCGTAAAATTGTACTTGTGAACTTGCCAAAGATAGAAGGCAATGAGAAGGTAATAAGATTTGCAACTAAATTGAAGGAGGCTTTGAAGGGTGCTGTAGAATCTGATATTCAAGTATATGTTGATACGAATGGCTCACGTCAGAACGAGATGACGGTTCAGGCGATTACTTATTGCTTCCCTATTCGTTGCCTGAAGTATCTTTCATTCTATAAAGAGCGTTATGATTTACTTCTCAACGGTTCAGAGGGTAAACAGATGCGTGTGGTTCTCCATGGTGAGGGTACCGGTGAAGATTATCCGAAATTGGAGGTGCAAGGTGAGTTGAAGGGTTCGGAACTTCGTGCCTTGTATATGCCATATGCTATCATTGATTATGCTCTCGATTATATCAAGTTCGGTGACTTGATGGATGGTACTGGCAGAATGGCATTTGGTATCGTTTCAAAGGATCCGTTGCTTGGTCTGGAGAGTTTGTCGCCATTGGCAGATAAATTTAGTGGCATTGGTTTCAGTGCTGCATTTACAGAGGATTTGGGCGAGAGTTTGAAGGATAAGTATGAGGAAGTGGCTTCTACAACATTGATGAATGTCAATACCCGTAAGCAGACGCTGATTCCTAAGATACAGACCTTGCTGGGACAGGTAGTGTTGCCAGAGTGTGGTGGAAACCAGGGGTCACCTGAATTCTTGGAATTTGTAGGTTGGACCAAGAAAGCTTTGGAGATTATCCAGGATCCAACACCTATCAAGCGCAAGAATGCTTCTGCAATGGACAATGTTGGTGGCATTGATTTTGGCAGTTTATTGGGATAAGTGAATGTAATAAAGGTTGTCTAACCAGTTAAATATTAATAACTATGGCAGATAAAAAGAAAGATGTAAAAAGATATAAGTGTATAAATTTTGGTGCTTGTGCCAAGGCTGATAGCCAGGAAATAATAGAGTTTGATGCAATTGATGTGCTCGGCGGAACTCCTCCATGTCCTTGTTGTCATCAGAATACTTTGCAGGAAGAGGTTATAAAAGACCCTATTCCTGTAGGAAAGTATGTGGCAATAGGTCTTGGTGTTTTAGCTATTGTTGGTGGTGCAGCTTTTGGCATCAGTTCTATGAAGGGTGGAAAGGCTGTACCTGAGTCTATTACCTTAAATCATGTTTCTAAGGAACTCATGGTTGGTGATAAGGATACATTGAATGCCACGATTGCTCCAGAAGGTGCAGAAGGTACTGTTGTTTGGAAACGTAGCAAAGACCAGACCTTAGAGGTTAAGAATGGTATCGTAACAGCATTGAAGGAAGGTACAGGAAAAATCCAGGTTACTTTGGAAGGTGTTGATGGCGTAGAGGCTGTTTGTGAATATACGATTAAGGCTAAGGAAGAGCCAGTAGTAACGCACGAACCTGTCCAGGATCCAAATCCAGAAAAAACAGAAAAGTCAGTAACAAAGGAAAAGAAAACCGATGGTAGCACAACATATATAAGACCTACTGGTCCTGCCAAACTTGGTTATGGCTCATTTTCAGGAAAACTGAAGAATGGCAAACCTAATGGCATGGGTACCTTGCGATATACATCTTCTCATCTCATTGATAGCCGTGATCCTAAGGGACGTGTTGCACAACCTGGTGATTACGTAACAGGAGAGTGGAAAGATGGTAAGCTGGTTCAGGGTCGTTGGTTTGGTTCTGACAATAATGTCAAGGGTAGTTTGATGATTGGTATGTAAACAGAAAAGAAGCGTGTTATGAAAAAGCACTTCTTTTTGATACTAATAATGTTTTCGCTTGTTGGGCTTTCGAATCTGAAAGCTCAACAAGCGAGTTTTGTTTCTAAGTTGTTGGGAGATATGGCTAAGGATCTTCACTATCAGCTTGTTGATACGGTAAAGGCTGAATCTTATTCCATTGGCACGGCTTGGGGCAAAACAATTATGGTGGAATATGATGAACATCATGTGGTGACGCAGATTGGTCTCAAACTGTTTGCTCCTCAGATGAAGAAAGAGGTAAATCCGATTGTTTATAATTTCTTGGAGAGGTATTTCCTGGAAATCTATAATTGGAAGAATAAGACCACTTCTTTAGCCCAGAAGTTGAATGACGACAAGGTGTATTTTACAAAAGGAACAGTGGGGGATTGCGCTAAGATTACCGATCAATCTGTTTTTTCTCTCAGTCGTGTAGAGGATAAGTATTATGAGGTGTCTTGGCGAAAGAATCCTACAGCATCTCCTTTTTTATCTTTAGCTTTTCCTATCCAGTATGAATTGCTGTTAGGTATGCCGCAGGCAGAGATAGAGCAGACTATGCAGGAGCGAATATTGAGGGCTGGCAAAGGTAAGAAAAACGAAGAGAATGTAAAGAAAGAGCTCTTAAAGGGTAATATTTATTCTTCGCTTCCTAAAAAATACTATGCATTGCCTAGTGTCACCAACTCTAGCTATTATTACAAGGAAGGCAATGGAAAGTTTAAGTTGATTTGTGATACCATAAATCCCACTTATTCTGCCATGAACATTTTCCATGTTTTGACAAAGGCGAACAATCCGATTCATGTGGAGCAGAGTATTTATGGATTCAAGAAATTGAATTATACGATATCTTTGCACCAGTGGCTCAATTATTGCCAGGCTGAGAATTTGACGGTTTATACTGCCGTGGAAACAGAATATGATGCTGCAACCCAAATCTTATTAATCGCAGAAAATAAGGATTTGGGCTATAATCATGTGCTTTCTGTTATGGTACCAAAGGATTTTGCCATTGTTTCTAACCGGGCATTAACAGCGAAGCTGAATGCTTTTATTACCACCCACAATGTAAAAAACTTGTATCAGCAATATAGAAAAACCAATAAAAAGAAATTTTAAACATGAAATGTAAAGTATTACTGTTGCTTGTCATGTCTATTAGTTGTTTGATGTCTTATGCACAGACAGAAGATGTTGCGGCTGCTACCAAGAAAATTAATGCAATCAAGAAAGATTCCAAGTATCTTTATGCAGAGTCAACGACAAGTAATTGGGAGCAGGCTTATGAGAATGCCAAGGCTTTGTTGGATACCGAGATTGAAGGCTGGGTGAATGAACAAAGTAAAAAAGAGCAGAATAAGCAGACTTCTGTAACTAAGGGATATGTGGCCCGCATTAATAATCAGGTAATGGAGGTAAAGACTCGTAGAGGAAAATTATTCCGGGTGTTTGTCTATATTCAGAAGAGTAATATCCTGACTTATACGGAAAATGATGATTTCTTGGTTACGAAGATGGATAGTGTTGGAGAGGTAAGTAAGAAAACGGTGAGTTCCGTTTCTACAGTCTTGGAAAGCATGGTTGAACCCGTGAAACAATTCTCTTATGCCTTGACAGAACAGGATAAGACTTTCCTTTCATTGACGCAACCGCAAGATATAGAATCTTTTCTGAAGACGCATACTGACCAATATGGAAAATTGTCAGCTTTACCAGAACAGCAAGATTATTATATTATTGTGTTTGCAAAGCAATCTATAGTTGCACATCTGAAGAAAACGGCTTTGGAAGGCGTAGAAACTTCAAACAATCATTTTCCTGTAGTTAATCTGAATAGTTTGTCTGTAGATAACTTGAATGACTATAAAGAGAAAGGCTGGGGAGCGATTTGGTTTGTTATGAAATAAGTATTTAGTAATTAGTTTAGAGCATTAAACAAATGAAAAAATATATTTTAGCATTTTTTGTTTTCCTGTCGCAGTTGACGAATGCTGCGGTTCAGGTGTCTATCACAGATGGAATTTCCAATGCAAGCGTGAAAGCTAAGATGGAGAAAACCATGTCGGCTTTTCTAACAGAAGCGAATGCTGCGCAAGCTCAGCGTCGTGCGCTCGATTTTGGAGGCTTGGGTATTTCTACAACGGTTCAGGAATCTGTTTCTATGTTGTGGGAAAATAGTCCGTTCGAATGTACGGATGAAGAAATCGTAGAGCATTGCATTCTCACAGGTTCCGGTTATCAAGTGCGTAACATTCCTTTGATGATGCGCCCAACTGATGAAAATTTTAATGAGGAAGAGTATCAGGAAGCTGTGTTTAGTTTCGATAAAAATGGTAATATGGAGAGTTTCTATCTTTCTATTTCAATGAATCAATATTTGAAAATCATTAAATCGAACTTGGAAGTGACTGATTTGCGTCGTCGTCAGTTGATTCTCGACTATGTGGAGCGTTTTCGCACTTCATATAATCAAAAAGATTTGGCTTTCCTGAATCAGGTATTTTCTAATGATGCCTTAATCATTACGGGTAAGGTTATCAAGCAGAGCAAGGATGGTGTTCGATTGCCAGATAAAATCGAATACAATAAGCGCTCGAAGCAAGAATATCTTGCTAATTTGAAAAGACAGTTTGCACGTACCAAATATATCAAGGTGACCTTTGATGATGTAGAAATCAGACGATCACCGGATGTTAATGTGTATGGAGTGACCGTACGACAGGGATACACCACAGATAACTATCATGATGATGGCTATGTATTTATGGTTTGGAACTTTAGTAATGAAGATGCTCCAAAAATTTTTGTGAGAACCTGGCAGCCAGAACTCTTGAATGGTAAAACTTTGCCAAAGGAAGAGGTGTTCAGCCTTGCTGATTTTGATTTCTAAAAACTAAAAAATATTTTTATTATGAAGAGACTATTATTGTTGATGGTTTTTGTGTTTGCATTAGCAGCTAGTGCACAGGCACAGTCGTTAAAGCCTAAGGCTTTTGGGCTGGAACAGAATAATGCGATGGCTTCTCGTAATATCAGAAAAGATGAGAAGGGTGAAAATTGTGCCTTGATTCTTGTTGATGTGGTTGGAGTGGGCAACATTAAGTTCAAGGAAGCGGTAGGTGAAACAGACTATGCGCTGAATGAATATAAGGTGTATGTTCCTAAAAATACCAAGACATTGACCTATTCTTATGATGGGAAATCGGGAGTTATTAAATTGGATGGACAGGGACAGACTTTAGAGTCTTTGCAGACTTACCGTCTGGTATTAGAAACTGAGAGCAGAATGCGTTCTGCGATATTCTATGTGAATCCACAGGATGCGCAGCTCGTATTTGATGGCAAAGTTGTAGCTTTAGACCAGAATGGAGCGGTAGCTATAGACAAGCCTATTGGTACATATTCCTATACTGTACGCTCTAAAGGATATCTTGACTATTCCGGAAAGGTTGAATTGACGGAAGATGTGATCAATAAGACTGTAGATGTTCAGCTTGAGGAGAAAATGTATAATGTGGCATTGAATTGCCCTGTCAAGGAAGCAACATTGTTTATAGACAACGAGCCTTATGGAAAGATAGGGGAATTGGGTGAAAGTGTGCAACTGGCGGAAGGAAAGCACACTTATCGTATTACCCATGAAGGCTATGAGGATGCTATGGGAGAAATTTCTGTGTTGAACGACAAGGTTTCTCTCAATGTACAGATGAAAATGATGAAGGAGAAAAGAAAGGTATTTAGAAATGAAAGAACTAAAACTACGATTTCTATGCGAAATCACATGGATGTTCTTATTTCTGGTTTAACCTACTTGGAGGACGATTTTAAGTCATATCTGGGAACATTTTCTTTTAGCTGGTCACAGCATACACTTGGCGTATTGACATTCCGTGAGGGTATTGAAATAGGTGCTGGTATTGCTTCTGGCGATTATTCTCGTAAAGTATTTGATAAGTATCATGATAATCAGATAGAGAAGAAGAATGCTGTACCTCTCAATGTAAACATTCCGGTACAGATGGGTTTGTCCTTACCGTTAAATGCTTATAATACCTGCTTTGTTTCTTTCTTGGGTGGTGCTTATGGTGCTTATTACTATACGGGGCACAAACCATCTTCTATGAATGAGTCTTATGATAAAGAGGTAAGTACTGAAATTTGGGATTGGGGTGTACGTTTGAACGTCATGTTATATTTCAAGAAGTTTGTCTTGGGATTCGAAGGCTCTCGAAGCCTCAATAACCCAGAAATTGGTACTGTGGTTGGTATCAAGATGGGTTATAAGATTGCTCTTTAAATCATTCCTATAATATACTATTATATATAAATATTAAGGAAAATGAAACAAAGAATATTTTTAGTCTTCGTGTTCCATTTTATTTGTCTTGTTGGTTTCTTCTTTCCGACAAGACAAGTCCTTTCTGGCAGTTTCATTCAAGCACAGGAATTAAAGGTGGAAAGTTGTAAGTACAATCCAGAGAATCGTTATGCGCAGGAGCATCCTCGCTCTTGGGATGATGTGCCATGTGCTGCAGTTATTATAAAGACTCCTAACATTGATGGAATCACCTTTCCGTCACGTAAGCAGTTTGTGGGTGATGTTAGTTATCAGGATGGATGTTATTACTTGTATATGACTCCGGGGGCTTATCGCCTAAGTATGCTTCATAAGGATTTCCAGCCTTTTAATCTTGATATGAAAGAGAAGTTTGGAATACGAGTAAAAGGTGGTGAAACCTATGAGATAATACTTAGTAAAACGGATGCTCCTGGAAAAAGTGGTTCCCCTGTTGTGGTCTTTAAGGTTACTCCAATAGTAAAAGGTGTCATTGTGTGTGATGATGTGGAAAAACCGATTTCTTCAGATGGAAAAGTTGAGTTTTCTCATCCTATGGGAGAAGCTAAGTATGTGGTTAGGGCAGAAAACTATAAGAATGTATCTGGTATAGTGAATATCACGCAGGCAACAGTGGCAAGAAATGTACATTTGCGTCCCATCACGGTTGGAGTAGAAATCCGTTGCAATGAAGATGATGCCAAAGTCTATGTAGATAATGTGGATTATGGCAAGGTGGGTAAGTTGCAGATTCCTTTGGGAGAGCATCAGATTAGATTGCAGGCAGAAGGGTATGTAGATTCCAATCAGACGTTGTTGGTGACTAGGGAAACTGCTTTCTTGGATGTGAAGTTGCATAAGAACGAAAACAGGGTAGAGATTCATCCAACTCCGATTAGGATATATGGCTCTACGCGAAAGTTGTATAAAAACAATAAGGAAATTGAAGGATGGAGATCTGGAGATATTGTTTTGTTTATGCCTGGTAAAAAATGCATTCTTTCTGATGATGACGATAATAGTTGTATGTTTAAAGCGGGTACAGAGCCTAAGACTTACCGTTTTACAGGATCTAGTATGACAGAAATACCGGCGGATGGAGACGGAAAGTAATTGTAAATTCAAATACAAAGAATAGGAGGAAAATGAAAATAGGAGGAAAACCTATTTCATTTTCCTCCTATTCTTTATATCTGGATATTATCTTTTTCTCATTACTTAACCACTACTTTCTTGTGGTTGCGAATGTAAATACCCTTGGTGTTAGGCGTTACGGCCTGGCCTGCCAAATTGTAATATACATTGTTGCCTTTGGCATTTCCCTTTATTTTATCCGAAGTTGTAACTTGGTTGATGCCTGAGGCAACTTTATCGCCCAGACGATAGAGTTTCACACCATGGCTTGGAACCTTTGCGGTGATAGTGCCAGTGGCTGTACTCAGGTACTCCTTTTGCCAGATGTCATATACAGGAACAGATTCGTTTGCTCCATAACCAATCTTGGTGAGATCGAAGGTGTAACCGGCATTCTTCGTTACGTAGAACTGGAAGTCCATGGTTGTACCTGAAGAGTTCGGATTATCGGTGTCGCAACTGCTGTCGTAACCGCATAATGCGCGGAATTTCTTGTATTTGTGGCCTGCTGGCAAGTTATAGATGAGGGTACACTGGGCATTCATGCCAAGTCCCGTCTCGTAGGTCTTGCCTTCCACGGTGAGCGTTCTTCCCTCTACATTCTGGTTTACATGGAGTGAGCCCCATGAAGATGAATATGAGGTGTGCTTCAGGGTGGTGAGGGATGTCTCATTGCCTTCCTCGTCTATCAGCACAGGGTTGATGAGGTTGGCACGGTCGTATGCGAAACCATCCCCCCAATCGCTAACTACAATCTTCAACTGTTCGGCATCGGCAATATCAAATTCCTGCATCATGCTTTTGGTGCCAGTACGGGAAATCAAACCAGTATGACTTGCGTAGTTGTTCTGTTCGCTGGTCAGAGGATTCTGGTCGAATACCATGAAGCGGATGGAGGTTGTAGAGTTGGTCTGACCGATACCGGAATCGTCTGCGGCAGCCTTCGCCTTGAAGCGTACTACATCCATATCATCAGGAATGGTGAAGAAGAGGGCAGCATTGGCATCTGCAGAGAAGCCGCGGTCGTAGGTGGTGCCGAGTACTTTCATTTTGCCACCTGTTGACACGTTCTTGTTTTCCACAATCTTGTTGAAATAAGATTTGGTGTAATCGCGGGTCTTGTATTTACCGGTAAGTTCCACTTCTGTTCCATCTCTTAATACCAGGGTAGGGTTCAGCCAATCGGCATGGTCGTAATTCCAGTTGTCGCCTGCATCATCTACTACGAGAACCAGGGTTTTGCTGCCTTGTGGCCATTCGATATCTACATCCACGGCATGACCGTCTGTGGTATAAGCCACGGTTTCTGATTTATACAAGGCTTTTCCGCCTACTACCCAACGGGTGTTGTCTCTTTGGAAGAGTGCCAGGTATTTGTTGCCTGTTGCTGGGTCTGTAGAGGTCCATGCCACCTGTCCATTGTCTTCGTTGTTCTCCACCTGAAGGGCGTTCTGTCCGTATTTGTGCATCTGATGGTATTCTTCGTTGGTGAGCAGAGAGTTGGTGAAGTCATCGTTCTTGGTCATTTCACCACCAAAGAAAAGTGGAGAGTGGCAGATTCCCCAAAGACTCATCATGCTCATTTGCTCGTTTTCTGTCAGTCGGGTCCAGCGACCTTTATCTGCGTTGGTGTAGCCTGGGTCTGCGATGGTCATGGCTATCTGCCCCAGTGGGAGCATGTCACAGTCGGCATAGTTGCCTGGGCGTGCATACTTGCTCCATACATCAGCTTCGTTGAACACGGCATCTACAGAACTCCAGTTGTCCCAGAGGTCATCCATCATTCGCCACATATTGGCATTGTCGAGACATTCTTGTGCATACTGATATTGGGTCTTGCCTGGACTGAGGGATAGCACGATAGGGCGACCTGTTTGGTCGATAGCCTTACGAATCATGTGAATTTCGTCGGTGTAGAAAGGACGTGAGAGATCGTCAATCTTGATAAAATCAACCCCCCAACTGGCATAGAGGTCCATGATGCTGTTATAGTAGAGCTGACCGAATTCGTTGTCCTGTACCAGCAAATTATCCTTTAGCCAGGTGCAAGGAGAGGTGGTACCGTTATAGACTTTCGACCATGCGGTAGATTCGCTGCCTTTCAGCTTGTATTTGTTGCTTCCTACCACCGATTTCGGTACACCACGCATGATGTGGATGCCGAATTTCAATCCCATGGAGTGCAGTTTGTCGGCAAGAGCCTTAAAGCCTTCGTTCTTTCCATTCTGCATGGCAGAAGGGAAGCGGGTAGGAGATGGCAGGTAGCGACCGTACTCATCGAGCACGTAACCCTGTGTGCCTTTCTGGTTGTAGTTGCCGCCGCCTAAGGAAGGATGGTTGCAATACCAGCGGATGTCGATGACTACGTATTCCCAACCATGTTTCACGAGGTCGTGGTCCACAAGATACTGTGCGTTCTGCATTACTTCTTTCTCTGTTACTGATGAATAGTAACAATCCCAGGAATTCCAGCCCATAGGTGGTGTCTGTGCCCATGTGCGGAAGGTTGCCATGTCTTCGCTCTGTGCCTGTACGGTAGAAAGGGAAATAAGCATGGCTGCAAATGTACCAAGTACTTTTTTGTTCATACTTTAAAGTTTTAAAATGTTAGTCGTTTTTTTGATGTTTATAGATCTTTCTTGTTCCTATAAAAGATAACGATAGCTTCCCGAAGTTTATTGTTTTTCACTTCGGGTATTTTTTTATTTTGTTGTTATTGTTGCGTTATCTAATAGACTCATTGGTATTACCATGACTAAGGCAAAGTTCAGGGAGTATTGTGAGAAGAGTTCCTAGAAACTCTCCTCTACCCCGTACAATGGGACATTCTTCATCCACTCTTGCTCC
>ERZ1026858.1057-NODE-1057-length-14422-cov-5.617665_pt1 | contig 14422 bp, 14 predicted proteins | sample MGYA00380159_ERZ1026858 | MGnify/ENA primary metagenome ERZ1026858 (study PRJEB33269, sample SAMEA4719795) | human gut metagenome | biome: human-associated habitat; feature: organic feature; material: feces | place: Cameroon | collected 2013-10 ...
ATGCAAGCATTTTACACCTGTTTTATGAAATTTTGCTTGGCTCTGAACAGTTACATTTTATCATAAAAAGAACATAATTTCCTATATTTTACCACATACTAATTAAAATATAATTATGGAGGAGATGTGCCATGAAAGCCACAGGGATAGTCCGGAGGATAGATGATCTTGGAAGAATCGTAATTCCGAAAGAAATAAGAAGGACATTGCGGATCCGCGAAGGTGATCCACTGGAAATTTTTACAGACAGAGAAGGAAAGGTCATTTTAAAGAAATATTCCCCAATCGGTGAATTAGGAACACTGGCAGGGATTTATGCAGATAGTCTTTCGAAGACACTTGATTGTACAGTCTGTATCACTGATACAGATCAGGTGATCGCAGCAGCAGGAAACGGGAAGAAAGAACTTCAGGAAATGCTGTTGAGTGCAGAGCTGGCAGAAGTGTTTCAAGAAAGAAAGACCGTGTTGAAAAAGAGCGGTGACGCTGAGTTTGTAGCAATTACAAAAGACAGGAGTGAATACAGCGAGGAAATAATCAGTGTGATTCTCAGTGAAGGTGATATTGCAGGTGGAGTGATCTTTCTGCAGAAAAATGAGAAAAAGCATTTTGGAGAAATGGAAAAGAAGTTTGCGGCAGGCGCAGCAGATCTGCTTGGGAGGCAGTTGAGTTAAAAGTGTCATATTTTTCCAGGAGGATGCATAGAATAGTATCAGTGGAAAACCGGACATGCATCGAAAGGAAAAGAAAATGAGAGAAAATCATGGAAAAAAAGGGATAATATACGCAGAAAATTTGGTGAAGGCATTACTTTGCGCTTATCTTGTCACAGGAATGTTTCTGTTAATTCTTGCACTTCTCCTTTATAAAGCAGGATTGAGTGAAGAAAATGTAAATCTGGGAATTATTCTCATTTATGTAATAGGAACTTTTTCCGGTGGTTTTGTGATGGGAAAACTGGAGGGCCAAAAGAAGTTCCTCTGGGGACTTGGAACCGGTGTGGTTTATTTTGTTTTATTACTGATCATCTCATTTGGAATGTACCGTGAGGTTTCGTCGGGGACAGGAGATTTGTTTCTGACATTTGTACTTTGTACCGGAGGCGGAATGCTCGGTGGGATGGTCTCATGAAGAAAAACCAGACAGATGTGTGAAAAAATACTTTAAAAACCTGGCTGTGTGTGCTATAATAGCGAAAGCAATATGTGCGAAGTTAGGAGGAGTAAAAATGAAACACATTAAAACACTGAATACACAGACACTGAACAACACAGTTAAAAAAGGTGGATGCGGAGAGTGCCAGACATCTTGCCAGTCTGCATGTAAGACATCCTGTACAGTAGGAAACCAGACTTGCGAAAACGCAAAATAAGAAAACCTGAAAGTGAAGATAATGTTGCTGCAAAGTTGCTTTGAGCGGTGATACTGCCTGCAATTATGCGAAAAACAGCAACAGGATTACAGGTGAGGCAGCGGTGCAAATCGCTGCCTTAAGCATGTTTTAGACGTATCTGCTTAGAGCTGCATTGTGAAAATGCCGGGCTTTGAACAGTTACAAATAGATTTACAAATACATATAGAAAGCGAGGTATCCACGTGATACATCAGTACCAGAACAATGGATATAATATCGTCCTCGACGTGAACAGCGGAGCTGTACATGTTGTGGATCAGGAAGCGTATGATGTCATCGAAGTGCTTAATCGCATGAATGAAGATCATACAGTGGAGACATTGAAATCTCCGGAAACAGCAGAAGCATTGAAAAAAGAGCTTGGAGAGAAATATTCTGAGAAAGATCTGCTGGATATTTTAGAGGCAGTAACAGAACTGACGGAACAGGGACGTCTGTTTACAAAAGACATTTATGAGAGCTTTATCGACGTTGTAAAGCAGCGAAAGACAGTTGTTAAGGCTTTATGTCTTCATATTGCACATGACTGTAACCTTGCCTGTAAGTACTGCTTTGCGGAAGAGGGAGAATACCACGGCCGCAGGGCTTTGATGTCTTACGAGGTTGGTAAGAAAGCACTTGATTTCCTGATCGCGAATTCAGGAACAAGAAGAAACCTTGAGGTTGACTTCTTCGGTGGTGAGCCGCTGATGAACTGGCAGGTTGTCAAAGACCTGGTTGCTTACGGAAGAGAGCAGGAGAAACTTCATGACAAGCATTTCCGTTTCACACTGACAACAAACGGAGTTCTTTTGAACGATGAAGTTCAGGAGTTCGTGAACAAAGAGATGGACAACGTTGTCATCAGTCTTGATGGAAGAAAAGAAGTGAATGACCAGATGCGCCCGTTCCGTAACGGAAAAGGAAGCTATGATCTGATTGTTCCGAAGTTCCAGAAGCTGGCAGAGAGCCGTAATCAGGAGAAGTACTACATTAGAGGTACATTTACAAGAAATAATCTGGATTTTTCCAAGGATGTAGAACATTTCGCAGATCTTGGATTCAAGCAGATGTCAATCGAGCCTGTAGTAGGTGATGACACAGAACCATATGCAATCCAGAAAGAAGATCTTCCACAGATCTTTGAAGAATATGATAAACTCGCAAAATTCCTGATCGAGCGTGAGAAGAGCGGAAGAGGATTCAATTTCTTCCACTTCATGATCGATCTTGAAGGAGGACCGTGCGTGTCCAAGCGTCTGTCCGGCTGTGGTTCAGGTACAGAGTATCTAGCAGTGACACCTTGGGGAGATTTCTACCCATGTCATCAGTTTGTAGGACAGGAAGAATTCCTCATGGGAAATGTAGATGAGGGAATTACAAAACCGGAGATTGCGGAAGAATTCCGTGGATGCAGCGTATATTCCAAGGAAAGCTGCAGAACCTGCTTTGCCAGATTCTACTGCAGTGGCGGCTGTATGGCGAATTCTTACAAGTTCCACAATACGATCCATGATACTTACGAAGTGAGCTGTGAGATGGAGAGAAAACGTGTGGAATGTGCGATCATGATAAAGGCTGCCCTGGCGGATGAAGAACAATAAAGTTAGAGAGCAGCAGTCAAGAAAGGAAAGAAAGAGATGAAGAAAGGTAAGAGTATTCTCAGCCTCATTCTCGTAATCGCAGTTACAGCACTCTTCGGTATGACCTGTGTGCTTGGACTTGATTTAAAGGGAATGGGAGCTGCGAAGAACATCAATCTCGGTCTTGACCTGGAAGGCGGAGTCAGCATTACATATCAGGTAAAAGGTGACAAGCCATCTCAGGCAGACATGGATGACACCGTGTACAAGCTTCAGAAACGTGTGGAGCAGTACAGCACAGAGGCACAGGCTTATCAGGTTGGAGACAACCGTATCAGTATCGAGATTCCGGGTGTGAGCGACGCAAACAAGATCCTGGAAGAACTCGGACAGCCGGGTTCACTGTACTTTATCAAGCATAAAGACAGTGAGGGAAATGAAAACTATTCCCTGACAGCTTCCGGATACACACTGAATAAGTCGATCGACGAACTGAAAGATACAGACTCTATCGTACTGACAGGTACAGAAGTAAAGACAGCTTCAGCCGGAGCGATCAATGACTCAACAACAGGAAACAAAAAGTACGGAGTTGACCTTGAACTGACAGAGGAAGGTGCTGAAAAATTTAAGGCAGCAACAGAAGAAGCTTATAACAACAATCATGATACAATTGCTATTTACTATGATGGTGCTCTGATCAGTGTTCCAAGTGTAAAAGCAGTGATCGAGAATGGAAAGGCTCAGATTTCAGGAAATATGGATTACGAAGAGGCTGATAATATTGCTTCCACGATCCGTATCGGTGGACTGAATCTGGAACTGGAAGAGCTGAGTTCAGAAGTCGTTGGTGCACAGCTTGGACAGGACGCTCTGAAAGGAAGCTTGATCGCCGGAGCAATCGGTCTGGCAATCGTATGTGTATTCATGTGTTGGGTATACCTCCTTCCGGGACTTGCATCCAGCCTTGCACTGATCCTTTACACAGAACTGATCCTGATCCTTCTGAATGCATTTGATATCACACTGACACTTCCGGGTATCGCAGGTATCATCCTCGGTATCGGTATGGCAGTAGATGCGAACGTTATCATCTTCGCCCGTGTGAAAGAAGAGCTGACAGCAGGAAAGAGTGTACACGCTTCTCTGAAATCAGGATTCCAGAAAGCAATGTCCGCAATCGTTGACGGAAATATCACAACGCTGATCGCAGCCGGTGTGCTGTGGCTTCGCGGAAGTGGTACTGTCAAGGGATTCGCCCAGACACTTGCACTGGGTATCGTCGTATCCATGTTTACAGCACTCGTGATCACAAGACTGATCATCTTTGCATTCTATGGAGCAGGCATCCGCAATGAGAAAGTATACGGAAGACATCTGAAAGAACGTAAACCGGTTGATTTCCTTGGAAAGAAAAAGATCTTCTTCATCGTTTCAATCATCCTTTGCCTGGCAGGACCGGTCATGATGGGTGTGAACCATGCAAGAGGAATCGGCGCGATGAACTACAGCCTTGATTTCGTAGGCGGTACTTCAACAAATGTAACATTTGATAAAGAATATACTCTCGAAGAGATCGACAGCCAGATGATCCCAAGTCTGGAAGAGATCACAGGAGATAAGAACATTCAGGTTCAGACAGTAAAAGAGAGCAACCAGGTAGTCTTCAAGACACAGACACTTGATCTTGAGAAACGTGAAGCACTTGCTTCCTATTTGAATAAAAATTATGGTGTAGAGGCATCTGATATCGCAACAGAGAATATCAGCTCAACAGTAAGTTCCGAGATGAGAAGAGATGCTGTTATAGCTGTGATCATTGCTACAATCTGTATGCTGCTTTACATCTGGTTCCGTTTCAAAGATATTCGTTTCGCAACAAGTGCTGTTATCGCACTGATGCATGACGTACTTGTAGTTCTTGGATTCTATGTGATCGCAAGAGTATCTGTCGGAAATACATTTATCGCATGTATGCTGACGATTGTCGGATATTCTATCAACGGTACGATCGTTATCTTTGACCGTATCCGTGAGGCACTGGCAACAAAGAGCCGCACAGAAGATCTGAAGGATCTTGTAAACCGCTGCATTACTCAGACACTGACAAGAACAATCTACACAAACTTTACAACATTTGTCATGGTTGTTGCATTGTATATCCTTGGTGTAAGCTCCATTAAGGAATTCGCTGCACCTCTGATGGTAGGTATCATCTGCGGTGGATATACATCCGTATGTATTACAGGTGCGCTGTGGTATGTGATGAAGACAAGACTTGGTGAGGAAGCGAAGGCTGCGAGAGCAGCTTCTGGAACAAAGACAACTTCTGCAAAAGCAGCAGACAAGAAAGAAGGAACTACTTCCACAGAGAGTAACGCAGCAGATACATCTGCAGACGACAGCTCCAAGAAGAAAAAAGGAAAGAAGACTTCTTTCAAGAACAAAAAGAGCAAAAAGCGCTAAGAAATAAATAACAGCCTGGAAACAGTAACGAAATAGAATCTGCTGTATCGAAAATGAAAAATGATTTTCGATACGGCAGATTTTTGTTATAATAAAAAAATATGATACTGACAGACTGGGAGGGTATTTGGATGGAGAAATGGTTCGTCGCAATGAAAAAGGCGGATTTTAATGGAATAGCAGAGAAATATCAGATCTCCCCGATCATTGCACGACTGATGAGGAATCGTGATGTGATCGGAGATGATGCAATTGATTTTTATCTGAACGGAACGGTGGAGGATCTGTATGACGGCTTACTGATGAAAGATATGGACCGTGCGGTAGATATTCTTAAGGAGAAAATAGAAGAAGGAAAGAAAATCCGTGTGATCGGTGATTATGATATCGATGGAGTCAATGCAACGTATATTTTGCAACAGGGGCTTGCAGGACTTGGGGCAGATGTCGATACGGATATTCCAGACAGGATCAAAGACGGATATGGACTGAATCAGATGCTGATCGACCGTGCACTGGAGGATGATGTAGACACGATCATCACCTGTGATAATGGAATTGCGGCAATGAGCGAGATCGCTTACGGAAAAGAAAATGGGATGACGATCGTTGTGACAGATCACCATGAAGTTCCGTATCTGGAAGAAAATGGGGAGAAAAAGCATCTTCTGCCACCGGCGGATGCAGTGGTCGATCCGCACAGAGCAGACTGTGAGTATCCATTTAAAGGGCTGTGCGGCGCAGCTGTAGCGTATAAGCTGGTTGAGGTTTTGTACAGAGTGTCTGGAAAGTCAGAGCAGGAGGTAGAGCATCTGCAGGAAAGCCTGATGGAAAATGTTGCGATTGCCACGATCGGTGATGTGATGGATCTGGTTGGAGAGAATCGTGTCTTTGTGAAAAAGGGACTTGAGCTTCTGAAGACAACGAAGAATGAAGGGCTTCACGCATTGATGCAATGTACAGGGGTAGATACAGCGAACCTGAATACTTATCATATCGGATTTGTGATCGGACCGTGCATCAATGCTGGCGGAAGACTGGATACAGCCAAGCGTGCACTGGAACTCCTTAATGCATCGAACCGGAGAGAGGCAGTGATACTGGCAGCAGATCTGAAAGAATTAAATGACAGCAGGAAAGAAATGACCGAAGAAGGTGTAGAAGAAGCTGTCCGGCAGATTGAATCAAGTTCCTGGAAGGACGACCAGGTGCTGGTCGTGTATCTTCCAGAGTGTCACGAAAGTATCGCCGGAATTATTGCGGGGAGGATCAAGGAGCGTTATTATCGTCCGACCTTTGTACTGACAAAGGGAGAGACAGGAGTGAAAGGTTCCGGACGGTCGATCGAAGCCTATGATATGTTTGCGGAAATGAGCCGCTGCAGGGAATTATTTACGAAGTTCGGAGGACATAAGCTGGCAGCAGGACTTTCTCTGGAAGAGGAAAAGGTCGAAGTTTTCCGGAAACGGATCAATGAACTGGCGGATCTGACAGAAGAGGATCTGCAGATGAAGGTGTCGATCGATATGCGGCTTCCGTTTCCATATATTAATGAAGAGCTGATCCATGAGCTTAAGATATTGGAGCCTTTTGGAAAAGGCAATGGGAAACCGTTATTTGCAGAAAGTAAACTGCGTGTGATCCAGCCAAGAATCTTCGGAAAGAACCGAAATGTGCTGAAATGCAGACTGGAGGATCAGCAGGGAAATCAGATGGAAGCAGTTTATTTCGGAGAAGTGGAAGACTGTCTGCGGCAGATGGAAAAGAAGCAGATCATGTCATTTACCTACTATCCTACGGTCAATGAATATATGGGGAAAAGAACGATTCAGCTTACAATTGTCAATTATCAGTAGATAATATCGAAAAATCCGTACAAATTGCTTAAAATGCAGAAGAATGGGAAGTTCTTATTTGAAAAAGGAAAAAATAGTGATATACTAAATCATATTAATTGTTCAGAACAAAGGATGAATGAAGGGGGAAGGCAATATGGCAGGCACTCGGGAATATGAAGATCTGAATAAAAATCTGGAGATAGTGGACGGGCATGCAGTAAAAGCACCAGAGGATTATCAGGATCCGGAGGAGTTATATCAGGCCTTAATAGCTCGTGTGCGTAAGTATCACCCCTCTGCAGATATTACGATGATCGAGAAGGCCTATCAGATAGGCAAAGAAGCGCATAAGAATCAGTTCCGTAAATCCGGAGAACCTTATATCATCCATCCACTCTGGGTGGCAATCATACTTGCAGATCTCGAGATGGACAAAGAAACGATCGTGGCTGGAATGCTTCATGACGTGGTAGAAGATACGACAATGACACTCGATGAGATCTCAGCAGAGTTTGGTGAAGAGGTGGCACTTCTTGTAGACGGTGTTACCAAGCTGGGACAGTTGAACTATTCCAAGGACAAGCTGGAGGCCCAGGCAGAGAACTTAAGAAAGATGTTCCTTGCGATGGCGAAAGATATCCGTGTCATCATTGTAAAACTCGCAGATCGTCTGCATAATATGCGTACAATGGAGTTTATGACACCGGCGAAGCAGAAAGAGAAATCAAGAGAGACGATGGATATCTACGCTCCGATTGCCCAGCGTCTCGGTATTTCAAAGATTAAGACAGAACTCGATGACCTTTCTCTGAAATATTATCAGCCGGAAGTTTATAATCAGCTGGTTCATGATCTGAATGCACGTAAGACAGAGCGTGAAGAATTTGTGCAACAGATCGTTGCTGAAGTATCAAAGCATATGAAGAATGCTGATATTGAAGCGAAAGTATACGGACGTGTAAAACATTTCTTCAGTATTTATAAGAAGATGGTGAATCAGAACAAGACACTTGACCAGGTGTATGACCTGTTCGCTGTCCGCATTATCGTAGATTCAGTGAAAGACTGTTACGCAGCACTTGGTGTGATCCATGAGATGTATACGCCGATTCCGGGACGTTTCAAGGATTATATTGCTATGCCGAAGGCGAATATGTATCAGTCTCTGCATACAACGCTGATCGGACCTTCCGGACAGCCGTTCGAGATCCAGATCCGTACAGAAGAGATGCATAAGACAGCGGAATATGGTATCGCAGCACACTGGAAATATAAAGAGACAGGCGGAAGCAACACGAAAGGACTGAACACACAGGAAGAGAAGCTGAACTGGCTGCGTCAGATCCTGGAATGGCAGAGGGACATGTCTGACAACCGTGAGTTCTTAAGCCTGCTGAAAGGTGACCTGGATCTGTTCCAGGAAGATGTATATTGCTTCACACCGAACGGGGATGTGAAGAATCTTCCAAACGGCTCCACGCCGGTTGACTTCGCCTATGCGATTCACAGTGCAGTCGGCAATAAGATGGTTGGCGCCAGAGTTAACGGCAAGCTTGTGAACATTGATTATAAGATTCAGAACGGAGACCGAATCGAGATTCTGACATCCCAGAACTCCAAGGGACCGAGCCGTGACTGGCTGAATATCGTCAAGAGCACACAGGCAAAGAGCAAGATTAATTCATGGTTTAAGAAGGAATACAAAGAAGATAATATTATCCGCGGAAAGGATCTGATCAGTGCCTACTGTAAGAGCAAAGGGATTAATCTGCCGGATATCATCAAGCCGAAATATCAGCAGATCGTTCAGAAGAAATACGGATTCCGTGACTGGGATGCAGTACTTGCAGCAATCGGACATGGCGGACTGAAAGAAGGTCAGGTTGTGAACCGCCTGCTGGAAGAGTACGAGAAAGAGCATAAGAAAGAGATCACGGATGAGAATATTTTGGAGAAGATCTCAGAAGCGAATAAACAGAGAGTACACATTGCCAAATCAAAGAGCGGAATCGTAGTTAAGGGAATTAATGATATGGCAGTACGCTTCTCAAAGTGCTGCAATCCGGTGCCGGGAGATGAGATTGTCGGTTTTGTAACAAGAGGGCGCGGAATGTCGATCCACAGAACAGATTGTATCAATATCATCAATCTTTCTGATGTGGAGAGATCCCGTCTGATCACAGCAGAATGGGAGGATAATGATCTCGAAGAAGGCGGTCAGTATCTTGCAGAACTGAAGATATTTGCAGACGACAGAAGAGGACTTCTGCTGGATGTATCAAAGGTATTTACCGAAGAGAAGATTGACGTGAAGTCCATGAATACCCGGACGAGCAAGAAGGGTACGGCGACAATGGAGATGGGATTTGTTGTACACGGAAGAGAAGAATTGAACCGCGTGATCGGAAAGCTCAGACAGATTGAAAATGTAATTGATATTGAGAGAACAACAGGCTGATGGAGGAAAACGAATGAAGGTTGAAAGTATTGTACTGGGGTCAATTGGAACGAATTGCTATATTGTAACCAATGAAGAGACGAAGGAATGTTTTGCAGTGGATATGGCAGAATGTCCGCAGGAATATGTCAATTATATCAAGAACAATGGACTAGAAATGAAAGCATTGTTTCTGACACATGGGCATTTCGACCACATTATGGGAATTGATGATTTCCTCAAAGCATTTCCTGTGCCGGTTTACGCAGGCGAAGACGAACTTCCGGTGATCGAGGATGACCGACTGAATGTTTCTTGTATGTACGGACCGAAATACGCATTCCACGGAGCACAGCCTGTAAGAGACGGTCAGGTGATCGAATGCGCAGGAATTGAAGTTGATGTACTTCATACACCGGGACATACAGTAGGAGGATGCTGCTATTACCTACCAAAAGAACATAGATTGTTTAGTGGAGATACGCTGTTCTGTGCTTCCATCGGAAGAACAGACCTACCGACAGGAAGCAGCAGCCAGTTGGTCCGCTCTGTACAGGAGAAGATCATGATACTTCCGGATGATACAAAGATCTATCCGGGACATATGGAAGAGACATCAGTTCAGTTTGAGAAGGAGCATAATCCATTCATATGATAAAGATAGAAAGTAAGAAGAACAAATTTACTTATAACGTATACCATGTCACGAAAGCATTTTATCCAAAAGAGGATATTGTGCAGACAGTAGATGAGAAGCAAGAACCACTGGTGAAGATACATTTGCCGGAAGGGACTTGCTTTTCCCTTGCACCAGAAGAATGCGTGCAGACAGAAGATGTGCAGGAAGAGAAACGCGATGTAACGAAGAAAGTCTATCAGTTTCTCTCAAAGCAGACAGGACAGGAACTTGCCTGGGGAATGCTGACAGGAGTCCGTCCGACAAAGCTTGTAATGCAGAAAATCGAGCAGGGAATGACAAGAAAAGAAATCTTTGAATTTCTAAAAGAACAATATTGTGTCACAGATAAGAAAGCACAGATTGCGTATGAGATTGCCTGCCGGGAGAAAGCACTGCTGGATCGACTGGATTGTCAGAATGGATACAGCCTGTATGCAGGAATTCCATTCTGTCCAAGCATCTGCTCCTACTGCTCCTTCAGCTCTTCACCAATCGCTGAGTGGAAAGATCAGGTAGATCGTTACCTTGACGCAATGATCAAAGAATTGAAAGCTACGGCAAAGCTGATGCAGGGAAAGACGCTGGATACCGTATATATCGGTGGCGGAACACCGACAACACTCGAGGCAGATCAGCTTGACCGTCTGCTTGGAACGATCCGGGAGAATTTTGACCTGGAGCATGTGCTTGAGTTTACAGTTGAAGCCGGAAGACCGGATAGTATCACACGAGAAAAGCTCGAAGTGATCCGCAAATATCCTGTAACCCGCATTTCCGTCAACCCACAGACAATGCAGCAGAAGACGCTGGATCTTGTCGGAAGAAAACATACGGTAGAAGATGTAGAACAAATCTTCCACCTCGCACGTGAGCTTGGATTCGATAATATCAATATGGATCTGATCGCCGGACTTCCGGGAGAAGATGCGGCAGATATGCAGGATACACTTGAGAAGATCGAGAAGCTTCACCCGGACAGCCTGACAGTACACGCACTCGCGATCAAACGTGCTGCGAAGTTCGGTCAGGAAGGAAGAACAATGGATCCAGGGACTGAGATCACACAGATGGTCGAGGCGGCAGCAGCGTCAGCAGAACGCATGGGACTTGTGCCATATTACCTGTATCGCCAGAAGAACATTGCCGGAAACTTCGAGAATGTTGGATATGCAGAGCAGGACAAGGCTGGGGTGTATAACATTTTGATTATGGAAGAGAAACAGGCCATCCTTGCTTGTGGGGCTGGAGCATCCACCAAACGTGTATGGAATTTACCGGATGGTTATCATATCGAAAGATGCGAGAATGTCAAGGATATCAAGCAATATATCGCTAGAATCGATGAGATGATTGAACGAAAAAAAGCACTTTTTGAGAAGGAGTAAAAGTGAAAAATACCTCCCCAAAAAGGGTTGGTACATCATTTGTACATCAAATTAGTTCAAAAATCTGTGGAAATCAGTGCTAAATAATACCAAATTTACTATGTGACGTACAAGAAAACCTAATAACCTTACCTTAAAAGACGAATTCATTATGCTAAATGAGTTCGTCTTTTTTTTGTTATTGTTTAAAAATTGCGAAAGGAGGAGGAAAAATGACATGTACAGCGTTAGGAGGAAACAGCAGATGTTAAAGATACGATTAATGGGAACGAAAAGTGATATTAGATGGTTTCAAAATTTTTTGCAGATTGATTCTGACATAGAGGTATTAGAATTATCAGATATCTATCCGAATAAAGGAACAGATAGATATTATAGATCATATGCAGAAGTAGAAAGAAAAGAATCGAAACAATAGATGTAGATTAACAGCAATAGTAGAGTTGGGAGAAAAGGTATCATGTGTAGAACGGTAGTGGTTGAAAGAGACATAGGCAGCTCCAGAAAGGCTGCTGTGATGAATAGTGGAAAGTTACTACAGGCAAAAACAATACCGAAAAAGCAAATAAAGGCACCAGCTCCACCGATCAAAGCAAAGTATCCTATCATGGATTGGAAGAATCTTCCGTTTAATACAGCAGTCTGGAAAGAATCCGAAAGACTTGCAGGAAAAGAAGGATATAAACATCCGGTGCGTGTCGTATATAATCCAAAAACAATGACCTATCGAACCATCTTAAATAAATCAAAGTTCTAAGTGATTGATAAGAAGGATCTGGAATTTTATAAAGAGGCAGAAAAAACGGATAAGAGTATCAAGGTCTGCGAAGTGAATGAGGAGGACTTCTTATATCTTAATTTTGATACCAATTCGGAACCAACTGAAGAAGAGCTTATGCAGATGTTAGAAAAAGCCAGAAAAGAGATGTCTGGATTAGAAAAAGAGAAATATAATTCGGAAGTGCAATTGACAGAAGATTCCCAGTTCAACGAGAATATAGTTAATGTACCGAATTTCGGTACACAAAAAGAGGAATGGAATTTGTCCGGAACGATTGAACAGTGTATTATTCGATATGCATCAAAATTAGATGGAGATCAGATGAATGAAATCTTGTTGGGGTTGGAAGAAGGACTGACTGATGAGCAGGTGAAGTCTTATTTTAAGTTGCCAGCAGATCAGATGAAGCAGCATCGATTAGCAATTATGTCAATAGAGCAGTGATTAAGTAACTTTCAAGAGCTTTGAAGTGAGAAGGGAGCTGGTCACGCAATTGATCAGCTCCCTCCGCTTTGATGAAATATGTTTTCGGCTCATACTATCTGGACGATACATATCTTCTCTAATAATTATTTCATTGTTTTTATTTGTCCATAAATCCCTTGCCAAGAAAAGTGTTTTTTACAATTAGAACATATCATGTGATTGACAGCTGTTTTCACTTTGTCGTTCACAGCAACGGGTCCAATGAGATGTCCACAATGAGGACAGTTAAATTTTTGCATAGACATAATATTCATCCTCCATAAATAAATTGATATTTGAAAATAATTCATAAAATTATAACATTTTTAAATTTGATTGTATATTATTTTGCCACTTGATTGTGTGCTGCTTGCTACTATATTAAAATTATATATTGATCTGAATCACAGAACAAATAACTAGCAAAAATTAAAACTGTTGTAATGAGGAAGGATAGTCTAAGAGTAGGTTACAGGGGGAGGATACCATCAAGAGATAACTTCCATAAATATTTCTCCAAGAACTGGAGAACTTCCTTATCTGTAGCAATCCAAGTATTATCATGGGAACTATCAGTGTTCTTCCTTTCATGGATATGTAATTTGCCATTGAAAATCTTATATTCTCTTTTGTAAGCCCCACCTTTGTTACTATTATAGGTGGTGTTTATAATAAATCCATCATTCGAGTCGAGAAGTATTTGACAGTTGTTTTTTGTCAATTTAATTAATCTAAGTTTATCAAAAGTATCCATTTTCACCTATCAGAAATCATATTTTTTAGGATCTAGTCCAGAAGCTATAAGCAGTTTCTTTCGTTCTTCAGGATCCATAAATTCTAATTCAGTAGGATCCAGTCCGGATAATTCCAATTCAGTTTTTGTAGTATTTTGATCTTTCATATTATTACGTCACCTCACGTTAATATTAGATATCCATTGTAACATAATTGTGCTAGAAGATGGAAGAATAGTTTGACGGAGAGAGTTGTTTTTGTTAGGAGAAAAATACTAATAGGGATTTTTACAGAGATTATAAGTATATATGTAAAGATGTTGATAAAGAAATAAGTTGTGAGTTGGAATTGATAAGAAGAGCAGATGTTTTTTTAGACCATATTTCGTAGAGTAAACAACTCTACGAAATTTTTGAAGAAAGCTTTATAATTCAATGGCTATTAGAATTCTGACCATAATTTTGACGATAAATAAATTGTATGGAGTTTTGAAATTTAGATAGATTTATCTGTTTTTGAATTGTCTTCTCTAGATAGCATTGACTAAAAATTGACCAGATATTTGACGGTAAATAATTAAAAATCTCTTAAAGAAATGAAAATAAATCAATGAAAATAACTTCTATTAACGATTATAAAGATATCCATCAGGAAAAGGAT
>ERZ1026858.1060-NODE-1060-length-14415-cov-4.933357_pt1 | contig 14415 bp, 8 predicted proteins | sample MGYA00380159_ERZ1026858 | MGnify/ENA primary metagenome ERZ1026858 (study PRJEB33269, sample SAMEA4719795) | human gut metagenome | biome: human-associated habitat; feature: organic feature; material: feces | place: Cameroon | collected 2013-10 ...
GCTCGATAATCTCGCCGTCGCTCATCACCAGGATGCAGTCGGCGTTGCGAATCGTCGACAGGCGGTGCGCCACGACAAAGCTCGTGCGACCGGCCATGAGCTCGTCGAATGCCGCCTGCACCTGCAGCTCGGTGCGCGTATCGATGCTCGAAGTCGCCTCGTCCAGTAGCAGAATCGCCGGGTCGGTGAGCATGACGCGCGCGATGCACAGCAGCTGTTTTTGGCCCTGGCTAAACGTGCCACCGTCCTCGCCAATCACCGTGTCGTAGCCCTGGGGCAGCTGCACGATAAACTTGTGCGCGTGCGCGCGCTTGGCCGCCTCAACAATCTGCTCGCGCGTGGCGTCGGGGCAACCGTAGGCGATGTTCTGGGCCACCGTGCCCTCGAACAGCCAGGTGTCCTGCAGCACCATGCCAAAGGCGCGGCGCAGGCTCTCACGCGTGTAGTCGCGCGAGGAGCGACCGTCGACCACGATGCGTCCGGCATCGATATCGTAAAAACGCAGCAGCAGGTTGATAAGCGTCGTCTTGCCGCAGCCCGTGGGACCGACCAGGGCAAACCGCATGCCGGGTTTGGCATCGATGCAGATGTCCTGCAGCAGCTTGCGGTCGGGCACGTAGCTAAAGTCCACATGCTCAAAGGCGACCTCGCCCTGCGGCGCCGTGAGCTCAACGGCATCCGCCGCGTCGGGCTCCTGCTCGCGCGCATCGAGCAGCGCGAACATACGGCGCGCCGAGGCGTACGCGGTCTGGATCTGCGTGATGACGTTGGTGACCTCGTTGAACGGCTTGGTGTACTGGTTGGCATAAGACAGGAAGATCTGCACGCCGCCCACCGTGAGCGCCGCAGGCACGCCCGCAATCACGCCCACGCAGCCGATCACGGCGACCACAGCGTAGATGATATTGTTGATAAAGCGCGTGCCGGGGTTAGAGAGCGAACCCATAAACTGCGCGCGCTCGCCTGCCGTATAGAGCTCGGCGTTGAGGGCATCGAATTGCAGCTGAGCGCGCGGCCCAAAGGCAAACGCATCCACAAGCTTTTGCTCGCCCACATACTCCTCGATATGGCCGCCGAGCTGACCCTGAATGCGCTGCTGAGCGGTGAAGCTCTTGTTGGAGAGCTTGGCGATGGCGCCGGCCGCAAAGATGGAAAGCGGCGTGACAAGCACCACCACGAGCGTCATGGTCAGGTTGATGGAGAGCATAAACGCGAGCGTGCCCACGATGGTGATGACACCGGTGAAGAGTTGGGTAAAGCCCTGCAGCAGGCCGTCGCCCACCTGGTCGACGTCGTTGACCACGCGGCTCATAAGGTCGCCGTGGGCATGGCTGTCGATAAAGCTGAGCGGCATGCGGCTGAGCTTACCGCTCGCCTCCACGCGCATGTCGCGCACCGTCTCGTAGGACAGACGGTTGACGCAGTAGCCCTGCAGCCACTGGAACGTCGCAGCGCCAACCACGACCAGCGCAAGCCTGGTGACGAGCGGCAGCAGCGCGTCAAAGTCCACCTGCCCGGTGGCGACGATGAGGTCGATGCCCTCGCCGATGAGGATGGGCGTATAGAGCTGTAGAATCACCGAGATGGCGGCACTTACAAACGACGCCACAAACGAAATGCGATGCGGACGCACGTAGCCCATCAGGCGACGGGTCACCGCGCCCACGGGATAGCGCTCGGGGTCGCCGGGCTGGCGTGGGCCGTCGCCCAGATCGTTAAGGTTATCGTTGCCGGACACATTGGCCGTCATCGTGGCAACCGAGCCGGAAGAAGTATACGGGTTCATTTAGCAGCCCTCCTTTGCGCAAGTGAATGCCGGAGCGCACGCGGCGCCTGAGGCGGGCACGGGGCTTGGGGCGAGCGCGGACGCCGCGCTCCCCTGCTGACCCTCGAGCTCCTCGCGGCGAAGCTGCGACTGGCAAATCTCGCGATAGAGCTGGCAGCTTGCGTACAGCTCGTCGTGCGTACCCAGGCCCGCGACCGAGCCGTGGTCGAGCACGCAGATCATGTCGGCATCGCGCACGGTCGAGACGCGCTGGCTCACGATCACCGTGGTCAGCGGGAGCCCGCCCTCGGCGGCACCGCGTACGCTGCGCTCGCGGATGGCGTGGCGAAGCGCTGCGTCGGTCTTAAAGTCGAGCGCCGAGGCGGAGTCGTCCATGATCAGGATCTGCGGCGAGCCCACCAAGGCACGCGCAATGGTCAGGCGCTGGCGCTGGCCACCGCTAAAGTTCTTGCCGCCCGCCTCGACCGGCGCGTCCAGACCCTGCGGCTTGTTGCGCACGAACTCGCTGGCCTGCGCCATATCGAGCGCCGCCCAAAGCTCCTCGTCGGTCGCCGACTCATCGCGCCAGGTTAGGTTGCTGCGGATCGTGCCGCTCACGAGCGACGCGCGCTGCGGTACGGTCGCGACCACATGGCGCAGCTGATCGAGCGGCCAGGCGCGCACGTCGGCACCCATTACGCTCACGCTGCCGGCGCCCGTGTCGTACAGGCGCGGGATAAGCGAGACGAGCGTCGACTTACCGCTGCCCGTGCCGCCGATAATGCCGAGCGTTTTGCCCAGCGGCAGCTCCAGGGTCACGTCATTGACGGCGTTGGCGGCGCCCGCGCCAAAGGAGAAGCTCGCATGGCTGAAGCTCAGCGCGGGAACCGAAACAGCGCTGCCCATCGCGCTCGGCTCGGGCAGCGCAACCGGCTGGTTGCCCTCGTCGGTAATGCTCGGCTCGCAATTGAGCACCTCGTTGAGACGCAACGCGCTGGCGCTCGCCTTGGTAAAGACCACGACCAGGTTGGCGACATACACGATGGAGGTCAGGGTCTGCGTCATGTAGTTGACGAACGCCATGACCTGGCCCTGCGTGAGCTCGCCCACGTTGACCTGGACGCCGCCCACCCACAGGATGGCGCACACGCCCAGGTTCATCACCAAAAACGTGACGGGATTAAGAATCGACGAGAGCTTGCCCACCGCGATGGCGGTATGCGCCTGGTCATCGGCTGCCTGGGCAAAACGCTCGCGCTCGTGATCCTCGCGCACAAAGGCTCGGACCACGCGGGCGCCCGAAAGCCCCTCGCGACAGATGAGTGCGATGCGATCGAGCTTTGCCTGCAGCTGCTTGTAGTACGGGATGCAGCGCGCCATGACAAACCAAAACACCAGGCCGATGGCGGGCGTGCAAATCAAAAAAATCATGCCGAGCTTAAGGTCGATAGCGAGGGCCGCGACCATGGAGCCCACCGCCAGGAAAGGCCAGCGGATGAGCATACGCACGCCCAGCGCCACGGCGAGCTGCACCTGGTTGACGTCGTTGGTGATGCGCGTGATGAGCGACGGCGTGCCAAAGCGATCGAGCTCAGCATAGCTCAGCTTGTTGATGTGCTGGTAGAGCGCGCCGCGAATGTCAGTACCCATGCCCTGCGAGGTGAGCGCCGCCATCTTTTGGCAGACGAGCGTAAACGAGATGCCAATCACGGCCATGGCGGCGAGCACCATGCCGTAGTGGACGACGGCGTTCACATCGTGCGCGCCGATGCCCTTATCGATCATCTGGGCAATCACCAGCGGCGTTAGCAGGTCAAAGATCACTTCGATCAGCTTGCACGCAGGGCCAATCACCATACACCGGCGAAACTTGCCACCAAAACGCCTGAGCAGCTCAATCATAAAAAGGCGCTCCCTATCATCATCTCTCTTCAATCTGATTCATGATAGTACGGCGAACCCTGAAGATGCGTAAGCAACTCGTTACAGAAGAGTCTTGAGCGGTGGTAAAAACCGTCACTGTTTTGGCGCAGTTAGCAAGCGACATAACGCCAGGGATTCAATTATCAGATAAATGTGACCCTTCAGGCGGTTTTGGTCGGCTACCCGCGAGTGCCGGCAGGGCGTTTGGTAGTCGAGCGATTCCGCAAGCAAAGCCGAGGACCAGCGAGACACCACTCCATCACGCCCGGACCACGTGGCCGCCTATGTTTTGGCAAAGCCGGCGAGCGCCACCCAGAGCGAACAAGTTGGCATGAAAAAGGCAAGGCATAGACCTTCTGGTCATGCCTTGCCTTTTGAATGACAAATTGTCGCTCTGGGTGGCGCGCAGCGTCGAGCATTGCGCGGTTTGGTAAAACCGCGCAAAAAGAAAGCCCGTGCGCTCGATGGATTCGGATGCCCGACAGAGGCTCCTTATGGCTGCTTCCTTCCGGACCTGACCAGATTCGGAACATGTCGTCATCCGAACCCATCGAACGCGCTAGGCGCTCGATATATCTTACCCGCTCCCGCCCGATGGGGCAAGGTAGCTAATTTGGGACGGGGCTTTTTTGACTACTTTTAGATACGGCCAAGGTCGTAGGCTTGGGCGGCCGCTTCGCCGGCGCAGATGAGGTTGGTTGTGGCTTCCTGGGGATCGAGCGCCATCTCAAGGCCCATGGGCTTGCGACAGACCGGCAAAACCAGGTCGACGCCCTGCCCATACACCGCATCCAGGTTGTCAGCACGACCGCCCACGACGGCAACAACCGGCTTGCCATAGCGCTTGGCACGGCGGGCCACACCCACCGGCGCCTTGCCGGCAGCGGATTGCTCGTCCATATTGCCCTCACCCGTAATGACCAGGTCGACATCGCGTACGCGCTCGTCAAACCCAATCAAATCGAGCACCGTCTCCACGCCCGAGCGCAGCTCCGCACCGAGCGCTAGCAGCGCGGCGCCCAGGCCGCCGGCGGCGCCGGCGCCGGGCACGCCGAGCACCGAGCCAAACGTCCGCGCACCCTCGGGCACGCGCAACAACCCCTGAGCCCGCGCCCCGGTAATTGCCGCATCGAGCAGGCGACCATAGCCGACCATCCAGCTGTCGTACCTGCGCAACACCTCGTCGTCATCCGTCGGCAAGCCCTTCTGCCCACCAAACACCGCCAGTGCGCCTCGACGCCCCACGAGCGGATTCTCGACATCGGAAAGCACCACGACGCGCGCGCCATTCAGCGCCCGAAGCGCTGGTGCCAAATCGATACTCGCCACGTGTTCAAGGCCTGCGAGACCGGGGGCGATATTGCAGCCACGCTTATCGACAACGTGCGCGCCCAGCGCCTGCAGCATGCCGGCGCCACCGTCGTTGGTGGCGCTGCCGCCCAAACCAATATAGATAGTCTTTGCCCCGCCACGAACCGCACGGAGCATCAGCTCACCCACGCCATAGGTCGAAGCCGCAAGCGCCGCCGATTCCGTGCAAGGCGAATACCCAATACCCGCCGCCTCGGCCATCTCAATAACAGCAGATTCGCGCTCGCCGTCCATCAGCATCCGGGCAGACACCCGGTCGCCCAAGGGGCCTGCAGCCTCGCAGGTCGAGAGCTCACCGCCGCACGCGGCAACGGCATCGAGCGTTCCCTCGCCGCCATCCGCCAGCGGCAGCGCGCTTACCTGGGCATCGGGCCACACGCGGCGCACACCTTCGGCAACGGCCTCCTCCGCCTGCGCGCTCGAAACGCTGCCCTTAAAGGAATCAATCGCCAGCAGCACACGGCGGGGCCGGCGGCACGCGGCACCAAAATCGACCGCCTCAACGGCAGTATCTTCGACACACGCGAGCGCCTCGGCATGAGCGGCATGCGCCTCAAGATCGGCCCCACAACCGCAGCCAGCACCATCGGCGCCACGCAGCCCACTAAAATAACCACTTAGCACCGCGCGACACTCGTCTGCCAGGACGCCGGCGGTCACATTAAACCGATGATTGAGGCGCGAATCGGCATTGAGGTCGTATAGCGATCCCAGAGCGCCCGCTTTAGCATCAGCCGCGCCGTACACGCAGCGCCCCACGCGCGCGTTAACCATAAGCCCCGCACACATGCAGCAGGGCTCGAGCGTCACGTAGACCGTACAATCGGAAAGGCGCCAACGACCGAGCGACTGCGCGGCGGCGCACAGGGCCGAAAACTCGGCATGCGCCGAAGGGTCCTGGTCGAGCTCGCGGCGATTATGCGCCCGCGCGACAATCTCACCCGCGCGCACCACTACGGCACCAATCGGTACCTCGCCCACCGCAGCGGCGGCACGCGCCTCCGCCAGCGCCTCGCGCATAAACTTCTCATCGATTTCGGTGATCGTCATCGTTCGCCTTCCCTGTTGCAAATCCAAAACGATGCTATCATTACGACTCACGGAGAGATGGCAGAGCGGTTGAATGCGGCGGTCTTGAAAACCGTTGAGCGCGAGAGCGTTCCGGGGGTTCGAATCCCCCTCTCTCCGCCACTCTTAGTGACTCACCGGCGTCATGGTCCGCTCGAACAGTGCATCGACCACGTCGGCGATTTCGGATCGGCGCTCTAGTACGTGGCCCGATTCCCACCACATGGTAAAAAGCCGAATAATGCCACCGGCGACAAACTCAGACGTTGTCTCGAGCGATACGGGCGCGAGCGCGTCCTCGTCAAGCGCGCTCATCACGCGCCCGCGTATGGAGCGCGCGATGCGGTCGCAAATCATGCTGGTCAGCATACCCGACATGCTGCTCGCCAAAATGTTATCCATGAGCTGCTCATGCGCCAGAATCAGATCCATGGCATCGGCGAACACTTCGTGGCGAAGCGCGCGCACGTCCTCGGCGCCCTCCGCGCCATCCGCATCGGCCCGCTTTTGCGGCAGGCCCGACATGAGTTCATCGATATAGAAGGCAAAGTAATCGTTTTTGTCGCGGAAGTGCTTGTAGAACGTTGTCCGACGAATCATAGCGCGGTCGCACAGCATGGCAACCGTCACGTCCTCAAACCGATGTTCTTCGAGCAGCTCGGTAAAGGCCTCGAACAGAGCCCGATAGGTTTTCTTGATGCGAAGGTCCATACGTATCGCCCTCCTCAAGGAAAAGACAGCACTCACTAATCTGTCGCATATCTTACACCTGTATCGCCCGCCCTCTGGCGAATGGCCTCACCTTGGTGGAAACATAACGCTTACCGGAAAGTTCGGTATCGCCAAAGGTTGCGGGTATACTAGTAGCGTTACACCAACGGCAGCCGGCGGAAGACGCCGCGGCCATTCGAAACGGAGACACCATGATTCCCGTCATCATCGGTATCGTTGTTGTCGTTGTGATTGTCTGCGCCATCGCCGGCATCTACAACAACATGGTCACCAAGCGCAATCGCATCGATAACGCCTGGCAGAACATCGACACGCAGCTGCAGCGCCGCAACGACCTGATCCCTAACCTGGTCGAGACCGTCAAGGGCTACGCCAAACACGAGCAGGACACGCTTGCCGCCGTGGTCAACGCGCGCAACGCCGCCGTGAGCGCCACCACGCCCGAAGCCAAGATGGAAGCCGACAACGTGCTGACCGGCGCTCTGCGCCAGCTCTTCGCCGTGGCCGAGGCTTACCCCGATCTTAAGGCGAACACCAACTTTACGCAGCTCCAGGCCACGCTCGAAGACACCGAGAACAAGGTGAGCTACGCGCGCCAGAGCTACAACGACTGCGTGCTTAGTTACAACAACGCCATCCAGACCTTCCCGGCCGTCATCTTTGCCGGCATCTTCCAGTTTAAGGAGCGCCAGGGCTTCGAGGCCGCCGAAGCTGCCCGCCAGGCACCCACCGTCAAGTTCTAACAGATCTGCAGCATATCCTCAATCGGGTATATGCATAAACCGCCCCGTCGAATGCATACTTCGACGGGGCGGTTTCCTTTGTCGCAAAGGTCCCCCTCAAGGCGCCGTGCATTTTTGGGAGTATTCAACATGCCCGACAGCTTCGAGCGCCACGATAAATGCCAAAGACCGCGAATATCCCTGCAAATCAAACGTTGTCAGCCCATAACCCCGCCCATCATTCGTAGAAAACATCGAGAAATCCCGATTTTTCGCCCGAGATCGGTATGCAGGGGCCTTCGATTGCAGAATACTCGCAAAAATGCACGTCGCCACCACCCCCACATGGCGCGAACCAAACAAAAGCGCGGCCAAAAGGCCGCGCACCATCTTTACTTCAGATTAATCATTGCCTGTCGCATCAAGACCGAGCCCGCAGGGCAGAGAGCAAGTTCCCTCCCGGCGCACTCCGCAGGACGCAAGAAGCCCTCGCCGCACGAAGTGCGCAGCGAGGGCTTCTTGCATGTCCGAGGACGCGCCGGGAGGGAACTTGCTCTCTGCCCGGACAGGTAAGACAAATTACGCGACGACGTAGACCCAGTCGTGCTTATCCTCAACGGCACCAGACTGGATGCCGGTCAGGGTCTCGCGGAGCTTCTTCATCACAGGACCGATCTCGGTGTAGCCAGCCGGGAAGGTCACAGTCTCGTCGGCACCGTAGACCTTGTTGTCGATCTCGCCGACCGGGGAGATAACGGCAGCGGTGCCGCACAGACCGCACTCAACAAAGGTGCCGGCCTTGACCTCGGCCCACTCGACAGGACGCTGGTCGACGGTCATGCCCAGGTCCTCAGCGACCTGAACGAGGGAACGGCGGGTGATGGAGGGCAGGATGGAGTCGGTGTGCGACTGCGGGACGACAAGCGTGCCGTCCTCCTTCACGAACAGGACGTTGGCACCACCGGTCTCCTCGACATAGGTGCGGGACTCGGAGTCGAGATACAGGTTCTCGGCATAGCCCTCGCGGTGGGCCTCCATCGTGGGCTTAAGGGACATGGCGTAGTTGAGGCCGGCCTTGATGTTGCCGGTGCCATGCGGTGCGGCGCGGTCGTACTCGGAAACGCGCAGCTTGACAGGCTTGAGGCCGCCCTTAAAGTACGGACCGACCGGGGTCACGAGAATGCGGAACGTGTACTCAGGAGCGGGAGCCACGCCGATCACGTCACCGGAGCCGATCATAAACGGACGCACATACAGGGTTGCGCCAGAGCCGAAGGGCGGAACCCAGGCGGCGTTGGCAGAAACAACCTGCTTGACGGCCTCGACAAACTTGTCCTTGGGGAACGGGGGCATCTCCAGACGCTGGGCGGAGTTGTACATACGCTCGGCGTTCATGTCGGGACGGAAGCAGACGATGCTGCCGTCCTCGGCGGTGTAAGCCTTCAGGCCCTCAAAGACCTCCTGGCAGTAATGGAAGATGCCGCCGCACTCGGAGACGTGCATGGTGTGGTCGGTGGTCAGGCCGCCCTCGTCCCACTCGCCGTCCTTCCAATGGGCCTCGTAGCTGTAATCGGTCTTCATGTAGCCAAAGCCGAGGCTACCCCAATCGATATCCTTCTTCTCGACAGTCATATGTCGCTCCTTACATACACGGTTGCATACTCGCGAACCCGCACGCAAGGACCGAAGCCGGCCGCGTCGCAACGTCGCAAACCCGGAGCGTAGAGCCGGGCAGGACACGCGGGCAACATCAAAGCCGATGGCGCGTCGATTCGCATGCAGGAGATTGTACTCCCCGTACGCCTTGGATAAAACGCTTTTCTTTAACTAAGTAAAGTATTTTCATTTGCCTTCAACATAAAAGGCCCGCCACCGCAATTGGTGACGGGCCCCAAAATCAACATTCGAAAGCAGACGCAGCCTACGCGTTCTTCTTCCCGAGCTTAGACTTGACCAGGCCGACCACGGTCGGGATGATCGACACGGCGACGATGCCGATGATCAGCAGCTCAAAGTGCTCCTGCACAAAGGGGATGCCGCCAAAGAAGTAACCCAGCAGCGTAAAGAGCGTCGACCAGGTGATGCCGCCCAGCACGTTAAAGATGACAAAGTTGCGCCAGTGCATGCCGCCCATGCCGGCGATGAAGGGCACAAAGGTGCGGATAAACGGGAAGAAGCGGCCCAGGAAGATGGCCAGGTGACCCCACTTGTCCAAGAAGTCCTCGGACTTTTTAATGCGCTCGGGCGTCATGGCCTTTACCTTGCCCGAGGCAATGATCTTGCGACCGAAGAAGTGACCAATCATAAAGTTGCACTGATCGCCTAGGATGGCTGCAGCCCATGCGGTGGCCAGAAGCGCCACGATGTTAAAGCCGCCGTTGTGGGCGAAGAAGCCCGAGGCGAACAGTAGCGAGTCGCCGGGGAGGAACGGGAAGAACACCACGCCCGTCTCGATAAAGATGATCAGGAACACGCAGCCGTAAGCCATAAGCGGACCGGCGGCGATCCAGCTGGCAATCGCAGTGCGCGGATCCTTAAGCAGCTCGGCAATAAAGTTGATGAAACCCATGAAGTAAAACCTCTCAGTTGTGGGCGCGGACACGTCCAAGTTGACCAGTATACGGTTACGGCACGACCACGTGCGCAATCCCACAAAAGTGCGACTTCATTACCAGCAAGTTTGCATAACTGGCACTTGTCGCCCAAAGCCGCCCAAGATTGCCCTTCCTAATCCCTAGCGAATCGCTATACTTTATTGAATCGCATTGTCACGGCGCTAAGGGAGGGCGGCCGGTGAGCTTTATCAACACCATTCGTGAGGACATCAAGACCGTCCAGGCGCAGGACCCCGCCGCGCAAAATGCCCTGGTCATCTTCCTTTCCTACCCTGGTCTGCACGCCAAGTGGAACCATGTGCCCGAGCACTGGCTCTGGGAGCACGGCCACCGCTCACTCGCCCGCGTGCTCTCGCAGATTACCCGCCATATCACCGGCGTTGAGATTCACCCCGCCGCGCAGATCGGCAAGCATTTCTTTATCGACCACGCCATGGGCGTCGTCATTGGCGAGACTACCATCGTGGGCGACAACTGCGTGCTCTACCAGGGCGTCACACTCGGCGGCACCGGTAACGAGACCGGCAAGCGCCACCCCACCCTGGGCAACAACGTCACCGTGGGCACGGGCGCAAAAGTGCTCGGCAACATTCGCATCGGCAACAACGTCAAGATCGGCGGCAACTCAGTCGTCGTCAAGGACGTGCCCGACAACTGCACCGTCGTGGGCGTGCCCGGGCGCATCATCAAGCGTAACGGCTGCCGCGTGTTCGAGGAGAGCTTTGACGCCAAGCAGCATCGCGAGTACATGCCCGACGATGCCGCCGAGCAGAGCGCCCTTAACCGTCAGGGCATCACCGAGAACGCCCGCCGCGTCAAGGAACTCGAGCAGGAGGTGGCCGAGCTCAAGGCCCTCGTCACCAAGCTCGTGGACGAGCGCTAGGACCGCAGGCAACCGCCACAGCATAAACGCCAGCACAAAAGGCGCGCCGGGGAATCCGTCCCCGGCGCGCCTTCTTTTCGAATGTGACATGTGGGACTGTCCCTTTGTCACCTTATGCGAACTGGCTCAGGTAGAGGTCGGCGTAAGCGCCCTCGGCAGCTAGCAGTTCCTTGTGCGTGCCCTGCTCGATGATGTTGCCGTGATCCATGACCAGGATGAGGTCGGCATCGACGATCGTCGACAGGCGGTGTGCAATCACAAAGCTCGTGCGCCCGCGCATGAGCGCGTCCATGGCACGACCGATGGCGAGCTCGGTGCGCGTGTCCACGCTCGACGTCGCCTCGTCCAGAATGAGGATCGCCGGGTTGTTGAGCAGCACGCGCGCGATGGTCAGCAGCTGACGTTGGCCCTGGCTGATGCTTTCGGCATCGTTGGCCACGCGCGTGTCGTAGCCCTGCGGCATGGTGCGCACAAAGAAGTCGACCTGCGCGGCACGTGCGGCCGCGACAATCTCTTCGCGCGTTGCCTCGGGGCATCCATAAGCGATGTTCTCGGCAATGGTGCCATCAAACAGCCAGGCGTCCTGCAACACCATGCCAAACTGCTGGCGTAGCTCACCTCGGTCCATGCGGCTCGTGTCCACACCGTCGAGCGTGATGCGCCCACCGTCAATCTCGTAAAAGCGCATGAGCAGGTTGATGAGCGTGGTCTTGCCCGCGCCCGTGGTGCCCACCACCGCGATCTTCTGGCCCGGCTCGGCGGTAAACGACACGTCGCGCATAAGCGGCTTGTCGGGCGTGTAGCCAAAGCGCACGTGCTCAAAACTAACGCGGCCCTCCACGCGACCCGGTAGCTTGGCGGCCTCGCCCGGCAGCGGGTCGGCCTCCATCTCGGGCTCGTCGAGCAGGTCGAACACGCGCTCCGCGCTCGCCAGAGCACTCTGCAGCGAGTTAAAGGTAAACGACAGCTGCGTCATGGGCTCGGACGCCTCGTAGATAAACTGGAAGAACGCCTGGAACACGCCGACGGTCATGTGACCGGCAACCAGCATGCTGCAGCCCACGAGCGCAATCACAATCTGCGCCAAGCGGCCGATAAAGCGCACCGCGGGTCCGACGGCATTGATCATAAAGTCGGCCTTGGTGCTCACGCGCGCCAGCTCCTTTGAGGCCTCGTGCACCTCAGCGGAGCTCTGGCGCTCGCGGTTAAACGCGCGAATTACCAGGCGGCCCGAGTAGCCCTCCTCGACCGCACTCGTAATCTTGGACACCCACTCCTGGCGCTCGCCCGTCACATCGTGCGTGCGGCGCGACACGACCTTGGTCACCAGCAGCGACAACGCCGTAAAGAACAAAAAGACGAGCGTGAGCTGCACGCTGAACACGAACATCACGCTCACAGCGCCCACAACCGTGCCGATCGACACCAGCAGCTGCAGCAATCCGCGCTGCATGCTTTCGGACATCTTATCCAGGTCGTTGGTCGCACGGCTGACCACCTCGCCGGGGCGATGCGCGTCAAAGTAGGCGAGCGGCAGACGGTTAAGCTTTTGCGCGATGCGGTTGCGCAGACGCAAGTTGAGGCGCTCGGCGACACTCGACATCAAAAAGCTCTGAAGCGCGTAGAACGAGGCGGCGGCCGTCCAGATCATAAAGTAGATGAAGATAGTCCTGCCGCAGTTCTCCCAGGTGATGCTGAAGGTGGTGCCGCTGGCAAACGCCACCTGTATGCGCTCCCACAGCTCGTCGATAACAAGAGCGCTGTACGCCGGCGCGGCGGTGTTAAAGATGACATAGAACACAATGCTTGCGAACACGATATAGAAGCGCCAGTGATCGCCGGCGGCCTCGCTCCACAGGCGACGCACCGTCGCCCAGGTATCGCGGGGCGTCTCGTCCTCGTCATCGTCGTCCACGTCGCGCATGCGCTCCGCCTCGGCGCGGGCACGCTCGTCCTCGGCGCGCTCGTTTTCCTCGTAGAGTGCCTGGCGGCGAGCCTCGCGCTCCGCCGCCTTGGCGGCTTCGTCCAGGTCGGGCGCGACGCTCGTCTCCTCGACTGTCTCTGCAACCGCGGCGCCATCGGCGACGCCCTGCTTTTTGAGCTCCTCGGTCATGCTACTCACCTCCCTTCATCTGCGATTCCGCAATAGCACGGTACACCTCGCAGGTTTCCATGAGCTCGTCGTGCGTGCCTAGGCCCACGACCTCGCCATCCTTGAGCACCACGATCTGGTCGGCATGCAGAATGGTCGAGATACGCTGTGCGATGATGAGCACCGCGGCATCGCGCGTCTCGTCCTGCAGCGCATGGCGCAGGGCGGCATCGGTCTTAAAGTCCAGGGCCGAAAAACTGTCATCGAAGATATATAGATCGGCATGCTTCATGAGTGCGCGGGCGATCGCCAGGCGCTGACGCTGACCGCCCGAGAAGTTCGTACCGCCCTGGGATACCGGCGTATCGAGTCCCTGCGGCTGGTCGAGTACAAAGGTGCTCTGGGCAATCTCCAGCGCATGGAGCATGTCAGCCTCGGTCGCGTCTTCGTTGCCAAAGCGCAGGTTGCTCGCCACCGTACCCGAGAACAGCCATGCCTTCTGCGGCACGTAAGCGATATGCCCGCGAATCTCACTTTGCGAAAGGTCGCGCAGATCGACGCCGTTCAGGCGAATGGCGCCCTTCGTGGCATCGTGGAAACGCAACAAGAGCTTGGCCACCGTCGACTTGCCCGAACCCGTCGAGCCTACAATCGCCGTGGTCTGGCCACGGCGACAGGCAAAGCTCAGGTCGCACAGGGTGTCCTCGTCGGCATCGTCAAAACGGAACGACATATGGTCGAACACGGCCACCGCGTCGGCCCCATCTGCGGACTCAGGCGCCCCGTCGCCCAGCGTAGCTTTGCCGTCCACAATGCTCGGCTCGATTTCGAGCACCTGCTGCGCACGGTTGAGGCACGCCGCGGCGCGCGGAAGCGTTAGAATCACCATCTGCGCCATCATCACAAAGAACAGGATCAGGATCGCATACTCCAGCACGGCCGAGATGCTGCCGATTTGCATGGCATGGACGCCCACGCGGTTGCCGCCCACCCACAGCACCGCCACCTCGGCGATGTTCATCAAAAAGAAGCTGGAGCTGTCGAGACCCACAAACAGGTGGTTGACCTTGATGGCGTTGGCCGCGTAATCGCTAAACACCTCGTCCAGGCGCTGCTCCTCGTGGCGCTCCTTGTTAAATGCGCGGATAACGCGCACGCCCACGATATTTTCGCGCAGCACCACGTTCATACGGTCGATAAAGCTCTGCAGGCGCATAAAGATCGGCGCGGCGTTAGCCACCGTA
>ERZ1026858.1063-NODE-1063-length-14385-cov-8.207606_pt1 | contig 14385 bp, 10 predicted proteins | sample MGYA00380159_ERZ1026858 | MGnify/ENA primary metagenome ERZ1026858 (study PRJEB33269, sample SAMEA4719795) | human gut metagenome | biome: human-associated habitat; feature: organic feature; material: feces | place: Cameroon | collected 2013-10 ...
GCTGCAGGTCCAGCTGTCCGCAGCGGGCTTCGGCTCCGGCTTTTTGCTGCCACATTCCGGGCAGAATTTGCCGGTAACGGTAGCGCCGCAGCTGCACTTCCAGCTGTCTGCCGGGGCGGGTGCGGGGCGGCTGACCTGCTGGGGCGCGTCCACGCTGTCCGGACGGGCCTGCTGGCCCATAGCAAACAGGTTCTGGGCGCTCATGCCGCCCATACCGCCTGCACCGGCTGCCATGCCCATGCCCATAAAGCCGGTCATGGCACCGGCGGTGTTGCCGGCGGCGGTCTTCATGGCATCGATCTGACCACCCACCAGACGGGCGGCAGCGGTGGTGGGGTCGGTGGTCATGGCGTTTTCTTCCCACTCGGTGATCTTCTTCTGCTGCTCCTCCGGGATAGACAGGGAGTTGATGTTGAAGGAGAACACTTCAATACCGCGCTTTTTGCGCCAGACATTGGACAGCTGCTCGTTGAGAGCGTCCGAGATCTCCAGCGTGTGGGCGGGGATCTCGTAATACTGCACCTTGTTGGCAGAAAGAGTAGCCAGCGCAGGCTGCAAAGCGTTCAGCAACTCACTCTTCAGGCGGGGAGCGATCTCGGATGCGTCATACTGGGTGGAGACGTTGCTGCACACGTTGGTGTAGAACAGCAGCGGGTCGCAGATGCGGTAAGTAAAGCTGCCGTTGCACCGCAGGTTCACCGAGAGCTTGTAGCCCCGCTCCTCGCTGACTACCACACGGAACGGAATGGGGGTGGCGGTGCCGTACAGGATCTCGCCCAGCTCCTTGGTGTTGATGTAGTACACGCGCTGATCCTTGCCGGTGTCGCCGCCGTAGGTAAAGCGCTTGGCTACGGTCTGGAAGGTAGCTGCCAGACTATCGCCGAAGTTGCCGGTGAACACGCTGGGCTCGGTGGATGCGTCAAAGGTGAATTCGCCCGGCTCGGCGCACACCTCCACCACGCGGCCCTGCTCCACAATGAGCATACACTGTCCGTCTGCCACGGCGATGCCGCTGCCGTTGGTGATGATGTTGTCCTCGCCGTTGTTGGAGCTGCGGCGGGAGGTGCGCTTCTGGCCCTTGACCATCAGCACATCCTTGTCCAGAGAATCGCAATAGAAAAATTCCTTCCACTGGTCTGCAAGAGTTCCGCCCAGTGCGCCCATACCTGCTTTGATAAGACCCATAGTAATTTCCTCCTGTATGTTTTATTTGTGCAAACGATAACTTTCTGTTATCGCACGGTTTCCGGTTTTGGTCACGGTACAAGGGTTAGATCCGGGGAGTCGTTTTTCCAGTAAACGGGACGCGTGTCCCGGTCAAACAACTGCTCTCCGGCGCGGTATTTCAGGCTGCAGCCGCTGGGGCTGCCGTCATCGTTCAGCAAAATGGCCCAGAACTCGCAGGGTCTGCCGTTCTGGTCGGTCAGCGTGAAGTACAGCTCGGTACCGTCCTCGGTGCGGCCCTGTGTTCCCTCGGCGGTGCCGGTCAGAATGCCGCTCCACCCGTCCCATTCCACGCTCATGCAGCAGCTGCCGTCCGGCAGGAAGGTCATCCAGCGGATACCCTTTGCGGACTCGTCTCCGGCGCGGTAAGTGCCCCACAGCCTGCGGGGGATGGCGGTGTAGCCGATGTCATCCCACGCCGTGGTGCGCCGGAACACATACCACACGGTGCCGTCCTTTTTCGAGCCGGTGGAACGCATCAGCAGCGAGCCGTCCTCCATCATGGAGATAATCCAGCGGCTTCTGCCGTCCTCGCTGAGGCAAGTCAGGTTCCAGCCCTGACTCTTTTCCCCGTCCCAGCCGGTCACAGCGTCGGCATTCAGCTCTCCGGTGCGGGTCTCGGCAGCGGACTGGATCTGCGGGCTGACGTATGTTTCCCGGATGAAGGAGACGGTCACCGTGCCGGTGATCTCGGCCTTTTCCAGCCGCAGGGTAAAGCTTTCGTTGCGGTCGGCGGGGGCATAGCTTTCACCCTGCGTCACCGCCGTGACTGCCATCCACTCGGCCAGCACCTGCTGCTCCCAGTCTTCCGGCAGGGCTGGAGGTTCTGCCACAGTCTGTTCGGTGCGCCGCCCGTCTGCCCCGGGCTTTTTTTGCGCCGGGCGGTCTTCCGGGGCGGAAGCAGCGGCGGAGACAGAGGCCGGGGCGGCGGCACTTGCCGGGACGGCAGTCTCTGCTCCGCAGCCTGCCAGCAGCACCGCCAGCAAAACTGCCAGCGCGCCGCACAGTGCCAGGTGTTTCATCTTGCACCTCCTTGTTCGTACGGGCTCAATTGCGCCGCAAGTCCATCCAGCTGATGAAGCTGTACTCGGCATTGCCGCCCATATTTGCCATGGTCATGGTGCCGTCCTCCCGCAGTGCGATGGCCCACTCGTAGTTTTTGTCATCCGCGCGCTGGCAGCGGATCTGCCAGCATTCGCCCTCAAAGGCAAATTCTATTTTGCCCCGTGTGGGCACGCCGGTGCGGGTCTCGGTGGTGGTATCGCCGTATTTTGAGATGCGGGTCAGGGTGGCACGGACGGTGTCCGGGCTGGCGCCCGGTTCCAGCTTCAGGGTGTAGCTTTCCCCTTCCTCTGCAGGGTTGCACACATCGCCATCCACCTCCGTGCGGAAGACCACCCACTGGCCCAGCACGCGCTGCTGCCAGTCAGAAGGCACCGAGTCATCGTACAGGGGGATGGTCAACTCGTAGCTCACATACTTCTGCTCCCCGGCGTTGTAGATCTCCGCACCGAGGGAAACGTTCCTTTCGTCCTCGTCTCCCCAGATGGACAAAGGCAGCTGGTCCAGCGAACTCCACCATTTCCGGTCAAAGCTTTCCTTGGCAGGGCAGGCACCGGTATCGGCATTCTGCCAGCACTCCTCAAAGATCTCATCCGCCTGACGAGCGATCCGCTGCTCTATATCGGCGGGGTCCAGCCCCATCCGCTCCAGCATCTGGGTGGTGGTAAGCTCCTTGCCGCTGGCAAAGTCGAAGCAGAATCCCTGCCCTTTCTGGCTGCTGTCGGCGCTGAAATAGACATTCATCACCAGACTCAGACAGTCGCCGTACCAGTACTGGTAGTAGCCGACGCTGCGTACCTCATCCCAGGGGGTGCCGTTTTCCAACGCCGGATACTCCAGACAGGGCTTGCAGGGTTCCACATAGCACTGCGCCAGCCGGGCGTTGATGCGGGCGGCGTCGGCGCTGGCACTGTTGATCCGGGGCACCTCCATGTTGAGGCACAAGACCTTGCCTGCCGGGTCCTGCAGATTTTTATGGATCTCCCACTGGTTGGTGACCCGCTGGTCCAGCGGGGGAAGCTCCTGCGGAGTTTCGGTGCCGTTCTCCGGCTCCGGGGCGGTGTCAGCCTCCGGGGTGGAGACCGGCAGAGCACTTTCGGTTTTGACAGGCGGACCTGCGATGCTGCCTTCTTCCCGGGTCATCTGGGAAGATGCTGCCCCGCAGCCCGCCAGCAGCGCTGCGGCCAGCAAAGCCGCCGGGATACACCGCAAGGGGATGTGTTTTATCTTGCACCTCCTGCTCGTTTATCAGTCGTAGTTGTGGGTCAGTACCAGAGGGCCCTCTTCGTTCGTCAAGGGGTTCTGCCCGCTCAGAGGGGTAAAAATCAGGTAATCGATGCTATAATCAAGCTTCAATGCAGCGCTGAACGCAACCCATTCCGGGCCGTTTTCGGTGTCGCGGATAAGAGAGAAGCCCAGCGCGGTGCCGTTCGGGGTAGCGCCCAGATAGGTGACAGCACCCTGATAGAAATAGCGGTTGTTGTGGGTAGCCAACTGGCAGCCGCCGCCTGAATTCAGGTCCAGCCAGCACAAGTTTTCCCCTTCCCCAAGGGTGAAGTTGCCGGTGGAATCTACCTCCTGCGGGCTGTTCCACTCAGCGGTCAGGGGGGCAAGCTCTGTTTCCGTACCGTCTGCACACAGTAGACTGACCTCGGCGTCCCGCAGCGCCAGCGCAGTGCCGTTGTTGGCAATATAGATGGGGTCGGCACAGAATAGGATCTGCCCATACAGCAGACAGCGCAGCACATCCACGTACTCCACAAAACCGTCCTCGGTAAGCAGGTAGACTACGGGATGGAAGGTCGCGCCCAGCTCGCCGATGCACACATCTACATAATTATTATAGGCGTTGCGGATGGGCAGGGTAACATCGCCGTCCAGACGGATATCATACTCCTCTGCCCATGCGATTGTCTCAGGGGTGCGTTTGATGGTAACGGTGCGGGTGTCGCCGTCCAGCAACACCGAAACGCTGCCGTAGGTATCGGTAAGCACCGGCGTTTTGGCAGGGGCGGCCGGGGTCAGCGGAAGTTCCACCTTCAGCGGACGCCAGCCGCTGCCGGCGGTGGTGTGGTATCCGCCAACAAGGGTGACGGTATTTTCGTTTTCCAGCAGAACGGTCAGGTTTTCCAGCCCGTTGTCCCGCAGGGTGTCGGCGCGCATCCCGGAGAGCATGCCGCTTTCCCGCAGGAAATCGTAATATTCCTGCTGCACCATGTTGCGGTCAAGAGTCTGTATGGCAGCGCGGTATACCGCAAGCTGCGCCTCGTCCGGGTCCAGCCCCATGCGCTGCAGCATTTCCGTCACGAAGATCAGCTTTCCGGTGGCAAAATCGAAGCACCAGCCCTGAGTATAGATGGGGTCGGTACCGCCGTAGTAGCTGCTCACCACAAGGCTTACGCAGTCGCCGTACCAGTAGGCGTCCCAGTCGATGTAAGTCTGCGAGCACCATTCGTCCTGCGACACCTCAGCCTGCGGATAGCTTTCATAATCCCGATATTCCGCCGCATACTTGGCGGCAAGCTCATCGTTGAGATAGGCGGCGTCCGGGCTGTCGCACACAAGCTGCGGCACATGGATGGTCAGCTTCTGTGCGCTGCCGTACTCGTCCCGGAAGGTCTTTTCCAGCGTGAACTGCTCCGTGATCCGTTCCTTTTGGGCGGTAAGCGCCGGGGTGTTCTGGCTGCTGCCGGTGCTCTGGCTGCTGCCGGTGCTCTGGCTGGCGGCAGCGGAGCCGGAGCTGCTTTTTGCGCCGCCACACCCGGCCAGCACCAGCGCCGCCGCCAGCACCAGCGCGGTAAGGCGTTTGTGTTTCATGGTCGTTCTCCTGTGTTCTCAGCCGTAGCTGCGGGTCATTTGCAGCTGGGTCTCGCCCTCGGCAAAGGGGTTTTGCCCGTCGATCATGGTCATGGTCAGGTTCTCGTTGTACAGGTCCATCTTAAACGCCGCCACAAAGTCGAGCCCTGCGTCGGTAAAGATGCCCAGCACCACGCCCTCGGGCACAACGCCCAGATACGCGGCATCACCCCGATAGATGCGGCTGTTGTCCTGCACGCCCAGCTGAACGCTGCCGTCACTGCCCAGATCCATCCAGTTCCAGCCGGTTTCAGAGGTGTAGTTGTAGGAGCCGGTGACGCTATAGGGAATTTCCTGCGCGCTCCACTCTGCCGACAGGGGCGCCAGCTCCAGCACAGAGCCATCCGCCCGGCGCAGGTTCACCTCGCTGCCGCTGCGTTCCAGCGCCACGCCGTTGTTGGCAATGTAGATGGGGTCCTGGCAGACCATGGCATCCCCGTACAGCAGGCAGCGCAGCACGTCCACATACTCCACCACGCCGTCTTTGGTCAGCAGATAGACCACCGGGCGGAAGAAGCCGTCCTCCTGCTCCCCGATGCACACGTCGATATACTCATTATAAGAGCCAAGGATGGGGTAGGTGCGCTCCTGCTCCACCCAGACGTTGAGGTCTGTGCCCCACTGCTCGGTCTTGGGTGCGGGGCGGAGGGTGATGGTGGCCTGTGTTCCCTCCAGCTGCACCTGCACCCCGTCGTAGGCATCGGTCAGCACCGGGGTGTCGGCGGGGGGCAGCGAGAGCTCCACATCCAGCTGCTGCCAGCCTTCTTCACAGCTGTACTTTCCACGGATCACCAGCTGATCCTGCTGTGGCAAAAGCAGGCACAGGTTTTCCAGCTCATTGTATTCCAGCGTGTCCATTCGCATTTGCGAAAGTTCTCCGCCGCTGCGCAGGCCCTCGTAATACGCGCCCAGCGCCATTTCCCGGTCAAAGGCCTGCATGACCTGTCGCTGCACCTGCGTCTGTACTTCGTCCGGGTCCAGCCCCATGCGCTGAAGCATTTCAGCCACGGTGAGCTGCCGGCCGCTGGCAAAATCGAAGCACCAGCCGCTGGAACGCCACGGGGCGGTGCCGCCGTAGCGGCTGTGCACCACCAGACTGACGCAGTCGCCGTACCACCAGTCATCCCAGCCCACACCGATCAGCGGGGCATCGCCGCCCAGCTGCCCGGCCTCCTCGTAGGTCTCATATTCCCGGAAATCCGCTGCATAGATGGCGTTCAGCTCATCGTTGATGTAGGCGGCGTCCGGGCTGTCGCATTCCAGCTTGGGCACATGGACGGAAATGCACTGCACCGCTTCCTCCCCCCACACGCCCGAAACGTTCTTTTCCAGCGTGTACTGGTCGGTGATGCGGTCTTTTTGAGCGGCAAGTGCTGGGGTGTTCTGGCTGCTGTCGGCGTTCTGGATACTGCCAACGCTCTGGCCGGCAGCAGCAGAACCGGAGCTGCTTTCGGTTCCGCCGCACCCGGCCAGCAGCAGCGCCGATGCGCCGGAGAGTTTGAGGAACGTCCGTCGGTCGTATCGTCTCATGGGGGTGCTCCTTTCTTCTTATAAAGCCCCGGACACAGGGGGAGTGTGCCCGGGGCAAACAGGGGGATGTCTTGATGTCTTGTTATCTTATGCCGTTTTGTTCCAGAACACGGTAGCGATCATGTAGGTCTTGCTCTGAACCACCGGGCAGTAGATGCTGATAAACTCTGCCTCCCGGCTGAGACTATACTCCATGATCTTATCCACAAATTTCTGAACCACCGCATCCTCGCAGGAATACTCAAACGTCAAGGATATCTCGCCCTCGCTAGACGGTTCAGAGACTCCGGCAGCTCCTCCAAGTTCATACTTGTTCCTCATTGTGTGTTCCCACGCTGCAATCTCACCCAGTTTCGTTATGTCTTCCGTTGTCAGCGTATGCACCGGGTTTTGTGCATTCTCGAAGATTCCTCCTTGGATTTTTATGGCTCCCTGCGCTTCCTGATTGAGAATCAGCTGCTCATGGACAACCTGACCTGCATCAAACTTTTCCTTCCAGACCTTGTTGATGGCTTCCAGCACCTTGGCTTCCTTGCCGCCAGCGGGCGCTGCGGGTGCAGAGGGTGCACCGCCGCAAGCAGCCAGTGCCAGCAGGGCGACCGATGCGCCGGAGAGGGCGAGGAAGGTGCGTCGATTCATCTTTTTCATGGGGGTGCTCCTTTCTGTCTTTTCCCCCTGTTTTCTTTGGGGGGATTTTGGGTTGGGGGGTACTCTGCACTTGCAGACTGACGCATCTTGTGCTATCCTTATGGATAGAATCACGCTGCATCTGTTGAGCCGCTTTGTGCATAACGACGGGATGTCTGCATCTGGTGCAGGAGATCTTCTGTTTGTACTGTATCATACTGCGGAAAAAATTGCCCCCCCAGAAAAGCCGTTTTTGGGGGGAGATTTAAAAATAAATTTTGGGGCTCTCGGGCCGTCCCCGTAAGGAATCCCCCCAAAAAGCCCAAAATTGGGGGGATTTGGGGGCGGTCTTCCGCCAAAGCAGGCCGCTGCGGCGCTTCTTTTGCCGGGTCTTCCCCTTGTTTGGCGTATTGCGGAAAGGAGTTACGAAGATGGAACGAAGGACATTTTTAAAGCTTGCGGCAGTCCTCCCCGGTCTGGCTCTTGCGGGCTGCAGCGGCAGCAAGACCCTGCTCTCGCCCAAGGACCCCACCATGCTCAGCATCTGGCATGTGTACGGCGAACAGGCCGACTCGCCCATGAACCGCCTGCTGACCGAGTTCAACGACACGGTGGGCAGAGAGAAGGGCATCCTGCTCAACGTGACCAACATGACCAACAGCGCCGCCATCGGCGGCCAGCTGCAGGATGCCAAGGCCGGCAAGCCCGGCGCGCTGGACCTGCCGGACCTGTTCTCGGCGCACTCCTCGGATGCCAAAGCGCTGGGCATCGAGACCCTTGTGGACTGGAACGACTGGTTTACCGCCGAGGAAATGGCGGCCTATGTGCCCGGCTTTGTGCAGGACGGCATCATCGAGGGGCGGCAGGTGGTGTTCCCGGTGTCCAAATCCACCCAGCTCGTCTTTTTAAACGGCTCCCAGTACGCCCGGTTTGCGGCGGACACCGGGGCGCAGCTTTCCACCCTTGCCACATGGGACGGCTTTTTTGAAATGGCGGGTGCCTACCGGCAGTGGTCGCAGGGCAAGCCCTTCTGCGCGCTGGACTATCCGCTGCGTCTGGTGGAGCTGAACGCGCTGGAACAGGGCAGCGGCGCGCTGTACAAGGACAGCTGGTACGACCTGACCAACGAGGCCTTCCGCGCTTCGTGGATGGAATTTGCCCGGGCACTGGTGCAGGGCGATATTCTGGTTTCGGATCTGTACTCCAACACGCAGGTGATGACCGGCGAAACGCTGGCGGGTCTTGGCAGCTCTGCAGCCATCCTTTACTACAACGATGTCGTGACCTACCCGGACAACACCACCGAGCCCACCGATCTGCTGCTGGCACCCCTGCCGCACGCCGCCGGTACCGCCACGCCTTTGATGCCGCAGGCCGGTGTGGGTCTGTGCGCCTTTAAGACCACCGACCAGAAGGCCGAGGCCGCCGCTGTGTTCCTGCGCTGGCTCACCGAGCAGCAGCGCAATCTGGAATTTGCCGCCGATACCGGGTATATGCCGGTGTCCAGCACCGCCTTTGACGCCATTGCGGACTATCCGTTCGAGCAGCAGAGCTATCAGCGGCTGTACGACGTTTACAACGCGATGCGCATCCAGAACACCCCGGTGTCCGAGCCGGGCATCGTGGGGTACCATGCCAAGACCAAAACCTTCTATGACAGCCTGCGCCAGCGCCAGAAGGACTACCCGCAGCGCCTTGCCGGCGGCGAAACGCTGGAGGCCCTGACCGCAGAGACATGGCAGCTGCTGTGCGACAATGCCTGAACCCGCAGCGCAGCCGGAAAAGGGGGACTTTGATGCACTTTTTTGCCAGACACCGTGAGAATATCCGCCAGAGCGCTATGAGCGCCCGGCTGCTGTGGCCCTGCCTGCTGCTGGTGGTGCTGCTGGTGCTGACCTTTGGTGCGGCGTTGTTCCTGTTTGCCAGTCTGCACAACACCAAAAAGGATACGACCCGCAGTCTGGAGATCCAATTCTCGGTGTTTCAGAACGATGTGGAGCGCTATTTTGATCAGCTGGCGGTCATGGGGGTGAACCTTTCTGCGGATATGAGCGCCCTTGTAGACCAGCAGCTTGCGGAACGGAAGATGGCTTTTGACCGGCTGAACGACTCGCCCGAGGTGCTGAACGCGCTGGAGGAAGAGATGATCGAGCCGCTGTGCCGCAGCCTGCGTCAGACCAGCTGCTCCGGTGCCTTTGTGCTGCTGGACGCCACTGTCAACACCCGCATGGAGGGGGCAGAGCATTCCCGCGCCGGGCTGTATGTGCAGAAAAGTGGTGCCGACACCCCCACCGTGCCCCTGCTGCTGTACCGGGGCAATGCGGAGGTGGGCAAGACCCACAGCGTAATGCCCCACCGCAAATGGCGCATGGAGTTCCAGACCGACCAGTTCCCGGACTATGACCGCTGGATGACCCCCGGCAGCGCCCCGCTGTACCAGTGTTATACGCTGACCGAGCGGTTCAGCATTCCCGGCACCTCGGAGGAGGGGCAGCTGTTTTTGCTGCCCCTGCGGGGGCGGGACGGCACGATGTACGGGCTGTGCGGCTTTGAGATCAGCGAGAGCTACTTCAAGCAGAACTTTGCCCAGCCCACCGGGTTTGACCGCCTGATCTGCCTGCTTGCTCCGGCGGGCGATGGATTGAACGCCGGAGCAGCCCTTAGCAGCGGCACTACCGATGGCTACTACCACGCCCCCCGGGACGCGCTGGCGCTGCGCAGCATGGGTGGCAGACTGACCCAATTGATCGGTGCCGGCAGCGCCTATGCGGGCATTACGGAGCTTTGCCGTCTGAACGAGAACCAGGCCTACCGGCTGGCCGTCTGCATCCCCATGGCAGACTACCAGCGGCTGGTGTTTTCCGGCAACCTGCAAATGCTGCTGATCGGCCTGTTCATCGCCTTTTTCGTGGTGTTCTGCTGTATATACTTCCACCGGCACATCCTTTCGCCTGCGTTCCGGCAGTTCGAGGAGGACAAGCGGGAGTCCCGGCGGCGGATGGACGAGCTGCAGATGGAGCGCCAGCAGATGCAAACAGAGCTTTCCCGGCTGGCAGACGTGTGCCGCAACGAATCGGTGCCCGATGCATTCCAGACCTTTCTGGCGGGCATTCCCACCCTGACCAAGACCGAGCGCCGCATCTTTGACGGCTATGTGGCCGGGCTGCGCTCCCGGGAGATCGTGGAGCAACTGGACATCAAGGACAGTACCCTGCGCTTCCACAACAAGAACATCTACGAAAAACTGGGTGTAAGCTCCCTCAAGCAGCTGCAGCAGTTCGCGGCGATCCTGAATTCCGGTGGCAACAGCGTCCCGGACGACGGCGCCCCCGGGAAGGGCTGCTGAACCGGCTGCTCCAGCGTTCAATGATGTATAAATAGGAGGTGCCTGCCATGACCGACCTTCGGGATTGGTTAAAGGCGTACAACATCAAAAATTCTATGGGCGGGGAGATGGCATATAACACGATTCAGCGGATGCTGAGCAGTCGCTGGCTTTTCATCTTGCCGGGGCTTGAACATAGCCGCTAACAATGTTAATGCGTCCTAACATCGTCGAAAAATATTGAAAAACCCTGAAAGCGTGCTAAAATATAAAGATAAAGAGCCCGCCCTGCTCAAGGGTACGGGCACTCAGATAGGAAAAATAGAAACGAGGGGTAAATATGTTTGATGCAAAAAAGCTTGCACTGTTTTTGGGCGGTGTGGTGTTCGGCTCTGCCGGTTTCAAGGTGCTGTCCAGCAAGGATGCCAAAAAGGTCTACACCCAGACCACCGCTGCGGTGCTGCGGATGAAGGACTGCACCATGCAGACCGTGAATAAGGTGCAGGAGGAGGCCGGTGACATCCTTGCCGATGCAAAGGCCATCAACGAGAGCCGCGCCGCCGAGGCTGCACAGGAGGTCATCGAGGATACGGCTGAAGAAGAGCAGCCCGCAGAGCAGACTGCACAGTGATACAACGCAGCGGAGCCGCCCTTGGGCGGCTCTTTTTTACGCAGAGGGGCAAGAAAAGCAATGAAATGTACGATCTTACATGAAGGCAAGGGACGGATGCGGGTGCACGTCTGCGCCGTGCGCATGACCCTGCACCGGGCAGATGTGCTGGAAGCCTACCTGAACGGGCAGGATAACATCCAGAAAGCCACCGTCTACGAGCGCACCGGAGATGTGGTGCTGACCTACCGGGGCAGCCGGAAGGACGCCGCCGCCCTGCTGGCGGCCTACCGCTTTGACAACGAAGAACTGGAGGTGCTGGTCACCTCCCGCGACAGTCGGAAGATCAATCAGGAATATCAGGAAAAGATGGTCAGCCTTGTGGCAGGCCGGATGTTCCGCAAGGTGTTTCTGCCCGCGCCCATCGCGGCGGCCTATACGGTGTGGCGCTCCATCGCCTTTGTCTGGAAGGGCGTCCGCTGTCTGCTGCACCGCAAGCTGGAAGTAGAGGTGCTGGATGCGCTCAGCATCACCGCCTCCCTCCTGCGGGGCGATTACAGCACCGCAGGCTCGGTGATGTTCCTGCTGACGGTGGGCAGCCTGCTGGAAGAATGGACGCGGAAAAAGAGCTTGGACGACCTTGCCCGCAGCATGGCGCTGAACGTGGATAAGGTCTGGGTGCGCACCCCGCAGGGCGAGGTGCTGGTGCCGTTGACCCGCGTCCACGCCGGGGATGAGGTAGTGGTGCGCTCCGGCAATATGATCCCGTTGGACGGCACGGTGCTGGAGGGCGAGGCCATGGTGAATCAGGCCGCCCTGACCGGCGAGTCCATGCCGGTGCGCAAGACCACCGGTGCCACCGTCTACGCCGGAACAGTGGTGGAAGAGGGCGAGTGCGTTCTTGTGGCCAAGGCAGAGGGCGGCGCCAACCGCTACGATAAGATCGTGGCCATGATCGAGGAATCGGAAAAGCTCAAGTCCGGTACCGAGAACCGGGCTTTGCTGCTGGCCGACCGTCTGGTGCCTTGGTGCCTTGCCGGTACGGTGGCTACCTACGCCTTTACCCGCAACGTCACCCGCGCCATCTCCATTTTGATGGTGGACTTCTCCTGTGCGCTGAAGCTTTCCATGCCGCTGGCAGTGCTCTCTGCCATGCGGGAGTGCGGGGAATACCACATCACCGTAAAGGGCGGCAAGTATCTGGAAGCGCTGGCAAAGGCAGACACCATCGTGTTCGATAAGACCGGCACCCTCACCCACGCCACCCCGCAGGTGGTGCAGGTGGTGCCCTTCTCCGGCTGCGGGGAGCAGGAGGTATTGCAGCTTGCTGCCTGTCTGGAAGAGCATTTCCCCCATTCCATGGCAAACGCTGTCGTCCGCGCCGCCAAGGAGCGGGGCATCTCCCACGAAGAGATGCACTCCGAGGTGGAGTATATCGTGGCGCACGGCATTGCCAGCCGGGTGGGCGGCACGCGGGTGGTCATCGGCAGCGCCCACTTCATTTTTGAGGACGAGGGCTGCACCATCCCGGCAGGGGAACAGGCAAAATTCGATGCGCTGGACCCCCAGTATTCCCACCTGTATCTGGCTGCTTCCGGGGTGCTGGCGGGGGTCATCTGCATCGCAGACCCCCTGCGCCCGGAGGCGGCACAGGTGCTGCATAAGCTCCGGAAGCTGGGCATCACCCAGACCGTCATGATGACCGGCGACAGTGACCGCACCGCCCGCGCCATTGCGGCGCAGGTGGGGGTGGACCGCTGCTTTGCAGAGGTGCTGCCGGAGGATAAAGCCGCCTTTGTCCGCGACGCCAAAGCCGAAGGACATACGGTGGTGATGATCGGCGACGGCATCAACGATTCTCCTGCCTTGTCGGCGGCAGATATCGGCATCGCTATCCATTCCGGTGCCGCCATCGCCCGGGAGATCGCAGATGTGACCATCCGCGCCGACAGTCTGGAAGAGCTGGTGACCCTGAAAGCCATTGCCAACGCCCTGCAAAAGCGGGTGGGCAGCAATTACCGCTTTGTCCTCAGCTTCAACTCCGCGCTCATCCTTCTGGGTGCTCTGGGCATCCTGCCCCCGGCTACCAGCGCAATGCTGCATAACCTTTCCACCCTTGGCATCAGCCTGCGCAGCATGACAGACCTGCTGGAGCAGAAGCCTTTACCGTGAAAATGGAACGCCGGAGCGTCCGCAGACGCTCCGGCGTTTCGAAATGATAGATTTCCCAGCCAAAAGGGAGGCGCTGCACGATATTGTGCGGCGGCCTCCCTTTTTTGTTTCAGATAAACCGGCAGAAGCCCAGCCAGCAGCCCAGCAGGAAGAAGAGCAGCGCCTTGCCCAGCACCGGCAGCCACGGGCGCTTGCAAAGAGCCAAATCCCACCGGTGGATGTTCTGCTTGGGGCAGGTGCCCACGCAGGCTTCACAGGCGATGCACTCCCCGCTGCGCAGGCTGCTTTCCTCCAGCTTCAGGCACACCGGGCACTGCTGCTTGCAGGCATTGCAGCCCGGGATGCAGCCCTCGCTCTGCCGGTGCAGCCGTGCAAAGGGCAGCACCGGCAGCAGGGCGAACACCGCACCCATGGGGCAGATGAACTGACAAAAGAACCGGGGCTGCACTGCCATGCCCAGCAAAATAAGCACAAGCAGCGCGATGCCTACGCCGAAGCCCTCCGGCGGCAGACGCAGAGCCGTCAGGCGGGAAAACACCTCCCACGGGCTTGCGCCGGACAGCAGCTTTTCCTGCCGGGTCACATACAGCGCCACCAGCCCTGCCAGCAGCAGATATTTGACCTTCTGTCCCCAAAGTACCGCCCGCTCCGGCAGACGGAGCGGCTTTTTGCGGTGGAACAGCTTTTTCTGGACAAGCCCGGACAGCGCCCAGACGGCATCGCCCAAGCTGCCAAAGGCGCAGGCGTACCCGCAGAAAAACCGGTCGAACAGCAACGTGAAGCCGCACAGCCCCAGCAGGGAAAGCGTGAAGCTGTCCGCCGAGAGCACCTCGCCCGCACCGATGTGCACAAAGAGCTGCTTTACCCCGGAAAACCCGGCCACGAATGCGCCCGGCATGGACACAAAGAAGAACAGCTGCACCCCGGCGCGCAGCCATGTACGGCGCTTTTTGTCCCGCTGACGCTGCTGCGCCGCCGT
>ERZ1026858.1067-NODE-1067-length-14360-cov-13.608738_pt1 | contig 14360 bp, 10 predicted proteins | sample MGYA00380159_ERZ1026858 | MGnify/ENA primary metagenome ERZ1026858 (study PRJEB33269, sample SAMEA4719795) | human gut metagenome | biome: human-associated habitat; feature: organic feature; material: feces | place: Cameroon | collected 2013-10 ...
TGTAGCTCACTTTGCTCGCAAAGTGAGGGGGGCGAATATTGTGGCGGACAAGCACGAGCTGAAAATCCAACAAAGTAATGCCCCAGAGCGCTGGTCATGTTCGCTACATGTTCGTGGCCCTCACTTTGCGAGCAAAGTGAGCTACAATGCTGGCGCCGCAACAGACGATTGTGTGGGCCAGTGCAAATCTCCGCTGCAAGGGCGCTACCGCTAACCTTTGATATTTCAATTTTGAACGCCCCACCCTTCAGGGGCGTCCTTTATTTATTGAGCATCTGATAGGCCTTCCAGATATTCGGAATGCCATAGCCAAAGACATTGTCGGGGTGCTTGACATTGTCGCCAGAGAGTTGCACGGCGCGTATGATTTCCTCCGGGCGCTTGCTGGGACAGGCCTGCATCAGACAGGCAACCGCACCGGCCATGATGGGCGTAGAGAAGGAGGTGCCGTTAGCCACCGTGATGCTTCCCGTGACGTCAAAGAGCCAGGCGTCTTGTCCCAACGCCATGACGTCGGGCTTGATGCGTCCGTCGGCCGTATGGCCCAAGGAAGAAAAGACGGTGTTGTGACGTTCTTCCGTCACAGCGCCCACTGTCAGGATGTTTTTCGCATCGGCAGGCACGCCGATGAGCTTCCATTCTTCGTCACCGCTATTTCCCGCACTGTTGAGCACAAGCAGTCCGCGACTGGCGGCCAACGAAGCCGCGCGGCTGTTGGCCGCCGTCTCGCCGTCGAGCTCATAATAGTTGTGGAGGGAGGGTGCGTCGTCGTAAGTGGTATAGCCCAACGATGAGGTCGCAATGTCCGCTCCCACGCTGTCGGCATATTCCAGGGCGGCACACCAATTGTCTTCTTCCACACGCTGTTCGCTCTCCCCGTCCTCGCTCACCAAGAGATAGAAGGAGGCACGCGGTGCCGTTCCCACCAGACTGTTTGGCACATCGGCGGCTATGCAGGAAAGCACCATCGTGCCGTGTGTGTGGCCCTCATAGACGTTCTGGTCGGTGTGTACGAAATTGTGAGTGCCGAGAATCTTGGCGTTTTGCAAACCTTTGATGCAGTCGGTGTTGTAAAAACCGCCGTCGATCACAGCGATGACCACACCTTCACCAGTGAAGCCGGCGCGGTGCATACTGTCGGCAGCTATCATGCTCACCTGGCCTTCTGAATGGCCGTAATAGTTCTTGAGCGTGTCGCAGGAATTGACCACCATCGCTTTGCGGTCGACCTTCTCCTCGGCTTCGGCTGGCTTCGGCGTTTTCCACACCAGTCGCGCAGACTTGACAAACTTCACGCCGCTGAGTTTCTTGACGAGCATCGTGTCGGTGGTTTCCACCACGGCGGTGTTGTTCCATTTGCTCGTCGTCAGCACGCGGAAGCCCTGGCGGCTCAGATATTCCAAATAGATGGGCGTCACGGGCAAGTCATATTGGTCGACCTTGATGCCGAATTTACGGCGGCGCTCCAAGGCCTTCGGGGAAAGAAATTCCTCCGGACGCTTGGTGGAATAGCTATTGTTTGACTTATCGGTGAAAGTGACACGGTAACGATAGGCCACGGGCCACGCGTCATTCTTGTCCGACAACGGTTTGGTGACACTGTCTTTCGGCAGGCCGGCGCCATTTGCGCCGCAGGCAAACACTGCGACGACGAAGGAGGCGATTATTCTGATGATTGGATTCTTCATGTTAGTCTGTAGTTTTTGTGTTTAGCAATAAACATAGGTGGTCAGTCTTCGCAGGCCGCATATTGTCCGATACCCTTTTGAGAGGCAATCACGGAGCCTGCCACCAAGCGGTTGCCGACATAAAAAACGGCGCTCTGCCCCGGTGTCACGGCGCTCACGGGCTCGAGGGTCCGAACGAGCAAGCGTCCGTCGTCGAGGCGCTTCACGCGGCAGGACATGGAATTGCAATGGTAACGGATGCGCACCGAAAGATGTTCTTCTTCAAAGAATCGCGGTTCACACACCGCCTGCCAGTCTTCAACAAAGAAGCAAGACGTTTGCAAAGCCTGCTCTTCTCCGAGAACAATGGTGTTTTTCTCTGCATTGAGCCTCAGCACATAGGCGGGATGCCCCAGCGCAATACCCAATCCCTTACGCTGTCCGACGGTGTAAAACGGCACACCACGGTGGAGTCCCAAGCGGCGTCCAGTCTCGTCGACATAGGCCCCGCCGTCGACGCGTGCTTCAAGGTCGGGACATTGTGCCCGCAGGAAGTCGCGATAGTCGCCTTCAACGAAACACACCTCCATCGACTCTCCCTGCCGCGCAACGAGTTCAAAACCCTTCTGCTTCAAATAGTCCCTCACCTGGTTTTTCTGAAGTCCGCCGAGGGGAAAGAGGCAGCGTTGCAAGGTGCTTTCTGGCACACGCCAAAGGAAATACGACTGGTCCTTACGCGCATCGTCGCCCGTTAGGAGATAGGTGTGGCCGTTCAGGGTTTCGGTTCTCACGTAGTGGCCCGTAGCCATAAACTCGCAGCCATTGGCATCGGCTTGCTCGCGCAGGATGCGAAATTTGAAATCGCGGTTGCAACGCACACAGGGATTAGGGGTGCGTCCGTTGGCATATTCATCGCAGAAATATCTGACAACCGACTGGCGGAAAGTGTCTCTCACATCCACCACATGGTGCTTTATGCCAAGGCGTTGTGCCAGGGCTTGCGCTTCGCGAATGAAGCGAGGCATGTCGTCGCCGGCATCAAACTGGCGCGGCAAATCCCAAACACGCATGGTCATGCCCAGCACTTCGTAGCCGGCATCTTGCAACATGAGGCAGACGGCCGAACTGTCAATGCCGCCCGACATGGCCACCATCACGCGTTTCTTATTATCTGTCATATATTTTAGGGGGTCAAGAAATTGCACAATAGAGGAACGACAAAGGCTTCCCTCTCAACGAAGCCCGCTTTTGCAGCCGCTTTTCATGGCGCAATGCTCTGAAGCACGCCGCGCTTGAAGTCAATGCGCAAAGGAAGCATCTGGCGGAAGAAGGGGTGTCCCAACACGCCGTCGGCGTCCACCATGCCTCCCTCCGTTTTCTTCAACGTCACAGGGAAAGGGTGCGCTGCGCCGACTTGTATGTCGCAAGCCACAGTGCCGGAAGTTCCGTTGCCGGCCGTGGCATAACGGCTGCCGGCCATATTGTCGGCACAAGCCGTGTTCAAGAGCCAGGTGCGGAGCCGACCGTTGGTCTTCTCATCGAAGAAAAGCGTACCGTAAGACGTGAAGCGCAGATTGGCCTGTTTGTTGGGCCAGGTTTCGGCAGGCGTTTCTGGGGGGAGCAAAAGGGCGTCGCCCGTCAGTTCCACGCATCCAAGGCGCGAAAGGTCAACGAGCCCGAGGGTGCGCACCATTTCTTTGTACACACTGTCGCCCGCCAGCTCACTGTTGACCGCCACATAAACCATCGGATGGCGGATGACCACCGGACCGAAGGCCAAGCTGTCGGCAACGGCTGTCACAGCACGCACCAATCCAAGGGAGGAGACGACATTGACCGTGTCGTTGCTGACCACCACTCCCGCCGCTCTTGCGTCGGCTTCGGTGATGATGGTGAAAGAGGTGCCGGTTGAGAGGGTGAACAACTGGTAGTCGTCGCCCAAAGCCACACTGACCAAGGGCGGCCAAACTGGCGAGAGGTCGAGGGCGAAGGTCTGCCCATCGGGGCGGCTCACCGTTGTCGGGCCACAGTTTAAGAAGGTTTTCGAGAGGCGCAGATAGCGTTCCCAGAGCAATTTGTTTTTCTTCCGCTGCATCAGTTTGGTGGCCATGCGGTTGAGGTCTTTCCAACGTCCCTGCACCATCAAGACACGCGCCGCCGTATGCACGCAGGAGATATAATCATTGGTGTCCAGACTGTCGGCTTTCAGGAAGAGCAGACTGTCGGCTGTGGAGGCCGCCACATCGGGACGGTTGTAGGCCACGGCCAGCAAGAGGCGGCAACGCCAGCGTGCATAATTGTCGAGCGCGGCGATTTGGTTGTCGGGATATTGCAGCAGGGCATAGGCATCGCCCATTTCCACCTTCTGCAACATCTGCGTGCGCAAATCGCTGCCGCTAAGTCGCCGCCCTTTCCTTACCAACGAGCGGAAGGGCGCCAGAATGGAGGTCTTCACACGGCGTCCCTGGAAATAGGCGAGGCGTTCCGAGGCATAGTCGGCCATGGCCTCAAAGTGCCCCAGGCGGTGGAGCGTCTCAGCTTTCAAAAGACAGAGGGCGATGAGACCCTTCAAGTCAAGGCTGGCCGAATATGTGGTGGTGAGAGAGTCAACACACCCCACCACGTGCTCCCAGCGGTGGTCGGCCTGCGCTATGGCGAGCTCGCAATAGAGGCGCACGCTGGGCGGGAACGTCTGTCCGGCACGCTGATACAAAGGCCGCAGTTCGCCCACCTGCCCGCGTGCCGCCAGCAGTGAGGCCCTGTCGGCCAACGAGTCGGGCGTCGTTTCCTGTGCCAAACAACGGGGGCTGGCCTCAGCCCTCTGCATGCCGAAAGACAGGAAGAGGAAGAGGCAAACCAAGGAATGAAGTATATGGCATCTGGACATTATTATAGTAAGTAGATGGTCAGGATTTTTTGTATTCTATCGGATGGGGGGTTCAAAATTCAGAAATATCAAGCGGGTGGAGATTGTGCGTAAAAAGCCTTGTCTGCGGCCCTGCGCGGGCTGAAAGCCCAACAAGTTCACAGCCCAGGGCAACGCCCTGGGTACCATATTCCCATTCCCTACGCCCTGTAAGGGCAAAAGTAAAAATCAACCGTTCGCCCATACTTTTGCCCTTACAGGGCGTAGGCGTTTATACGCTGATACCCAGGGCGTTGCCCTGGGCTATGAACTGGCTGCCCTTTCAGGGCGCTCGCGGCGAGGTTGCGGGGGATTGCCCTTTCAGGTAGGGTGTTCAAAATCGAAATATTAGATGTGACAATTATTCGTATGTAACATTTTAATTACTTGATGGTTAGAAGCGAAAAGCTATCTCGTTTCGATATAGCTACGGCATTTAGCTGTAACCCATATAATATCAATGGATAAAGGCTAAAAAACAGTCTCGCTAAAAAACCTATTTTGAACACCCTACCTTTCAGGGGCAGCGGCGCCGCACTCGACATAATATTTGCTCAAAACCGCGCAGATTTTTTTCTGGATTTTGAACACCTACCTATAGGGTGAATCAGATCAAAGCAAAAGAGAATTTTCAGAAGCCCCCTATATCGTCACCATCGTTGCGCCATAACCATATTCACGGAAAGACGCATCCTGATAACGGCACTGCCGATAGCGGGCTTTCAATTCTTTGAGAATGGCCGAACGCAAGACGCCCTCACCCTTTCCGTGGATGAAAACGATTTTGCGGCCACGGTGTTTCAGCTCCGCATCCATCGTCTCGCGAAACACTTTCATCTGGTATTCCAGAATATCCTTGGCTTCAAGACCGGCAGTCGTGTCGAGCAGTTCATCGACGTGGAGGTCCACTTCGAGTATTTGGTTCTCCCCTATCTTTTTCCCCTCGCGCAGAGACATCGTCAAAGCTCTCTGCCTGCTGCAGTCGGCCTCTTTCGGTTTGTCGGTCATGGCTTCATGCACTTCGGCGGCTTCCACAAAGACCGTGCGCACGGGTTTGTCGTCGCGCACCAGGTCGAAGCGGAGCGAAGGGGAGGTGAAATATTCGGAGGGCGTAAAGGTGTTCTGACGGAAGAATTTCGAACCATCGATGCGCAGCCCAACATTCAGCGGTGCTTTCGGCAGGAAGGTTTTCTCTGGCTTATAGGCGAAGGCCTGCACCGTGATGCGTTCCCACGCGCCGATTTCGTCACGGCGTACTTCCTGCAGAAAGAGTTTCGTGTTGCCAACCACTTCTCCCTCGTGGCGAAGCGTCACGGCGGCCCCTTCGTGCGTAAAGAGTACGAAACGCATATTGAAGTTGGAGTCGTTGACGAGATACACTTCAAAGACGGCATCGTCATCGCGGTCTTTCACATCGGCCGGAACGAAGGCCAAGAATGCCGTCCACTGGTTGCCGCCACGGCGCTCCAGTGCTTTCGGTCGGAACGTGATGGGGCGGTCGGCAATGTCTTCTTCCTCAGCGTCTTCGTCGAGTTCGTCCACGTCGTGCAGCAACGCCGAAACGGATGTCGGCGTCTTCTCAACTGGTTTGGCTTGCGGCTTTTGCGGCCGCGCCAGATTGTAGTCGTCTGTGTCAATCACGACGCATTCCTTGATGAGCGTCGGCACTTCAAAACCGTCTTCATCCTTCACCACTGCCAAGTCTTTTCCCTGGAATCCGACGACGATGCCGCCGCCAACGTCATTCAAAAAACGTACTTTATCTCCTATTTTCATAATCGCATGCTTTTTTATTCCTACAAAGGTAAGCTATATTCGCGGTGACCACCAAAAAAATGAGCCACGAATTTAGTCATGTTGAAAAAATAACTTCCACAATTTTGCCGTTGGCAAGTAATATTTTATTTACTATGGTGTTCAAAATCCAGAATACCAAGGTTGGTAAAGGGGTGACAGCGCCCTCGCAGCGGAGGTTTGCGCTGGCCCACCTAAGAACAGTTGCATGGACCACCTCTGTTATCGGGAATGTTCACAACCTCTTGGCTTTATGTATTAGATTACCAAACAAGCAAGCCAACTATTCCTTTTACAGAAGATAGTTGGCTTGCTTGGTAGTTGATACGATTTGTTAAGGATGAATCTTAGGGCTTTTGACGGACGGCACGGACATGAATTGCCTTGTTACGTTCTTCTGGCGAAGTGGAACCTCCGACCGTGTATTTATAGGCGGTAGTTCCTGGATTTGTGATAGCCGTAGATGTCCAATAATCACCAGACAGATTGTCGTTCATATTGACGGCTTCGTTTTGCGCGGGAAGATACCACACCATATTAGCTTGGTCAAGTACAGGACGATAAATAGTTCCTTCAGAGTTATTTTTTGTTTCTACACGATACTTATTTTTCATTGCGCAAGCACGAGCAGCATATTCACTTGGATTAGCTGGTAGCGTTTTATCTGGAACTCCACCCCATGACTCTATTTGAGCCATAAATGCTGATGCGTCATTCAAGCCGTTGAAGGAATAGAGTTCCCAAGTATTTTTATTTCCATTATTTTGATCTGTGGCCGTGGTAAGTGTACCTACTTTACTAAAATCTATTGTAACTTTAAAATCAGTAAACACACCTCCCCAATTTGAAGTCACATACGGATGATTAACAAAAATCTTTATATAAAGACTTACTAAAACAGGTCTCAATCCTTTTCCAAAATTGTACGTAATTTTCATATTTGGATCCCAGCTAAATCCCCACGGATAATCACCATCTTGTATTCGCTCCACGCCCATGCCGTTGTTCCATGCTGGACAGTATTGCGTAAATGAAAATTCCTTGGTTTCATAATTTCCTTGGGCAGCAGGTTTTAATGAAAGTGTGATATTACGGTCGGCTTCCGTTGCATTTTCTTTTAGGAATACGTACACTTGCACGTCTCCTTTTGTAGTACTTGTCAACGTGCTGGTTCCGTTATAGCCGTCAAGCCAATAACCTGCATCTACAAGTGTTTGTATGTCATTGCTTACGAATTTGCCTTTCTCAACGAAGGTAACATTATCTTTATCATTGGATGTTAGAGTCCAACCTCCTGCTGGTAACTTGTTATCACATTTAATTGTAATCGGATAAATCACATAGTGCGCATCCTGCGCTTTCGGCTGGGAAACAAACTCCAACTCATATTCCGGCGTAACAGAAAGCTTGTAAGTCACAGTGGTTCCCATCGTCCATTCTGAACCTGCGATAGAAGCCGAGAGTGTGCGATCAACACCGGAAGCATTGGTGAATACCACTTCCACCGTTGCCCCTGCAGGCAGTGTCTGCGGTAGCATCATGAAGGTGCCTTCAGGACTTGTGATTTCGTCTCCGTTAGCTTCAGTTCCAGTAGTCGCTTTGTTCAAAGTCTGCGAGAAATCCGCGGTCGTTCCACCCAAAGTCCATGTACCGCCAGCCATATCGTATGTACCGGCATTCTTGACACCTTTCAAAGCCACGCTCTTGATAGAGCCTGGCTGCATCTGACTTCCCACGGCAAAACGGACGGCGGTGCAGATATGTTTGAAGGCGAGAGGCACAGCCGCTTTGTTGTCGCCACGTATTTCATCGGTGGTAGCCACCACGATGTCTTTCTGGTTGGCAGCGGCTTCAGGAACGATATATGCAAGAGACTTCTCTTGGGGAGAGGACGGAGTGGTTAAGCCACTGGCATCCGTTGGCGCCCAGGCATAGAATTGAAACGAATGGTCTGCTCCCGGCCAATAGTATGTTTGCTCCGTGCTCCATATAGCACCAGTTCCAACGGATGCAGCCGAGTTGGAAGCATTCGTGTCCATATAGAACTGATTCACGGGCGTACCATTCTTGCTCCAGTATGCCAGCACATGGAACTTGTCATAGAAATTGTCTTTGCCAACAAGCGTTGTGCGTGTCAAGACCTGTTTGCCCTCGAAGCCAGACACGTTGATGCCTTCCGAAACAATGGCACGGACACAAAGTGTGTCTGTCGAGTTGTCCGACCGCAACATGAAACGGCCCGCGGTATATCCTTCGTCATCACTACAGGCATATCCCCTTGTCTGCACGTTCTTATCGGACGATATGCCAAAACAAATGTTGTCGCAGGCTTTCTCCGGCTCCCCGCTTTCGAGAAAGCCCTCGTTATTGCACGAGAAAAGTAGCATGCACAACAACACCGTCGCCATGCCGCCCGACATCCAACTCGGATTATTCTTATGTACCTTCATTTCTTCTGTGGTTTTATATTTGTTAGCCAGAAGCAATACACCCAGGCTGTTAGTGAGTGTAAGGGGGACATTCAACCCCTTACACCCTGTTGGTAGATGGTCTATTTCATGGATGATAATTCCAGAATACACGATGCTAGACCAGTCTTATGAAAGATGTTGGATTAGATGCCGCTCTGGGTTGTGGGAACGTTCAAACCTTTGTCAACGTCAGCTTTGTTCCAATCTTCAACCTTGGTAACAGCAAACTCGATAGGATTAAGTTCATCTTGGCCTGTTATATTTTCATGAGTCAAAGAAGCCTTGAAATCATAGCAGTAACCGAGCTTGAACTCAACATTCTTGATTTCCACTCTGTGGTTGTAAGTACCCAACAATACGTCACCCTTATACAATTCTGCCGTGAAAGTTACAGTATATTTAGCGGAACTACCCATCGGGATCATCAGCTTTTCGTTGTAGCTTTCAAGAGTTGCAGCGTTAGCAATGACGGCAGCTTCATCAGCGGTAGCACCATCGGCTACTACATTACCGAAGTTCAATTCAAGAGTTTTATCCGTCTGACCACCCCAAGTGTTACCAGTAGCGGCTACTGTCAAAGTACCCTCTTTGAAAGCATCCGTGATTTTTACATTGCTCACTTTTACATTGTAACCCTCACCCACAGAATTCTGGAACGAGAATTTCACTTTTGAAAGCTGGTGGTTGAATGTCATGGAAACAGGAGCTGTGTATGACGCTGTTACACCAGTAATTTGCGCAGGTTCTGCGTGAAGCAAGTCAACCTGATTTGCATCAGTGTTGGTGAAAGCAACTTCCATTCCTACCTTTGTGGCACCTGTAGGCAATGTCACATTAGAAACATTTCCCGCTACACTATAAGGCGCAATGGCACCGAAAGTGTAAGTATTGCCAGGAACCCAGTACTGCACATTATCGTATGACCATCCAGTAGAGGCAGCACCTCCTTTAGCCACCTTCTCACCATTGAAAATCTGACCATTCTGTGTGAAACCATACACAGCGAAGTCTTTCAAAGTTGATGTTGTGAAACTCGGATCCACGACACTGCGTGTTCCGTTGTTCACGAACGCATTGCTGAAACCGATGGCCTTCTGCTGGGCCATTTCCACTGTTTCGTCGTTGCTACAGCTTGCCAACATGGCTGCTGCCGTCAATCCAATCAAAAAAATCTTTTTCATTTGGTAAAAATTTTAATTGTGAATAAAAAATATGGCTCTGCGAGATTTAGTGTGAATTGACATGCCGAATCCCGCAATTAACGGCATGAGAATTATACTTTTTGCTATCATTATGAATGAGAGAGAAAACCTACTACTCCAAGACAATGATGACTGGTAGATAGAGAATATTGTATGCGATGACTCCGTAGAGGAAATGCGTATTACACTCGGTTTGATAACTCTCTATACAAATCAAAGAGGAAGTTCTACGTCCTCATATTTTCCCCAGTCTTTCACGTCTACATCGAAGCCAGAGTTGCCTTCCTTACCCTCTTCATCGGATATTTCGATGCCCTTCACCACGATGATGCCTCCACGCGGTTGCGCCGCCACCTGGTCGGTCACGTCGAAATCGAACGACTTGATTTTTCCGTTCTTCAAGCGCACTTCCAGATTCAGCCCATACTTACGTTTGGCCCTTCTTCCGTAGTGTTCGTTAGGGAAATCAGGTATTCCGAAAGAACGCACAAAAGCCTGTGTGCCAAAATTTTCCACCGTACAATCATACAGCACGGTTGCGGCTTCATCTGACGTGTGCCCACTGTTCAGCCATACCGCCTGCGCCATACCAGACAAGGCTCCGCGTGCCAGAGACACGTATTTCACCCCGTGGCTGAACTCGTAACGCACCAGATAGGTGAACACCAGCGGGTGCATGATGACAGGTATCACGTCGGGGTCTGTCGTATTTTTCGCCACGTACGACTCCATGTAACTGCCGTAAAGCATATCGGGCTGGTTCACGGTGTTCTCGTCTTTCTTGTCCATATAAGAATTTCCGAGATAAGAGGAACGGGTACGGGTGCGTGTGGTGGCCTTTGCCAAAGCGAACGACTGCATTTCGTCGAACACGATGTATTCCGTGTCGTTGTTGAAGAACAACAGGGAGTGTTCCCCCGGACTCATATAAACGACATCCCCCTCGGGAGCTATATTGAGAATCTTGTCTGAACCATCTGCGTTGTACACCTGCACGCGCAATCCGTTTGGTATTCTGGGTCGCAACGCGTCGTATTCCATGCCGAACGTTTCCTGCCACGCGGGATAGTTCTTCCAATCCGTACCATTCTCGTAGGTGTATTGCCATTCCTTTTCATATTCCGCTTCCACGCGCACCTCGGATTTCGGGGCATGCAGGTCGTGGTCAAAACACAATTCCTTGTGCTCGCATGACGAAAGCAGCATGAGCATTACCGCGAGCAAGGGAACGTATTGCATCACAGTGTATGTCCTTTTCATTTCACGCCTCCTTTCTTGTTGTTGCTGTTACCTCTTCCGAGAAGCCATACCAAAGAGATTTCCGCCTTCGTTGGACCGAACCAACGGCGGTTTTTAGTGGCCTGCCATACATAGTGGCCGTCCAAGGGAATGTACTTGTAGTATTTTCCTCCCCAATAGCCCACACCAAGCGTGAAGTCGATGTTCAGGCGGTTTGCGATGGGCAGCGAGTAACCATATTCCACGCCTGCCGCGTAATTCGTCTTGTCCCAAAGCATTCCGCCGGGTTCACCGCCCATGTAACCTTTGCCTCCCCACTCGAAGTCGTAAGTGAACACCTGCCCGTATATGCCTACATGATGTCCGGTGAGCGGCTTTTCACAGGCCCTCTTACCGAGCCAGTAGCGAACGGCAAGGTCGCCGCCATAGATGCGCCAGTAACGGTGACTGCTGTTCTTTTTCCACCAGCCGTACATCCAGTTGCCACTGATTGACCAGTTCTTGCCCAAGTAAAATTCCCCACCGATATTGAGAATGGTCAGCACGTCATAGAGCATATTGGTCTTGAGGGCCATATAGAAAGGTTTTGAGGTTTCAGGGGAAACCGCCACGAGCGTGTCCTCGTCCTCCACAACGGCTGTCGTGTCTGCAGGAGCTGGCACGACCGGCTCTTCCTTCTCTTCCTTGACAACCTTTTTTCCCTCGATTACTGGTTTTTGACGGACTGTCACGAGAATCACACTGGCATTGCGGATTTGGCCAAAAAAATGTTTGTACATGTAACGCCAAGTACGGCCATATTGCAGCTCCATCAGGCGTTTCTTGCGGCTGTCAACCAATACGCCTTTATTATTATAGGTAAATTCGGGCACGTTGCGCAACACATCCAACGCCTCTTCCTTGTGGGGCATGGCAGACACCTCGACCAGCTCCGCGAGGCGTTCCCACGCGATAAATCCCTCGGGACGTGAAATGACACCATTCGGAAGCGATATGCGTTCACGTACATAACGCTCCAGCGAATTGCGGCGTTTTTCTGCCAATTTCCTGTTCAAGGATAAGCCGCCCTCGGGTGAGGCGGAACCGCAGAAAGAAACTTCGACCAATTCGAGCGTGCTGTCTTTTTTCACACTTTCCAAAAACGATACCACATCAGACAGGCTCGCGGCGTTGTTGCCGTAGGCCGTGTCCAGTGTCGAGTTGCCAACCGGAAATCCGATACAGACCTCTTTCCGGTTCTCTTGCCCGAACGCCTGGATACATCCGATCAACATAAACGCTGATACTATTAAACCTCTCATGTGCATATTGTCTTTACTTTAGCAATGGTAAAAAAATAACATGAACAATTTTGAAGGGTAAGGTGTGTGTGTTATACCTGAACTTCTTGCCGTTTTTTGAATTTGTCATCGGTCACTTAACTCTCTATACCCCTTCTTCCAAATGCCAAAAACCAACAAAAAAACAGATCGATAGTACTAACTTTTTTCACCTTTACTTACATCCCTCTCTTATTAAGAATCCGTCTCTTGATAAGAGACGGATATTTTTTGTTTTTACACCCCTATATCCTATAATCCACCAACAACCACTTCGTTGGCATTATCAATAATGGATGAGTCTATCGAAGCGAGATATATTTGCGTGGTGGTCACGGAATCATGTCCGAGCGCATCAGAAATGACGTTGACTGGGATATTCTTCGATTTGGCGATGGTTGCCCAAGTATGGCGGGTGACATAGGTTGTAAGTGTAACTGGCAGTTCCGCCATTTCCGCAATGGTTTTAAGGGACTTGTTTACGCGACGTAACGCTGACTCATACTGCTTGCGCTCGTCCTTGCCGGGAACGGTTATAATCGGGAGCAAATACGGCAACCCGTCGGTCGCGTATCGCCTGATCAGTTCTTCAATTGGCCTTATGATCTTGACTTGAAGCCGCTGGCCAGTCTTATGACGGCGGTAAGTCAGTACCCCATTCTGAATATCCGACTTTCTCAAGAAAGCGGCATCTATGAACGACATCCCCCTGCACAGGAAAAGAAAAAGAAACACATCACGGGCAAACTCAAGGTTCGGCCTGTGCGAGAGGTCAAGGTCTTTAATCCGCTTGATGTCGCCGATTGAAATCGCCCGTTTGCGTGTTTTCTCCGTTCCGGTAAAAACGGTTCGGAAAGGCTTGCGGTCATTGGCCAATTCCTGTTCAACCGCACGGTTATAGACAGCCCGGAGAATACGCATATAAAAGGATATGGAATTGGGCGCGAGCCCGGCAGCGTTCAGGTACGCCTGATAGTCCTCCATGATGAGATGGTCTATTGCCCCGACTGGAATGTCCTCGTGGGCCCGAAACCGCTTGAAACTTCCCAATGCCGCGCGGTAATTGTTGGCGGTGCCAGTGTGTCCCAGTTGTTTTAACCTGACAATGACATTCTCCATGAAAATAAAGAAGGTGTTCTCCTTGCTGGCACGTTGAAACTCCGAGACGACATCGTCGGTGGAATAGCCGCGTTGCCGTCTGTCGAGTCTCTCGATGATTCCATGCAATCTCTCCACGTCCCAACACAGCCTTTGTGTAATGGACTGGATGGCAGCCATACGGCTATTCTCGACAGTGGAGACAAACCAGGATTGTTTTTCGTTCCATTCACAGGGAAACACTTTGTAATCGGTCGTGATTTGCCGGACCACACGGTGGATAGTTACAATGATGATTATACTGCCTGGACGGTCGGCGACTGTTGAGGGGCGGAATTTTACTTTTACTGTTGCCATATCTATTATTGTTTAATGGGTGGTTCTAAAAATGCTGATAAGCTGAGTTGTGACTTATCAGAATTTTTAGAACCACCCATGACTTAGTAATATTGAAAGGCGCCAGCGCCCTCGCAGCGGAGATTTGCGCTGGCCCGCATAATCGTCTGTTGCGGCGCCAGCATTGTAGCTCACTTTGCTCGCAAAGTGAGGGCCACGAACACGTAGCGAATATGGCCAGCGCTCTGGGCCATGACTTTGTTGGATTTTTAGACGTGTTTGGCCGCCACAATATTCGTCCCCCCTCACTTTGCGAGCAAAGTGAGCTA
>ERZ1026858.1068-NODE-1068-length-14356-cov-5.691840_pt1 | contig 14356 bp, 19 predicted proteins | sample MGYA00380159_ERZ1026858 | MGnify/ENA primary metagenome ERZ1026858 (study PRJEB33269, sample SAMEA4719795) | human gut metagenome | biome: human-associated habitat; feature: organic feature; material: feces | place: Cameroon | collected 2013-10 ...
GGGTCGCTCTTCCTCTTTCTGTTCATGGGCTACTTTCTCGGCGGCGGCGGATTCTTGTACGCCATCTATTAAAAAATCTCGCTGCATCACCGGGTGCAGCGAGATTTCATGTTTTTATTTATGCTGCAGCTTCCTCTTGCAAAATTTTGCATTTTCCGTTATGATACCTACATGGACGCGACCGTTTACGAAAGTAATTGTGCAAGCCTTTGGGCCTGCACATTTTTATTTTAGAAGGGAGTTTTTACGATGGACAGCATTTTTCACCGCGTAAGTATCCGTAAATTTCAGGACAAGCCCGTGGAACCGGAGAAAATCGAGAAATTGCTTCGCGCCGCTATGGCGGCTCCTTCTGCCGGAAATCAGCAGCCGTGGGAATTTTATGTGGTGATGAACCGCGACTTGATCCAAAAACTGGCCGCCACCAGCCCCTATACAGGCTGCGCCAAAAATGCTCCCGCGCTGATCGTCTCTGCCTACCGCGAGGACGTTATCTTCCCGATGTACGCGCAGATGGACCTGAGCATCGCCAACGAAAATCTTTGGCTGGAAACCGATGCACTAGGCCTTGGCGGCGTCTGGCTGGGCATTGCCCCCATCGAGGAGCGCATGCGCGAGGTCGAATCCGTACTGCAAATGCCCGCCGGGCATCACGCCTTTGCCATCTTCGCATTGGGCTACCCCGCCGAGAGCAAACCCCAGCAGGACCGCTTCGACCCTGCGCGCATCCACTACGCCGAATAAGTCATCTTTTGCTCTGCATCACGCGATGCAGAGCATTTCTTGGTGGGAGCTGGTAGATTCGCGAGCCGCGCCCTAAAGACAGCCTGCAGGGCTGTTTTTGCCCGGCGGGGGACGCAAAGCTCCGGGCCCGGGCTGTTCGAATCCGCCAGCGTATCTCCGGAAAATAAAGACAAAAACAAAAGCGATACCCATTATCAGGTATCGCTTTGTTGGTGGGAGCTGGTGGATTCGAACGACTTCGCACCGCTTCTATCTGCCAAAATCCTGACTAGCGCCGCCAAAAAAAATCCCCTATCCATGTACTTTTTACTGGATGGGGGATTTTAATTTGCGGGGCGTGAATCAGAAGTGCGGTCAAAAGTGTGGTCAAACCACACCCCCGGCGGGAGCTATTTTGCAGTTTGACCGCACCCCACGAAAAGCGTGATTTTAGGCTACCTCGAACGGGAAACAAAGTCAAGCCGCCCCAAAAATACATCACTATAATCTATCTTATTCTGCTAAAATCAACCGTGATTTTTTCGCACTTTAGCTCTACAATTTTAGCTGTCAAGCACGAATTTCAGAAAAATGGCGTTTCTAGAAAACCTGTCCCGTTTTTTCTGAAAATTCGCGTTACAATTATATTAGCGGGGCACGAAAGACGAAAAAACCTGTCACATTTTTAGTCGTTGCCCGTGTTATGATTAAGTTACACCAAGGAAATCAACGGAGGTTTGAATCATGAAAAAATTTATTCTTTTGAGACAGGCCATGCTGGCCCACGGCATGAATCAACGCGAACTCGCCAGCGTGGCAGGCATCGGCGATAGCAGTATGTCGGCGCGTCTACACGGTAGAGCCGAGTTCACCGCCGGGGAGATGCTGCGCATTGGCATGGCCCTGGGTCTACAGCCGGAGGATTATTTTCTCTACTTCCTTGCGGACACCGCCGCCACGATGGAGGGTAGAGCATGAGTGCAGGGCCACTGGTACAGGTCAACTACAACAACGTCCCGCCAGAGTTCAAGGCCCGCAAGCGCTGGGTGCTCTGGGGCGTTGACCCTGACCCGGAACACATAAAAGTGCCATACCAGGCCATCAACCCTGCACAGAAAGCAAGCAGCACCGACCCGCTGACCTGGGGCACGTTTGACGCCGCGCGCTGTGCTGTGGAGCTGGTAGGCGACGCGCAGGGCATCGGCTACGTAATCACCCCGGATGACGGGCTTGTGGCTGTGGACTTCGACCACTGCATTGATGCAGCGGGCAAGCTGCTGGAGCCGTTCGCCACCTGGTACAAAGTAATGCCAGGGTATTGGGAACTCTCCCAAAGTGGCACGGGCCTGCATGGGTTTGTGCATGGCACGCTGCCCGCCGGGTGCGGCAACAAGCGGCCCATCTGCCCCGGTGACAAGAACGACGAACGGGAAGTTGAACTGTACATCAAAGAGCGGTATATCGCCATGACTGGGGCACTATGGGGCCCACAAACACCGCTTGCAGACGTACCGAGCGCCCAGGCAGGCATCGACGCAATCATTGAACAAACAGGCCTGCTAAAGGGCAACGGCCCGGCGGATATGCTGCCGGAGATCGACGACCGCCCGGCGGAAGAGCTCGACGCAATATTGCAAAGTGCTTTACAGCGTGACCTGGATTTTGCGCAGCTGTACACAAGTACCGACCACAGCGGCGACGAAAGCACAGCCGACCATGCGCTAGTGTGTGCGGCCTGCCGCGCGGTGAATTTCAAGTTGTCCGCCGGGGACTTGCAGCGGATTCTTGACGCCTCGCCATGGGTCACAACTAAGGACGCCAAGCACCTGACTAAATGGCAAGACCGCACCGACTATGTGCCCCGCACAATTCGGGAGGCCTGGGCCGCATCGGCAACGAAAGAGGCGGACAAGATGGAGGGCTTCAAAAAGCTGCCCACAGAAAAGCCACATTTTGTGACGGCCGCCGAGCTCGACCGCATGGAGCTGCCGCCCGTTCAATGGGCTGTACCTGGGCTGCTGCCCGCCGGGCTGGTGTTCCTGGTAGCTGCGCCAAAGATGGGCAAAAGCTGGTTGGCCTTTGATCTCTGCCTGTCCGTGGCGGCTGGTGATGATTGGTTAGGCCACAAAACTAATCAGGGTGCAACGCTCTATTTGGCCCTGGAGGATGGCTTGAACCGCCTGCAAGCACGTATGAGGACCATTGGCGACGGCTTTACCCCGCCACCCGCCGGGTGTACGTTGGCAATTAACGCTCCCATGCTGAACGCTGGCCTGCTGGAATTTCTGGATGAATGGCTGACCGCGCACCCAGACGCCAAACTGGTTTGCATTGATACCTTCCAGAAAATTAAGCCGCCACAAGGGAAGAACGAAAACGCCTACGACGCGGACTACCGCATCTGTAGCCCATTACAGGCTTGGGCCATCCAGCACAACATCTGCGTGTTGCTGGTGCATCATACGAAAAAGGGCATCAACCCCGGCGACGTTTTCGAGGGCGTGAACGGCTCGCAGGGCCTGACGGGCACCGCTGACGCTACGCTGTTACTCAGCAAAGACAACCGTTTTGACGCCGACGCTGTGCTGTCCGTCACTGGCCGCGATGTGGAAATGGAGCGTTATCTGATGCACTTCAAACCGATCGCCTGCCGGTGGGAGATGCTGGGCACCGTTGAGAACCAGGAACGCCAGGACTTCCAGGCAAGCCCGGCGGTTAAGACCATCACGGAACTTACCGAGCAAGGCCCCTGGAAAGGAACCATCACAGAGCTGGCGGACGAGGTGCTGGCGAGATACCCAGACGCTCCACTGCCCGAGACCCCCGCCGGGCTGCGCAGCTACTTTGGGAAAATCTGGCCACTGCTGAAAGGCCAGGGCATCGTCCACACTGTGCTAAAGGGTCGAACCCGTGTCCATAAACTCCAGAAAAAGCACTGAATAGCCGCTTTATAGGGTATATGGTCTTCATGGTCTTATGGTCTCCCTATACCCACAAAAACGCCCACAACATACGAAAGGGAGACCATCGGGAGACCATACGCAACCCTATAAAAATAACGAATCCACAATAAAAAAGACTGTAGAGACTATGAAGACCATAACCCCTAGTTAAGAGCCTATAATCTGTGGGCTATTTTGAGGGAGACCATCGGGAGACTATGGGAGACCATAGACCAACACATAGGAGGTTGTGCAAGTATGCCGCCATCAAATAATCGAATCTTCATCCCCGTTGCAACCTGGTGCACCCGGCAGGGTGTGGTGGAGCTCCAGCGCGAGATCAACCCCGTGCGGATGCCTGACAGTCTGGACGATCTGCGCCAGCTGATTGACGCGGATGCCGTGGAGCCTGCCCGGCGGGGCAGCTATTGCGTCCGATACCGGGAAAACGGCCACTACTTCAACGACCGGCGGGAGGCCCTGCTGCATCTGTTCTCGCTGTTGGGCGAGGAGTACGTCGTCAGCCATCTGGACGAGGCCTGTGCCAGATCTGCCCGCCGCCAGCCTGCCGCCCTGGCGGAAGCCCAAGACTGGGCTGATTTGTGGAAAAATATGGAAAATCGAGGAGGTGAAACACCCTGACACCGAATCAGAACAAAGCCCTGGCGGCACTGCTGACCTGCAAAAGCCGCACCGACGCCGCCCGCGCCTGTGGGCTGTCCACAAAGACCCTACAGGGGTATGAAAAGCTGCCCGAGTTCGCGGACGCCCTAGAGCGGGGCCGACGGGAAGCCCTTGCCGATGCTGCCCACAGAATGGCGGCAGGCTACAGTGGCACCGTGGACGCGCTGCAGGGCATCGTGCAGAACGACAGCGCAGCAGACCCGGCCCGCGTGGCCGCTGCCCGTGCCCTGCTGGAGTACGGCTTGAAATTTGCCGAACTGACAGACGTCAATCGACGTCTGGACAAACTGGAGGGGCTGCTATGAAAGACGCGCTTGCCCGGCTGGAGGCTCTGGAGCGTGGTGCCCCGGCGGATAGGCTGCTAATCGTCACCGAGATTCAAACCGATGCAGGGCCGCGCTACCGCCTGCCACAGGGAGATGATCTGCTGACGCTGCATGACGTGTACGCCTACATGCGCCTACATGGTCAAGGAATCCTGCTAATCGACGATCTCCCACAACCGCCAAAGAAAGGACGCAAGAAAAAATGAGCAGTAAATACATGCTGGAGCAACTGCACCACCACACAGCCAACGGCTACAAGGTCGCTGTGGCGGAGAGCCTGCAAGACGATACCATCCGACTGACCTACCAGACCCGCCCTGACGGCTTTATTGTGGGCTGGTACGTGGAGGGGCCGGGCATGTCGTTTCCGCTGAAATTCAAGACGGAACAGGAGGCCCGCGAATATATCCGCCGCCGCTGGAACATCGCCCCACACGTAAAGCGCTGGGGCGAGCCATGAGCCGCCCAGGCCCGCCGGGGCAGGTCAGGAGGCCCGCACCCGTCAAAGCTAAACCACAACCCCGCAAGGGCCTAAAGCGGCCACACAGCGGGGCCAGACAATCTACAAGAGCATGAAATAGGAGGTTTTTACTATGAACTATATCAATGAAGCCCGCCGCATTGTCACCAACTACTTTGCATCTGTCGCCCCATCTGAACAGCTGCGCCGCGAGACTGCGCAAGAGCTGCGCCTGGGCCACATCACCGAGGGCTACGCCCGCCAGCTGACCCTATCCGCCAACAATGAGGAGCTACAGCTGCGCCAGGACGCCACAAACAAGCTGCAAGCACTGTCCAGACGTTTTGCATGTGCTGCCAGCCTGGCCGACACTCCAGACGGCAACGCGCTCCAAGGCGGCGACTACAAGCTGCTGGCCGAAAACTTCCCTATGAGCGTGGAAGAGTTCAGTGCCCTGTGCGAACGCAACAAGAACAATCCCACGCTGCTGCGCAAGGCCATGGAGTACGGCGACAAGCACGGCGGCATGGCACCCTATGCAAAGAAATACTACCGCTCGGCCCTGGAGCGCACGAAACTGTTTAGCAAGTTCATCCGGCAGTGTTCTGGCGTGCTGGAGGCAGAACCTACCAGCCCCGCCCGGGGGGATGCCTACTGGAACATGATCGCGCGCGAGGTAGCCCCCTGGGCCACGCTGTGAGGGCTGCAAGATGGAGCTGGACAAACTGCTGACCCAGGTCGAGAAAGCCCGCCGGGCACCTCTGCAAGTGTGCTGCCGCACCCCGGCGGGGGAGCTCATCACCACCACCGTGGAGGACTGTGCCCGCCAGGGCTGCCGATACTTCCACATCGTGGCAGATGATCTTGATGCGCTGCTGGACAAAGAGCTGAACCACAGGGCATAGGGCCCGCATAGCTGCACCGCAACGGCTCGGCGGCGACTAGCTGCGCACCGTATGCCGTGAGCTGCAAACACCCGCATAGACACAGTAACGCCCCACACAGCCCGGCGGGCTACTGTGGGGCGTTTGCATGTATATGCAAGTATGCTTTTTGTCAACGAACCAAGTCTGTTGACACTTTTCGTTGACACCTCTGTTGACAAGAAAACGACGTTATATAGTTATAAATATACTATTGTCACAATGTCAACAGAAATACTATATAGATATAATTTATATACGTATAGGCATTATATAGCCTTATACGTATAGAGAATTATATTTAATAGAAAGTCTGTTGCTACTGTTGACAAACTCCAGGCCCACGGGGCAGGCGGGGGCTGCATCACTTTGGTGGTGTGTCGTCCTCTGGCGTGTCTTCTGGTTCTGACATGATGCGATTATAGGCTGCATCGCCAAGGGTGCCACGCAGATACCGCTCGCCCTCTGCAAAGAACGCCGCATCCGCCGGGCGGTCTAGCTGCCCCACTTCATCATCTACGATAATATCTACGTCCGGCCACTCTGTCATGTGTTCGCTTTCTTCCCTAAGCCTGGCGATTTCTTCCCGGAGTTCTTCAGTGCTTTTTTCGGATGGCGTGTACTCTTTCATTGCCTTTTCTGTCCCCATTCGTACAAGGGCCGCTGCGGGGCTCTGTGGCGTGTCTGCTGCCTTACTCCAGCATGCCCTCGACCTCTGGCGGCAAAGCCTCTGCGGGGCTCTGTGGGGCGCTGCTGGCGTCCCGCTCCATGCGCTGGGCCACTGCGCCCACAATGTAGGCGTTCAGGCTCTCCCCGGCGGCATCTGCTGCGGACTGCACCGCCGTTTTATTCTGTGGGCCATCCTTGCGCAGAATCAAATTGACACGGTCGTATGTTTTCTCGTTCCATTTGTTCTTGCTGGCAGCGCTTGCTTTTCCTCCCATACGTGCACCTCCCTATATGATGCAGCTATACACGATTATAATACTACTTTGAGCTTACATGCGCAAGTAAGCGATTTGCACAAATTGGCAGCTTACTTGTGCAAGTAAAATTGTGAGTTCTGTGCATTGCTTACTTGCACAAGTAAGCGTATAATAAAACCATCGAAACAACCACACCACATAGGAGGTAAAACACCATGACCACCATCACCCTGACTGAGCCCGAACGCATCCACCTGCTGGCCCTGCTGACCGTCGAGGCGCAACAGCTGGAGACAGACATGCAGACAGCGACCATGCCCGAGACCGTACAGCTCCAGCGCGAAACCTACAACGAAAGCCGCGAAATCTACCACAAGCTGACGCAATAAGCCGAAACGCCCGCGAGGGCGTCCGCCGGGGACAGCCGCCCGGCGCTGATGATGGCAGGCTAACGGGTGTTGCAGCACCCGAACAAACAGGCATCTTGTGGAACAATACCGACCCAGCAAGCCGAAACCCTCCCCGCCTGTGGAGGGTACACCGGGGGCGTCCTCCCCGGTGCTGACGATGGCAGGACATAGAACGGAGGTTATACAACAATGAACTATCACGCACCATGGGCAACGCTGCCGGAGGCTTTGCGGGCCCTGAACACCGTGCCCCTGGACCCCAAGACTTATGACTTCATCGACGAGCTGACGGCCACCTACCACGCACAGCCGTTTGACCCTGCCAGCCGTTTTGCATTGGTGGAGATGATGACCGCCGCATTTCTGGCGGGAGAGATCAGCGGAAAGCGGAAAGACCGCGCCCGCCGCAAGGGAGTGATACCACAATGACGACCCGAACCAACAGCGCCAAGTGGACGGGCACTCGCTGGCGCATCGACGTGCAAAAGGACGGCACCCGCAAGAGCTTCTACAGCTCCAAACCGGGCCGCACCGGCCAGCGCGAGGCCAACGCCAAGGCCGACAAGTGGCTGGAGACCGGCGTCGCGCCCACCTCTATGCGAGTGGCCGCTGTGTGGGAGCTTTACCTGCAAGACGTCCGGGCCACCACAGGAACCAGCAACTACGACCGCACCTACAAGAACGGGAAAAACTACATCCTCCCCGTGGTGGGGCACTTGAAAATGTGCAAGCTGACCGAGGGCAAGCTGCAAGACGTTCTGAACCTGTCCTATAAAAATGGCAACCTCAACCCAGAAGGGGAGCGGCGCAGCACCGAGCCATTGAGCAAAAAGACCATGCAGGGCATCCGCTCCACAGAAACAGGCTTCATCAAGTGGGCCCGCAAGCAGGGCTACACCTCATTGCATGAAAAAATGCTTGACTTGGAAGTACCCAAAGGGGCCCGCACCAAAGAAAAGCACATCCTCCAGCCCGAATCCCTGCGAGTGCTGTTCTCCACAGAAACTTGCCTGTTTCGGGGTAAGCCTGTGTTTGATGAAAACATCTATTGCTACCGCTTCATTGTTGCCAGCGGCTTGCGCCCCGGTGAGGCTGTGGGCCTGCGCCTGGGCGACTTTACGGGCCGCCGGGTGGATATTTCCCGCTCTATCAATCGCTACAACGAAACCACTAAAGGGAAGAACGAGAACGCCGTGCGATATATCGAGATGAACGACAAAGCCTACGAGGCCTACATGGGGCAGCTTTACCTCTTGCAAGCGTGGCGTGTACCCAGAACGCCCGACACGCCGCTTTTTCCGCTGGTGAATCAGCAATCCCTCTATAACCATTGGCGGCATTACCAGGAAACCAACGGAATACCGCATATTTCTCTATATGAGCTGCGCCACACGTTTGTATCTATCGCGCAGGACTTGCCAGACGGCAAGCTAAAGGCACTTGTAGGCCACAGTAAGAACATGGACACGCGGGGGACATACTCGCACGCCGTCGAGGGGCAGGCCCACGAAACCGCCACAGCAATGACAGCCGCCTTTGACAAGGTGCTGAACGCTTGAATTACAAGTGCGGTCAAAAGTGCGGTCAGGCAAAAGAAAAAGACGCTAAAACTTACGTTCTAGCGTCATATTTCTTGGTGGGAGCTGGTGGATTCGAACCACCGAAGCATTAAGCAGCAGATTTACAGTCTGTCCCCATTGGCCACTCGGGAAAGCTCCCATATTCTTTTTTGTACCGCCGCGGCACTCCGTGTCGCTCAGTGCTTGATTATTATAGCAAAGCGGAACCGGAAATGCAAGCCTTTTTTCAATTTTTTTTGCGATTTTTTCAAAAAAGTTTTCTTTGCACGCTGCATCGTGCAATTTTCAAAAAGAAAGAGCACCCCGCAGGGGTAAGGCGGGGCGCTCCAAAGGGTATTTCAGAGGATAGGAGAAGAATCATGTATATATGTAATGGCATCGTAGCCTTATTGGTTGTCTGGCCTGGACCGAGCGATTGCTCTGGCATGGCCCAAGGCGCAGTGTGTATGATTGCGGGATGCTTTCCGCGTTTGTCTTTCGACTACGATACATAGTATACAGGTAACTTATGTGCAGGATATAAAAGAGCTTTGAACGATTTTAAAATAGTTTTTGAATAATTTGTGACCGCGCCTACCGGGGCAGGGGACCTTACAACTTCACCTTAATAAACTCATGTTCTATCGCAGGCAAGATCTTCTCCACCAGGTCACGGGTGCGCAGGCGCAGGCTGCTGGTGTTGATGCAGGGGTGGCAGCCCACATACTCGCTGGCCAGCACGTCCTCATCGATGAGCAGCTGCACCTTGTGGGCCGTATCGTTCATCAGGCCCAACACGCTGACAGATCCCGGCGTGATGTCCAGGAACTGCTGCATATACTCAGCCTTAGCAAAGGACAGCCGCGCCGAGCCAATCTGCGCCGACAGATCCTTGGTGTGGAACACCTTCGTGTCGGGGATCATCAGCAGGTAAAACGCGGTCTCCTGCCGGTTGCAGAGAAACAGGTTCTTGCAGATCACCGCGTTCAGCACACGGTCGATCTCCTGGCAGACTTCCATCGTCATGGCAGGGGCGTGGTCGACCCGCTCATAGGGCACACCCAGGCGATCCAGCAGGTCGTAACAGCGCAGTTCTTTCTCCAAACGTCCGGTCGTATCCGCCGGGCGGCCGTTTTGCAGTTTCATAGTAAGTACCTCTCTTTTGGCGGGCCGATGCAAGCATCGGCCCCTACAGGGTTTGCAGCGCGCTTAGCACCCAAACAGCTCCGCCGCCTTCTTCATCCTCTCGGCAATTTTTACGCCAAAGGGGCAGCGGCTCTCGCAGGCATGGCAGTCGATGCAGGCCGAGGCGGTCTTTTCCAGCACTTCGTAGTGACTCTGCACAGCAGCGGGCACTTCGGGCTGCATGGTGGCCAGGTCGTAGAACTTGTTGATCATCGCAATGTCCAGGTTGGCCACGCAGGGCTTGCAGTGGCCGCAGTAGGTACACTGGCCGCGGTAGGCGTGAGCCGGGGCGTTGGCCAGCACCGAAGCATAGTCCTTCTCGGTGTTATCGGCGGCCTCGTAGGCAGTGGCGGCGTCCACCTGAGCCTTGTTGTCGTAACCGCACATGACGGCGCAGACGGCAGGGCGGGTGAGGGCATAGTGGATGCACTGCACCGGGGTCAGCGCCGTGCCGAAGGGCGAGCGTTTCTCGTCAAACAAGCGGCCGCCCGCGAAGGGCTTCATGACGGTAATGCCAATGTCGTTTTCCTCGCAGGTCTTGTACAGGCGGGCGCGCTCGGCGTCGATGCCTTTCAGGCCGTCGTCGAACTTTTCGGCGAACATCACGTCAATATCTTCGCTGGCGGGCAGCATATCGAACGCCGGATTGATGCTGAACAAGATCATCTCCACATAGCCGGATCGGGCGGCCTTCATGGCCACCTTAGGATTGTGGCTGCTGATGCCGATGTGCCGGATGGTGCCCGCGGCTTTCAGCTGCATGATGTAGTCCAAATAGTCCGAGTGCTGGATCTGCTCCCACTCCTGCTCAGAGTCGACGTAGTGGATCATGCCCAGGTCGATGTAGTCGGTCTGCAGGCGGGCCAACAGGTCCTCAAAGGCGGGGCGGACGTAGGCCATGTCGCGGGTGCGGTAATACTGGCCATCTTTCCATGTGGAGCCGATGTGCCCCTGAATGTACCACTTATCGCGGTTTTTGTGGATGCCCTTGCCGATGATGTTGCGGGACTTGGGGTCAGCCATCCAGCAATCCAGGATGTTGATGCCCTGGGCGGATGCGTACTCGATCAGCGCGATGCCTTCTTCTTCGGGGTGGCGCTCCAGCCACTCGCCGCCAAAGCCGATCTCGCTGACCTGCAGGTTTGTCTTGCCCAATCTGCGGGTTTTCATAAGGTTTGCCTCCTGCTTATTTGCGTTGCTCCGTTTATTTTCTCTCGATTTTATGCTCTGCCTTCCATGGCGTGGACCAGTTCCACCACAAACTCATGGGTGGACACGGGGATATTGTGGCGGTGCCCGGCCTCCACGACCGCGCCGTTGATGACGTCCACCTCAGTACGGCGGCCCGCCTTTAGGTCGGCGTAGATGCTGGTGAAGCCGTCAGGTGCCTTTTGCAGGTGCAGCCGGATGCGGGCGATCTGCTCCTCGGCGTCGAAAGAGTAGCCGTCGGCGGTGGCGGCAGCGCACAGCTCACGGATGAGCTTCTCGGCCAGCGTCCAGGCGTGGGCGTCCTGCTCGACATAGCCCTGGGCCACCTGCAAAATGCCGGACAGCACGCTGGAGGATGCGTTGATCATCAGCTTATCCCAGATCATGCCCTGCACCTGGCTGCAGACTTCGCAAGGGAAGCCGCAGCCCTCGAACATCTCGGCCAGCGGGGCAAAGCGGCTGCTGTCGCCGATGACGGTGCCCAAAAACGTTTTGCCCAGACCGCTGTGACAGACGGCGGTCTCGCCCAGCTTATAACTGCCCTGCTGGGTGGTGCCGATGACGATCTGCTCACGGGCGGTGAACCGGCTCAGCAAGGTTTCGTGGCCCATACCGTTTTGCAGGGTCATCAGGATGGTGTCGGGACCAATGAGGGCCTTGTTTTTGGTCAGCGCGACCTCGGAGGCGCTGGCCTTGACCTGCACAATGACCAGGTCGACAGGGGAGAGGCCAGTGGTGTCGGCGGCAGCATGGGGGCGGTAGATGCGCTCGCTGCCGTCCATCTCGCGGATGGTAACGCCATTTTCGGTAATGGACTGCATTTTGGCGGGGTTGGTGCCCACCAGGGTAACATCATGGTGTTGGGACAGGTAGCTGCCGAACAGCAGCCCCATCGCGCCGGGACCAATGACTGCGATTTTCATTTACGTTGCTCCTTTGTTGTGGTTTTTCTATTGTTTCTATTATACAAAGGTACGGCACAGTTTGGCAAGAATTGTTAAAATTTGCGCCATTCACTTGACTTTATCAAGTCACCAGTATATACTTGATAAAGTCAAGTATGGAGGTCGTGCCCATGTACCACAAAACTTTGTCCTATTACTCCACCATTTTTTACCGCAACTTTGCCGCGTTTACCAGCGAGCAACTGCAAGCCGTAGGGCTCAACTTTGGGCTGCTGTTCTTCGTTATTTACGTAGGCAAGCACCCGGGCTGTTCACCGTCAGAGCTTACTAAGGCCCTGCACCTGGACTGGGGCTACAGCCAGCGCAGCCTGAACAAACTGGCCGAGGATGGCTTTCTCTCCAGGGAAAAACACGGCCGCAGCTATGCCTTGACCCTGACCGATAGGGGACAGCAGGCTTTCGTTATCAGCCACCAAGTGTTTTTCACCTGGCACGATACCCGCCTGGCCAACCTGAACGATACCGAAAAAGGCCAGCTGCTGGCCCTTTTACAAAAAGCAGCAGAAGGGATGCCCGAACATGTATGAAACTATTTTTAGCCCCGTGAACTACGGTGGCCTGGAACTGAAAAACCGCATTATCTTTGCCCCCACCACCTTCGGCCTGTCGGACGAAGAATACTTTGCCAAGATCCGCGCCATTGCAGCAGGCGGCTGCGCCATGATCATTGTGGGGGATGTGCCGGTGGGCAAAAGCCGGTTTGAAAAGTCTCTGTTTGACAAAAAGGGCTTTGCCTGGTACCAGAGCCTGGCGGAGATCGTCCATAGCTGCGGCTGCAAGCTCTGCGCCCAGCTGCACCAGTCAGACTCCAACATGGCAGCCATGCTCAAATATGTGCCGGGCGTTCTGACGAAGAAAATCACGATGCAGCAACTGCGCACCCTGCTCAACGAGGAAGTGGCCCCTTATATCACCAATCTGCCGCAGCGCAAGATCGATAAGATCATCCACGGCTTCGGCGAGGCTGCCGAACTGGCGGTAAAAGCCGGGTTCGACATGGTGCAGATCCACGGCGACCGTATGTGCGGCAGTTTCAGCTCCAGCGTGTTCAACCACCGCACCGATGCCTACGGCGGCAGCGCCGAAAACCGCGCCCGCTTTGCCGTTGAAGCTGTGCGCGCCGTGCGCAGCCGTTTGCCGGAGCTGCCCATCGACTACAAACTGGCTGTCCGGCAGGAGGACCCCCACTACGGCAATGCCGGTGTACTGGAAAGCGAACTGGGCATCTTTGTACCGCTGCTGGTGGAGGCCGGTGTGACCAGCTTCCACGTTACCCTGGCCAACCATTCCAGCTTGGAGGATACTATCCCGCCCGCCAACCATCCCTATTTTAAGGGGGAGGGTTGCTTCCTGAAGTTCTGCGATGAGGTGCGCCAATATACCGACAAACCTATCACCGGCGTGGGCGGCCTGACCAACCCTGATTTTGTGGAAGCCCAGCTGGCCAGCGGCCGCATCACCTGCGCCGCCATGAGCCGCCAACTGCTGGCCGACCCTGCTTGGCCCAACAAGGCTGCTGCCGGGCAGGTGCAGGCTATCCACCGCTGTGTGCGCTGCAATAAAAAGTGCCTGGGCGGTCTGCAGCAGCACCAGGGCACCCACTGCATTTACGAGAAAACAGGTGCGTAAACTTAAGGCAACACCGCACAATTCCCGCCTTACGGCTTAAGCACCGCTTCGGCGGCTGCGGCACGGCATCTGCGTTGCCAAAATGCTCGATAATACACAAAGTATTATCTGCGCTTTTGGCTTAGCAGCTGCCGCACCTCGCTCGCCGTATCGGCACTTAGAATTGTGCGGTATTGCCTTAACTCCTGACAAAGCGTCCCTCCGCCTTATAATCCCAAATTGGATTATAAGGCGGAGGGATTTTTTATGTCGAACCAGAAAACCCAAACTCAACGGCTGCACAACAGCGTCAACCATGCCATTATCAAATGCCGCAGGGTGTACTCCCGCTGGGCCAGGACCTGCTGCGTCGCCAGACGATGAACAATATCGTGGCCGCCCTCTGCCAGGAGGGGCTTCTGACAGAGGCCTCACC
>ERZ1026858.1069-NODE-1069-length-14349-cov-50.397509_pt1 | contig 14349 bp, 11 predicted proteins | sample MGYA00380159_ERZ1026858 | MGnify/ENA primary metagenome ERZ1026858 (study PRJEB33269, sample SAMEA4719795) | human gut metagenome | biome: human-associated habitat; feature: organic feature; material: feces | place: Cameroon | collected 2013-10 ...
CCTTCTCAAACTTATAGTCACGAATCCATCGCATATCATCCAGCGCTTCGTAGATAGCGTTCACTCCCTCGTTGCGGGCAGCATGACCGCTCTTTCCGTGAGCAATCACATCCAGCACCATCAGTCCCTTTTCGGCAACAGCCGGGTTCATGCCGGTAGGTTCACCTACAATGGCAAGGTCGATATGCGGAAGCAAAGGCAGGGCACGGGTGATGCCATCCTTTCCCGACACCTCTTCTTCGGCGGATGCCAGATAGATAAGATTATACTGCTGAGGCTTTGCGGTCAGCATTCTGAATATCTGGAGGAGCGAACAGAGTCCGCCGCCGCAATCGTTGCTGCCCAAACCGTAAAGTACACCCTCTTCAACATCCGGTGAAAACGGGTTGCGTGTCCATGAAGCCACAGGCTTCACGGTATCGATGTGAGCGTTGAGCAGCAGGGTAGGTCGGCTCTCATCGTAATGAGGGTCGATAATCCAGATGTTGTTTGCCTCACGCTGAGGCTCAAAGCCATAACTGCGGATGGTCTGCTCCATGATGTCGGCAGCATCCTTTTCGTTTCTGCTTACCGATGGGGTGGCGATGAGCTTTTTCAGCAAATCCACGGCATCGCTTACATATTCTTCTTGTGTCATCATAATCTCCCTTTTTATTGTTTCGAGGGCAAAGATACGAAAAAAAGAGCAGATAAAGTGGAAAAAATATCTTTTTATTTTGTGTTCTTAACAAATTCTATTATCTTTGCATCAGAATATAAATATAAGCTTATGCAGATTAATAGTCATCTTTCGGTACTGGTACATGATCTCGCCAAGAAATGGGGAGAGAAAACTGCTTTAACTTTCAGAAAGTTTGGCAGCGACCAGTGGCAATCGGTTTCATTCAACCTCTTTTCCTTAAGAGTGAAACAAGTGAGCAATGCCCTCCTGAATCTTGGGGCTAAACCTCTTGACAAAATTGCAGTCTTCTCGCAGAACTGTGTGCATTATCTGTACACCGACTTCGGTGCATACGGTATCAGAGTTACCTCTGTGCCTTTCTATGCCAACAGCAGCGAGCAGCAGATTCAATATATGATCAATGATGCGCAGATTCGCTTCCTCTTTGTAGGCGAACAGGAGCAGTATGACAAGGCTCATCGTATCTTTGCCCTCTGTCCATCCCTGGAGCGTATCATCATCTTCGATTCCAGCGTGCGCATCAGTACACACGATCCTGCTGCCCTCTATTTCAAGGACTTCCTGAAGCTGGGTGAGAATCTTCCTCGCCAGACTGAAGTGGAGGAACTCTACAAGCAGGCAAGTATGGATGATTTGGCTAATATCCTCTATACCAGTGGAACAACTGGAGATAGCAAGGGTGTGATGCTGAAATACAGTCAGTATGCGGCTGCATTGAAGGCAAACAATGAGTGCGTTCCTGTTACCGAAAAGGATCGTGTCATTGATTTCCTTCCATTCACCCATATCTTTGAGCGTGGATGGGCCTATCTCTGCTTGAGCGAGGGTGCCCAGCTCATCATCAATACCTATCCGCAGGAGATTCAGGATAGTATGCGAGAGATGCATCCTACCTGTATGTGTAGTGTGCCACGTTTCTGGGAGAAGGTTTATATCGCTGTAAAGGCTAAGATGGATGATGCCGGTCCTATCCAGAAGAAGCTCTTCTACCATGCTTTGGCGGTAGGTAAGAAACGCAATATCGAATATATTGCCAACTGCAAGCGTCCTCCTTTGGCTCTGGAGTTGGAATATAGAATTATCAACAAGACCGTTTTGAGCATGGTTCGCAAGCAGTTGGGCTTGGAAAAACCTAATATCTTCCCTACAGCAGGTGCTTATGTAAGTCCGGAAGTAGAGGAGTTTGTACATGCCATCGGTATCAATATGGTGGTGGGCTATGGTCTGACCGAGAGCCTTGCCACCGTATCTTGCGATCATTCAGACAAGAAACGCAGTCTGGGTTCGGTGGGGCGTCCGATCTCCTGCATTCAGGTAAAGATAGGTGAGGATAATGAGGTGCTCCTCAAAGGTCCTACCATCACTCCGGGATATTATCATCGTGATACCACCAATGCGAAAGCATTCGACAAGGATGGATTCTTCCATACCGGTGATGCCGGCTACATGAAGGATGGCGAGCTTTATCTCACCGAGCGTATCAAGGACCTGTTCAAGACATCGAATGGTAAATATATCGCTCCGCAGCAGGTTGAATCGTTGCTCCTGGTAGATAAGTTCATCGATCAGGTGGCTGTTATTGCCGACCAGCGCAAGTTCGTTTCTGCCCTCGTTGTGCCTGAGTTCCGTCTCGTGGAGGATTGGGCTCGTGAGCATCATATCGCCTTCACCTGCCGTGAAGATTTGTGTGCCAACGAAAAGGTGCAGAAGATGTTGATGGATCGTATCCAGATTCTCCAGCAGCATCTGGCTTATTATGAGCAGATTAAGCGCATTACCCTCCTGGCTCACCACTTCTCTATGGAGTCGGGTGAGTTGACCAATACCTTGAAGATTCGCCGCCCTATCATCAACAAGAACTACAAGGCGGAGATTGACAAGATGTATGAGGAGTAATGGTTTTACTTTGAACTTTGAATTTTGAACTTTGAACTTAATGATGACTCTTATCATATAGTTGGAGGGGATAAAGATGAAGTTCAAAGTAAACATAAAGTTCAAAGTTCAATGTTCAAAATTCAAAGTTAATGATTACAGCTGACCAGTTGAAGGATGTGATGGACAGGGCAGAAGCTCTGCACCGTTATCTCAATATAGACCAGAAGAAAGTAGAATTTGAAGAGGAGCAGCTCCGAACTCAGGCTCCTGACTTTTGGGAAGACCCAAAGTATGCACAGGAGCAGATGAAGAAGGTAAAAGGTATCCAGAAGTGGCTCGACGGTTATAAGACTGTACGTCTTTATGCCGATGAGTTGAAGCTGGCGTTCGACTTCTATAAAGATGAAATGGTAACCGAGAAAGAGGTGGATGCCGATTATGCCAAGGCGATAAAAGCCATCGAAGACCTGGAGTTGAAGAACATGCTTCGCCAGAAGGAAGACCCGATGGACTGCATACTCAAGATCAATTCCGGTGCCGGTGGTACCGAGAGCCAGGACTGGGCGCAGATGCTGATGCGTATGTATATGCGCTGGGCTGAGGCTCATGGCTACAAGGTAACCATCACCGATATGCAGGAAGGCGATGAGGCTGGTATCAAGAGTGTTACCATGACCATAGAGGGCGGTGAGTTTGCCTATGGCTATCTGAAGAGCGAGAACGGTGTGCATCGTTTGGTGCGTGTTTCTCCTTTCAATGCTCAGGGCAAGCGAATGACCAGTTTCGCCAGTGTCTTCGTTACTCCGCTGGTGGATGAAACCATCGAGGTGTATGTAGATCCTGCCAAACTTTCTTGGGATACCTTCCGTTCAAGTGGTGCAGGAGGTCAGAATGTGAACAAGGTAGAATCCGGTGTTCGTCTTCGCTATTGGTATACAGATCCTGATACAGGCGAGGAAGAGGAAATCCTCATTGAGAACACTGAGACCCGTGACCAGCCAAAGAACCGTGCCAAGGCATTGCTGCTCTTGAAGAGTCAACTCTACGACCGCGCCATGAAGAAGCGTTTGGAGGCTAAGGCTAAGATAGAGGCTGGCAAGAAAAAAATAGAGTGGGGAAGCCAGATCAGAAGCTATGTCTTCGATGACCGTCGTGTAAAAGACCATCGTACGAATTATCAGACATCTGATGTTGATGGCGTGATGGACGGTAAGATAGATGATTTCATCAAGGCATACCTGATGGAGTTCCCTACGAACGATGACGAACAACAATAATAATCTAAAAATATACGACTATGAGTGGAAATAAAGACTTAAGAAGAGCCAAACATGAGGCTTATCAGAAGAAACAGGCTGCAAAAGGCGAGAAAGTAATCAAGTGGATATTTATAGGATTGATAGTCCTCGGTATTCTTTTTGCCATTTATGCAACAACATTAGTATAAAACAATGAGTGGATTAGAGATAGAAAGAAAATTCCTCGTTAAGAAGGGCGACGCTTATAAAAGCGCCGCCTTTTCTTCTAGTCATATCCAGCAGGGATATATTCCTGCCGAGGGGGCTACGGTGCGGGTTCGCACACGGGATGAGAAGGCTTATCTCACGATTAAAGGTAAGTCGGTAAACGGTGGTATGACCCGTTATGAGTTTGAGAAGGAAATAACCATGAATGAGGCGCAGCATCTTCTGCAACTCTGTCAGGGTGGAGTTATCGATAAGCGTCGCTATCTTGTCAAGAGTGGAGACCATACCTTCGAAGTAGATGAATTCTACGGTGATAATCAAGGTTTGGTAATGGCTGAAGTAGAACTGGGAAGTGAGACGGAAGAATATGAGAAACCTGACTTCATCGGAATGGAGGTAACGGGTGATAAACGCTTCTACAATTCTCATCTTCTGGGAAATCCTTTCTCGCAATGGCGTGATACTTTGCCGGAAGAATATCGTTAGAAGAGCATTTTAAAGCCTTTTTCTCTTGAAAATGTACGAAAAGTTGCATAAATATTACTAATTTTGTATTTTTGCTTTCAAATATTGCGTATATCTCGGAATTATTTTATAATTTTGCAGTCAATAATATGAAACGTTAAGAAATTAGTAAGAGAAAGACAAGAAAATGGCAGAATCAAATAGAGGAAGTTTTGGTAGCAAGATAGGAATGATACTTGCTACTGCTGGTGGCGCTGTAGGTTTGGGTAACGTATGGCGCTTCCCTTATATGGCTGGTCAGGAAGGTGGTGCAGCCTTTATTCTGGTTTACATCGGATGCGTACTTCTGTTGGGTATCCCTTGTATGATTTCGGAGTTTATCATCGGTCGTCATGGTGCTTCCAATACGGCACGTGCTTATACCAAGCTTGCCAATGGAACGGCTTGGAAGTGGGTAGGCTATCTGGAAGTGCTCACCGGTTTTCTGATTACTGGTTACTATGCGGTGGTTTCGGGATGGTGCTTGCAGTATGTTTATGCCAGCATCATGGGCGAACTGCATGGCGACCCAACTTTTGTGGCAAATTATTTTAAGGAGTTTTCTGCCGATCCAATCCGTCCGGTCATGTGGACGGTGGCAATCTTCCTGATTTGTCACTTTGTGATTATCCATGGTGTTCGTGGAGGTATCGAGAAGGCATCCAAGGTGATGATGCCGCTTCTGTTTATCCTGCTTCTCATTATCGTGGTGTCTTCCTGTCTGTTACCGGATGCGGGAAAGGGTATCGAGTTCCTGCTGAAACCTGATTTCGGAAAGGTGGATAGGAATGTATTCCTCAATGCCTTGGGACAGTCGTTCTATTCCATGAGTATCGGTATGGGTTGTATCTGTACCTATGCATCTTATTTCAGTCGTCAGACCAATCTCCTGAAATCTGCAATTCAGATTTCTGCCATCGATTTGATGGTAGCGGTATTGGCAGGCTTGATGATTTTCCCAGCAGCTTTTTCGGTGGGTATCTCGCCGGATAGTGGTCCTTCGCTTATCTTCATCACCTTGCCGAATGTCTTTAACGAGGCGTTTGCAGCAATGCCGGTATTAGGCTGGCTTATCTCGCTGATGTTCTACGTGCTTCTTTCTGTGGCAGCATTGACATCCCTGATGTCGCTTCACGAGGTGAATACTTCTTTCTTCTATGAGGAGTTAAAGATTGACAGAAAGAAGGGTGCCATGATTGTTACGGTATCTTGTGCCATCATTGGTGCATTCTGTTCGCTTTCTTTGGGGGCTACAGATAAGTTGTCGTTCTGTGGCAAGACCTTGTTCGACTGGTTCGACTTCGTAACGGGTCAGCTGTTCCTTCCTATGGGAGGTCTTCTCACCTGTCTGTTCTTGGGTTGGTATGTTCCGAAGAAGGTGGTGCAGGATGAGTTTACCAATTGGGGAACCCTGAAGGGAAAGGTTTTCAATGTCTACCTTTTCCTGATCAAGTTTGTGTGTCCAATCCTTATCTTCCTGGTATTCCTGAATCAGTTCGGAGTTTTGGGATAAGCTATATATAATAAGGTGTAGTATTGGGTGTTTTATCAATAAACATTGAATACAAACCATTAAACATTAAAATAATGGAGAGTAGAGGTAATTTCGGTAGTAAATTGGGCGTCATTCTCGCCACAGCCGGTTCGGCTGTCGGTTTGGGTAATGTTTGGCGTTTTCCTTATATGGCAGGTCAGAATGGAGGTGCCGCCTTCATCCTTATCTATCTGGTTTGTATCATCCTGTTGGGTTTGCCTGGCATGATGAGCGAGTTTATTATTGGTCGCCATTCGGCTTCCAATGCTGCGCGGGCTTATAGTAATTTGGGTAAGAACAAGGCTTGGGGAACCGTAGGACTGGTGGGTGTCATCACCTCCATGATTATCCTTGGCTTCTATGCCGTGGTGGCAGGTTGGTGCCTGCAATATCTCTATGCCAGCATCATAGGTGGTGTGCATGGCGATCCTGAGTATGTGAAGACCTACTTCCAGACGTTTGCTTCCGATCCTATTCGTCCTACCTTATGGGCTGTAGGCTTTATCCTGCTTACCCATGCGGTGGTGGTAAGAGGTGTTCGCAATGGTATCGAGAAAGCTTCCAAGATATTGATGCCGCTGCTTTTCGTGCTGCTGGTTGTCATCGTTATTGCTTCCTGTTCTTTGCCGGGAGCAATGAAGGGCGTGCAGTTCCTGTTTCATCCTGATTTTTCAAAGGTTGATGAGAACGTATTGCTCGAAGCCTTGGGGCAGGCTTTCTTCTCTTTGAGTTTGGGTACGGCTTGTCTGTGTACATACGCATCTTACTTCAGCCGCCAGACCAATCTCTTGAAATCGGCAAGTCAGATAGTTGTTATCGACACGCTTATTGCAGTATTGGCAGGCTTGATGATATTCCCGGCAGCCTTCTCGGTAGGTGTGCAGCCTGATAGTGGTCCGTCACTCATCTTCATCACCTTGCCTAATGTGTTCCAGCAGGCATTTGGCGATATGCCGGTGGTGGGTTACATCATCTCGGTATTGTTCTATGCCTTGTTGGTATTGGCAGCTTTGACCTCTACGATTTCCATGCACGAGATTGGTACGGCGATGATTTATGAGGAACGCAAGATTACCCGTGCCAAGGGTGCGTGGATAGAGACCATTACCTGCAGCATCATTGCCGTATTCTGTTCTCTTTCTCAGGGAGCAGTTCCAGGATTGGGATTCTTCGGTAAGGATTTCCTTACGAATTGTGACAATTTCACGGCGCAGCTGTTGATGCCGCTTGCTTCGATTGTCACCTGTCTGTTCCTGGGTTGGTATGTACCGAAGAAGATAGTGCGTGATGAGTTTACGAATTGGGGCACGGTGAGCGGTAAGTTGTTCCCCGTCTTCCTCTTCATGATTCGTTTCGTCAGTCCAATCTGCATTCTGCTCATCTTCTTGCATCAGTTTGGTGTTATCTGATACCTATTTATATATATAAAGCCAAATGCGCTATCAGGCATAGTGCATTTGGCTTTTTCTTCTTTAGACAGAGACATATAGTTTTAAGGTGAGATGTTCCGTTAGAAAGAAATATAAGGCGTAAGTCTTTCTATTTCGGCTGGTGGAAAATCCTTTAATAGTTTCAGCTCTTCCAGACTTTTTATCGGACCTCTCTGTCGGCGGTAGTCACAGATTTCCTTGGCTTGATAGAAGTTGAGATATGGATGTTTGCGGAGCTGGTTGAGGTTGAGCTTGTTGATGTCAAGCTTATGGATATGGTTGGCATCTATGTGGATAAACGCCAAGGCAGATTCTGGAATGCCTTCTATTTCGTTCAACTGTTCGGCAGCAGCGAATCCACCTAGACGGTCTCTGTATCTTATAATCATTTTGGCATAATAACTGCCAATTCCCGGTATCTTCTGTAGTTCGGTAGTATCGGCTGTATTTATATTAATGTGTTGTCCTAGGTTCAGCTTGTGTGGATAACTGTATACTTTTTCGTTTCCCGGTGTTGTTGAATGGGTGGTTGCTGTTACGCTAGGTCTGTTATATCGTTTCTGCTGACGGTATGGTTCGTTTCCGTAAAAATCGGAAGCAGGCTTGTAGTCATCTGCTATTCTTATGAATGGTGCCAAAGCCTCGTATTGCCTTTTTGTCATACCATAGACACGTGCAAAATCGGAAGGTCTACTGTATACCCCTCCTTTGGCACGATAATGAAGAATGCTTCTTATTTGCCAAGCTTGCAGGCCAAGACGCTTGAATTGGACAGAATCTGCCGTGTTCGGATCGAATGGAAAAGCCTCTTTGATTTGATTTTCTTCTTTATAATAAACGGGTTTTTGACTAGTGGCATGTTCTATTCTGGAAGTTTGTATAGAGTCATTTTCTTGCCGGGCTGTTTCTGATGGTTCCCTATTGAAAAGAAAAATGAGTCCCATTAAAACAGTCATTGCTATTATAATCGCCAGTAAAGCATCGCGATCATTCCGTTGCAGATAAAAAATATCTCTTAATTTCATACGCCATTCTGCTTATATCTATAGGTCGGGATTACTGGACTCGAACCAGCGACCTCATCGTCCCGAACGACGTGCGCTACCAACTGCGCTAAATCCCGATTTCTGCTGCAAAGGTACATTAAATAATGGATAATACCAACAAAAATAGACTTTTTTATCTTTTTTTGAAAGAAATTTCCCGAAAAATTTGCAGGAACCAGAAAAAAGTATTACCTTTGCACCCGCAAATGATAAATCGCGATTTGTAAAAGTTGGTGCCATAGCTCAGTTGGTAGAGCAAAGGACTGAAAATCCTTGTGTCCCCGGTTCGATTCCTGGTGGTACCACTTCTATTGAAGCTGAATCTTCGTAACAAGATTCAGCTTTTTTTGTTAATATAAAAACTCTGATAACGTTTTCGTATAAAAGTTGTAATGAAAAGCCTCTATGTAAGCAATAATTCTTTATCTTTGCAGGGAATCTATAAAACAAAGAATTTTTCTATAATTATTTTACTGACAATGAAAAAGACTTACTTAGTATTATTGGCTTGTATGTTATCTACTGTAGCGTATGCAGACAACAAGCAGACCGTTAAAATTGATGGCAATGTCATAGATAAGGTCGTAACAGAAATTACCTTTGAGGGTGATGATGTTGTACTTAATTATGCCGACAATACTTCGGAAACGAAGGATATGTCGCTAGTAGCCTTTTCCTTTGGAGGGACTACGGGAATTAACCATGTCGAAAAAACAACTAAGACATGGAATGGTAAAGTATATAACCTTAATGGACAACTGGTTGGTACATCTGTAGAGAGGTTATCTAAAGGTGTATACGTAATCAATGGTCAGAAACTAATTGTCAAATAAAGTAAGGGGAAAGCAAAATGAAGAAAATGGTATACTCTTTGGCACTCTTCTTGGGAAGTGCAAGTGCCATGTTGGCTCAGTCTGCTACAGATAAGGTGAATCATGCTGTAGCACGTGATAGTAAGGTAAATCAGATGTTTGTTACCACCAATTTTGGGGATGTGATGTATTATAACACCGCTGATTTGGCAAGCGTGAAGTTTGAGGGTAATAAGACAATTGTTGCCCCTAAGGATGGAAGCGATAACGATGAGTATGATGCATCTGTAAGGGAAATCAACTTTGCAAAGAGATTAGAGCAGGGTGATAACGGAGGCGTTGAGAATCCTGCTGGTGTTGTGAAGATTACGGAAGCGAAGGCATGGCTGGAGTCTGCATATCTGAAGTGGGCGCCTTTCGAGGGAGCTTCTTCTTATCATGTATATGTAGATGGCAAGAAGATTGATGCGCAGCTCATCCGTCAGTATGCTTCTTATATCCGTGCCGATGTGCTTGGCTTGAAGGCGGGTTCCTATTCGGTGAAGGTGGTTCCGGTGGATGCTGCCGGTAAGGAGATGGCAGGTGCCAATACGGTTTCCAATCTCGTGGTGAAGAACTACAACCGTGAGGGCTTTGCTCATTTCAATTTCGAGGGAATTGGTGCTTACAACAATGATGGTACATTGAAGTCGGATGCCAAGGTGCTCTATATTACAGCAAATACAGCCAAGACTGTTTCTACAGAAGTCATTACCGGAGATAAGAACAAGAAGCAAACCGTGACAGGTTTGCAGGCAATCATTGATGCTTACCAGAAGGGATATGATACCACTCCTATTGCTTTCCGTATCATCGGTAAGGTGAGTCTGGCTGACTTGGATGGTATCTCAAGCTCTGCCGAGGGTTTGCAGATTAAGGGTAAGACAGGCTATTCAACCATGAACATGACCTTCGAGGGCGTGGGTGATGATGCCACCATCTATGGGTTCGGCTTCCTGGTAAGAAATGCCAAGAGCGTGGAGTTCCGCAACTTCGCCATCATGCGTTGTCTCGACGATGCAATGTCGCTCGATACAAAGAATTCAAACATCTGGATTCACCACCTGGATCTGTTCTATGGTAGAAAGGGTAGCGCTGCCGACCAGGCTAAGGGAGATGGAACCGTAGATATCAAGGGCAATTCTAAGTATGTGACCGTGGCTTACAACCATTTCTGGGATAACGGTAAGTCTTCTATGTGTGGCATGAAGAGTGAGACAGGTGAAAACTGGATTACCTATCACCACAACTGGTTCGACCATTCTGATTCCCGCCATGCTCGTGTGCGTACCATGACCGTTCATATGTACAATAACTACTATCAGCATTGTGATGTATATGGCGTAGGAGCCACAACGGGTTCTAATATCTTTATGGAGTCAAACTACTTTGATGCTGTGAAGCGTCCTATCATGAGTTCTCTGCAGGGTACTGATGCCAAGGGTTCAAAGGGAACTTTCTCTGGCGAGAATGGCGGTATGATCAAGGCGTATGGCAATGTGTTTGCCAATAAGCCAAGCGGATTCAGCTACGTTACCTATGCATCTAACAATTCCAGTTTTGATGCCTACGATGTAGCCAAAGCATCCGATCAGGTGCCAGCCGGTGTGAAGACTTTGGTGGGTGGTACTGCCTATAATAACTTCGATACCAACTCAAGCTTGATGTATGCACATACAGCCGATAACGCAGCCGATGTGCCAGCTATCGTAGAAGGTTATTATGGCGCTGGTCGATTGAACCATGGCGACATCCACTTCGATATTCCAGATGAAACTGTAGTAACCAATGGTCATCAGCAGCCATTGCCGGCATTGGCAAGCATTCTCGATGCTTACAAGTCGGGTGTGTTAAAGGTATTCGGTATTGGAAGCATAGCAGGCGAAGGTGGTTCTACTGGCGGTAGTACCGGTGGTAGCACAGGTGGTGGAACTACAGAACCGTCAACACCAGATACTCCATCTGCTCCTTCTGTAGAAGGCACCGTGCTGGTAACCTTCTCGGGTAAGACTCCTTCCAGCAGCATCGTAACCGTGAATGGTTCTTATTCAACAAGCAAGGGTATAGCCACCATCGACGGCACTGCCTATACCACTTGTGTGAAGATGGAATCTTCTACCAGCATCAAGATTACTCTTGATAAGAAGGTGAGTGCTACCTTCTATTTCGCTGATGCCGAGACTGCCTCTATGAAGATTGCAGGCACCAAGATCAAGGCTACGGGTAGTACTTATACCACAACTTTGGAAGCAGGTACTCATGAGATAACAAAAGATAAGTCGGTAAATCTCTTCGGTATCAAGCTTGTTCCTGCAGCAGAATAAGATCACATTCCATTATATTTGTAACAAAACGGACAAAAGCGGATATATTCCGTCTTTTTGTCCGTTTTTTATTTTTATTTGTCAATTATCAGTCTATTACTTTGCATATAATTCCCTACTTTTGCAAGCGAAACAAATCGTTGCGATGAGCGAAACCAATCGCCGTTCTCAACGAAACAAATCGTTCAATCAAAATAAGAACCTGATTAATAAATAGCTAAGCAAAATGAATGCAATCTTTAGAAAATTTAGACAGAGAAGTTTTCTTCTCGTAGCATTGTTGCTCATGGGATGTTTGCAGCTCCTGGCTCAACCCCGCACCATCAAGGGTGTAGTAACAGATGCGCAGAATGGTGAGGCTCTTATCGGCGCCACTATTATGGTGGAAGGTGATAAGAGTGGTACGGTTACCGACTTTGACGGTAACTTCAGTCTTCAAGTACCTTCTTCTGCCAAGAAGGTAAAAATCTCCTATATAGGATATATCGACCAGGTGGTGACTATATCTGATAATATGAAGGTGAATTTGCAATATCTGATGCGTAAAAGCGTTTTTAGAATAAAGTAAAGATAGCTATAAACCCAAAGAACAATGAAGAATATTTTAGGAAAAGCCATATTGCTGGCTTCAGCACTTTTGTTCTCTATCGCGGGCACAAGTTGCAGCAATGAAGATAATGCTACTCCCGAAAAGGAGAAGACATACGATATGAGCGGCTTCGCCAAGGGAGCCGATGTAAGTTGGCTCACCGAGATGGAGCAGAACGGAAAGAAGTTCTATAACGCCAACGGCAAGGCTACGGAGTGTATGGCGCTTCTCCGCGACCTCGGCATGAACTCCATCCGCCTTCGTGTATGGGTAAACCCAAAGGATGGATGGAACGGAAAGAATGATGTGGTGGCAAAGGCTTGGAGAGCTCAGCAGCTCGGTATGCGACTGATGATAGACTTCCACTACTCTGATACTTGGGCAGACCCAGGAAAGCAGGGCGTTCCTGCTGCCTGGAAAAACTATGATTTCGAGCAGATGAAGCAGGCGGTTGCCAATCATACCAAGGAGGTATTGAATGCCTTGAAGGAAAGAGGCGTCAACGTAGAATGGGTACAGGTAGGTAACGAGACCACCGACGGCATGCTCTGGAATGATGAGGATGGCGATGCTGCCCTGAAGGTAACAGGCCGTGCCTCTAAGAACATGGCTAACTTTGCCGCTTATATCAATGCCGGTTATGATGCCGTCAAGGCGGTTTATCCGGAGGCTAAGGTGATTGTGCATCTCGATAAGGGAAACAATCTGAGTCAATATACCTGGATGTTTGATGGCTTGAAGCAGAAGGGAGCCAAGTGGGATGTCATCGGTATGTCGCTCTATCCAGATTGGATTACCGACCAGACCTGGGAGCAGGTTTCTGATGACTGCCTCAACAACATCAAGACCCTTTCCGGCAAATACAACTGCGATGTCATCATCTCAGAGATTGGTATGGTGTGGAATTCTGAGAATGCCGCTCCATTCCTCAAGAAGATGGTGGATGGCTGCAAGGCAATCTCTACCTGTGAGGGCGTGTTCTACTGGGAGCCTGAATGCAACAGCGGCTGGAACGGCTACGACAAGGGAGCCTTCGACAACAGCGGCAAGCCAACCGCTGCACTCGATGCTTTCAAGTAATCGGGTAAGTTAGCTTTCTTCGCTTTCTTTGGGAGCGATAGAAGCGAATTTTAAAATGGAATATTGTACTAACTTAGAAGAAAAAGATATGATCAAGAGAAGCATTACTTTCATGTCTCTCGCCCTGGCACTTTCCACCATGTGCCAGGCGCAGAGCCGAAAAATAATAAATTTGCCATCGTGGGATTTCTCCCGCGATGGCAAAGCGTGGTCTCAGGTAGCCGTGCCTCACGACTGGGCTATTGCGGGTCCTTTCGATAAGAAATGGGACCTGCAGATGGTGGCTATCGAGCAGAATGGCGAAAAGGAGAAAACCGAGAAGTCGGGACGCTCTGGAGCTCTCCCTTGGATTGGAGAGGGTATGTATAAGATGAATCTTCAGTTGTCGAAGGGCTACAAGCGTGCCGTCCTCGTATTTGATGGTGCGATGAGTCAGCCTGTCGTTAAGGTGAATGGTAAGGAGGCTGGCAGATGGGCTTATGGCTACAATGCCTTCCGCATCGACATCACACCTTACGTGAAGTTTGGCGGAAAGAAGAATCTCGTAGAGGTTCATCTCAACAATGTAGAGGAAAGCAGCCGATGGTATCCAGGTGGCGGTCTTTACCGTCCGGTTTCCGTGGAACTTTACGGTAACGAGAACTTCTCTACCTGGGATACCTTCGTGCGTACCCAGAAAGCTGATAAGCAGGAGGCAGAAGTAGAAGTGAATGCCCTGTTGGAAGGAAAGATAGGAAAATCGGGGAAGACTGTCATCGCCTTGTTGGATGAGGCTGGTACAAAGGTTGCCGAGCAGACCGTATCGGGTGCAACCCCGCAGATCAAGACTACCCTGAAGGTTTCGAACCCTCAGCTCTGGTCTCCGGAATCTCCTTATCTCTATCAGGTGAAGTTAACCCGATATGAAGGAAAGAAGGTGGCTGATGTCCAGACGCTGAAGACCGGTATCCGTACCATCTCGGTAT
>ERZ1026858.1071-NODE-1071-length-14347-cov-9.714596_pt1 | contig 14347 bp, 18 predicted proteins | sample MGYA00380159_ERZ1026858 | MGnify/ENA primary metagenome ERZ1026858 (study PRJEB33269, sample SAMEA4719795) | human gut metagenome | biome: human-associated habitat; feature: organic feature; material: feces | place: Cameroon | collected 2013-10 ...
ACGAGATCTAGTACGGTCTCGTGGGCTCGGAGATGTGTATAAGAGACAGGTCATTGGCAACGTAACCTTTGAACCCGGCTGCCGCAATAACTGGCATATCCATCACGCAGACAAAGGCGGCGGCCAGATTCTGCTCGTCACCGGCGGTCGCGGCTACTATCAGGAATGGGGCAAGCCTGCCCGTGAGCTGCATGCCGGTGATGTGGTCAACATTCCTGCCGGAGTTAAGCATTGGCACGGCGCAGCACCAACGAGCTGGTTCGCACATCTGGCCATCGAAGTTCCCGGTGAAAACACCAAAAGCGAATGGTGCGAGCCTGTCGATGCAGAGGAATATAATAAGCTGAAATAAATCGTCTCGCTAAACTTCAATTTTTATTGAAAACAGCAAAGGAAAGGACGGATAATAAATGTCTAAAAAGGTTGTAGTTATTTCCACAAGCTTAAGAGCAAACAGCAACTCCGAGGCTTTAGCCAAGGAATTCGTCAAAGGCGCAGAAGCCGCAGGCCATGAGGTTGAATATATCTCGCTGAAGGGCAAAAGCATTGCCTTCTGCATAGGCTGCCTGGCCTGTCAAAGCAAGGGACACTGCATTATTAACGACGATGCTCTGCCCATCACCGAGGCTGTGCTGAATGCCGACGTAGTTGTTTGGGCAACGCCTATCTATTATTACGAAATGGCCGGTCAGATGAAGGTGCTGATTGACCGTATGAATTCCATGTTTCCTAAGGATTACAAATTCCGCGAGGTATACCTCCTGGCAACTGCTGCGGACAACGGCAGCTATACCCCTGAGCGTGCGCTGGCAGGCTTAACCGGCTGGATTGACTGCTTCGAAAAGGCTAAATTAGCCGGCAGCCTTTTCTGTGGCGGAGTTAATGCTGCAGGCGAAATAAGCGGCAGCAGCAAGCTACAGGAGGCTTACGAGCTCGGCCTTCATGCTTAACCACTCCCCTCATATTGAACAGCAAAAGGCTGACGCCTTGCGTAAATGCGAAGCGTCAGCCTTTGTTGAAAACATTTTTCTGAAAGATGGGTGAAATTTGTGGGTAGCCATTCCCGCGGCAGGCAATCGGAAACCGTAGATTGCGTAAGGCGAAGGTCTATATGATATATTTGTCAAAGCGGTTGTCATTTGGGCATAACAAAACGCAGCTATTAGCATGTTTCTTGCATGTGTAATAGCTGCGCTTTTTTGTTGCCACATATAATTGTCAGCAGGTTATCTGCCAAAGCTTACGCTCGCGGCTTAGAAAAACACCTCATTCTTGTTTCTGACGGTCTTAAATGCAGCAAGCATATTTTCCTTATTCTGCAGCAAGGGTGGCGGAAGGATGCGCGCCTGCTGCGGACACGCAGTGATGCAGGCCATGCAAAGAATACATTTTTCTGTATCCGTAACCATTTTGCCGTCCTCCTGCGCAATAGCAGCCGTCGGACAGACCTTCTCGCAAACTCCGCAAGCCGTACAGGATGGCAGAGAAACAGGCGTAACAGCCACATTCATCTCCGGCTTATACGGACGGTTGCCAGGAACATGAACATTTTCTGCGGCCGCGCTGCGCTGAACTGCTTCTGCAAAGGCACGGATTTCCTTTTCATCCTCAAAGTCCGGTCTGCCAGCGCCAACCTCCGGCACAATCGAATGCTGCGCCACAAAGGCAGCAGAGGCAATCACCGTGAAGCCGCCCTCAATGAGAATATCGTTCAGCTCCAACAGCGCATCCTCGTATGCCCTGTTGCCATAAACTGCTATGGTTACGGCCTTCTTGCCCTTTCCATCCAGCATTTTTATTTTTTCACGCACGACAGAAGGAATGCGTCCGCCGAACACTGGAGCTACCACCACAGTCAGCTCGCCCTGCGGCTTCCCGCTTATCGTCTGCTTGCTTACCAAATTATGCCACACTACGTCCCTGCCAAGAGCAGCAGCAAAAATACTGCTGACCTTCTTCGTGCCGCCTGTGGGACTGAAATAATACATATCCATTTTATCTGCCATTTTTCGCCCTCCTATAATTTAGGTGAATATTTTTTGAATGCGTAAAGCCTTCTCTGAACGTACACCTAAAATTTCAACAGTGTTATTTTCTCTTTACTAAACAGCGCTTTTTGAAAAACGCAATGCCGTAGCATAGAATATCGTCGTAATCATCCTGAAAGTCTTCTGCATAGCTGCGCTTATTAATCTGGTCGATGGCCAAATCGCAAGCGTCCTGCAATTTATTCAGCGTTTTTGCATACTTAGCTTCAAAAACTGCTATACGCCCATTGCGTATATCCTTCACGACAACATCACTGCGTCCCTCGCCGTGTTCACGGTTAGATTCAACAACATATCCAGCGCCAGTAAAAATGCCAGCCAGGAATGCGTGGTAAAAATCCTCGCGGTAATCGTGATAGCTGATGGTCATACGCAAAAGCTTCGTCATTTCTTTGGTAAGCGTTTCGCTGTCTCCACTCCATACTGCAGCAAATAAAGCCTTGCGATTAGAAGCCTGCGCATTATCAGCAAACCACTTCATGACAGTCGTCTCATAGATTTCTTTAATCTCTTCATTCGGAATCATTAACGCTGAATAGCTATCCGGTATAGCAGCTGGCAGAGCATCATCGCGAACCTTGGTCAGGTAACCTGTCAAATATAAAACGCTCCAAAGATTCTCTTCAGAGGAATACAGATAATCATAAGTAAGGCTGTCATCAACCTTTTGTACAATAAAACCGCCAGCTAAAAGTGTTTCCAGCTTTTCCGTAATATTGCCGCTTGCGTAATCTATGAAGGAGCGGATAATAGAGTTATCGCTGGTGTTACGCCAATAGCTGACAGGCTTTGCCTGCGGATTGCGCTGCAAGTCGTATAAATAGCTGATTACATCCCAAGGACAGTACACATCAGCTGCATCAAAATGATAGCCATCATACCAGGTACGGATAGTTTCAGCGTAAGCCTCCGCATTAGCCTCTGCCAGCAGCTTATCTACTTCGTTTTGCGTAAAGCCAAAGGATTCTTTAAGATTTGAACGCACTATAGAATCAGAAATAAAGTTGTTGGTACCGGTGAAAACACTCTCCTTGGCAATACGCAGACAGCCAGTAATCAATGCAAAGCAAAGATTAGGGTTATCCTTGAGAGAGGTACTAAGCAACGGCTTGATAATGTTCATCATCTCTGTGTAATAACCGTGGCTGCTAGCCTTGGCAATAGGAACATCGTATTCATCCAAAAGCAGGATTACCGTCTTGCCATAATAGGCGTTCAGCATTTTCATCAAGATACTCAAAGCACGGCTCAGGTCAGGCAGGCTTGCCTCCCTAGCTTTGATTTTTTGAAAAATATTGCGGTCATCGTTATCTATATCATTCGCCTCAAGCAAAAAGGCATATTCCTTATATAAGTCAGCAAACTGCAAAGAAAGCTGAGCACAGGCATCCTGAAAGGAAATCCCATCAACATCCTTTAACGAAACGAAGATGGTTGGATATTTGTTCATCCATTGATTACAAACATGAGTGTGCTTAGCAACAGATAACCCGGCAAAATGCTTTCTGCTGTCTTTGCGGACATCGAAAAAATCTGCCAGCATACTTATACCAAGTGTTTTTCCGAAGCGTCTGGGGCGAGTAATTAACGTTACCTCAGCGATACTCGATTCGAGTATTTCGGTAATGAGGTTTGTTTTATCTATATAGTAATATCCTTCATCGCGAATTTTGGCGAAATTAGAGATACCAACAGGAAATTTCAATCCGTTCAACCTTATCGCTCCTCTCATATAACCTGTTTATTGCCTTAATTATATCATAATATCAAGACCTTAGATAAGGCTTTTTACACACAAAAAAGTAAGCATCTAATACTTATTCCACCACGTCATGCAGCACACCGGCAGCCATCAGGTGCTTGTCGCCTGTCATAACCTCCAAAATGTGCATAACCTCCAGCGGATGCACGATGTAGGACATCGTCGTACCCTTGCGCAGGTCTGGGCGCTGCATAACCACCGCATAAGCAATTGCATCGTTCGGCAGCGCATTGTCCGCATAATCCTGTTCAGCAAGCTCAACTTTTTCAGCCATGGAATCATGTTCCTCTATACGCGTAAAAGCAAATCAAAATGTTAAAGCAAAAAGCTGATACTCTGCAAGTCCTACCTGTATGAGTATCAGCTTTTTGATATTTTTCCGCCAGTTATCTTCTCCTAGTTGTTATTTTGTTGCATTTTTGAGTATGAAGCGAACAACCAGATATCCGAACAACATCTTACCACCCGTTTGCGTGCTAAGCAGCCCGCTGTAAATAGTGAGCGCCAGAAAACCCGCTGCAAGTACATCTGTTGCTTTAACAATGTCTTTCATGTTCTCATCTTACTTTCGCTATTATACATTATAGAACAAGCTAACAGTACACTTCCATACACTTTTTCCAATATTAATCAAGTTTAGTGCTTTTATTTTTTGTATTTTCCCTCAGACAAATCGCTTAAAGCCTGCTGACATTCTTCTTTCGATACATGCTTTACTAATCTGGCAAACTCACGAATCAGTTCCCATTCATCAGGAAACGCTCTCAGTTGATGCTGCGGACGCTGAATGCTGACTTCCTTTGTCGTTCCTACCGGGCGTCCTGCACCGATACGCTTACCACCCCAAGTATTCTTTACTTCTTCCATATCTGTTTCACCTTCTTCCAAATCTCCCAGTTTTTCATTACAAACCAAGCGAATACGCAACCCAAGGCAAAGCTTATAGCGCTCTGCTCATCCTTAACAACGTTCATGACTGAGTTCAACATAAGTGTGATAGTTATAATCTCAAAAACGATAAGTAAAACAAGTTTTTTTGTCATTGTCTTTTCTCCAATCTGTGTTATTATAGGAGCAGGCGGGGAGTCCACCCCCGACCTGCTAAACTCCTTTATTCTTTGTCGGGTGACTCAGATTTAGGAGTTTTTTCTTTTTTTGCAAAGCTCATATTTGTTGATTATGGGAATAATCCTTTTTCCACCAAACCTTATCATACGGATTCTTCTTCCACTAAAACGCATTGTTTTTCAGCACAGCCGCTTCTGCGATGGCATAGTCCATCTGGATTACAAAGCATAAATTTCATTTCGTCACCTCACGCTCTTTCTCCTGCCAAAGCTGGATTAAATTATTATTTCTCTTAACTACAAGTATATTATAAAGCTTGCTATGACAGAAGCTGTCTATCTGAGGAAAGCTTTGAGAAAATTTTTCTTGAAAGCTGCTATACGCATAAAAGCAAATTCACATCTCAATCGAGTAGGAGGGAATTTTGAATAAAATTCCCGACCTCTCACACCACCGTGCGTACCGTTCGGTACACGGCGGTTCAAATACCATAATGCTTGAGTCTTTTAAGCTCGTAATTGCTCACTAGTTCATAGTAGCCTGCTTTTACGAGCTTTTCTTTTGTTATTGACCTATTAAGTATTACACTTCCTGCTATTCGCCAATAACCTAGTCTTGTATTCCCCCACATATATGCGTACTCCTCTGGTATTCCTAACTTCTTTAAGTTTGTACTCCTTGTTGTAGGTTTCTTTCATTGTTTCCATATATATTGACGGAATCTTCTTCACAACCATTCATCCCATTCCTGCATTTTGCGTCTTATACTTGCTATGCAGTAATAGTTCAACCAACCGCTTACGTATACTTTTACCTTGCGCGTAGTGGACTTTCACCACCTAGTTATCACCCATGCTGGGCGCACACAGCAAAAAGACTGATGCCTTGCGTAAATGCGAAGCGTCAGCCTTTGTTGATTTTATCCATGCTTATACCATCTTTTTCTCAGAACTATAACACGTAAGCAAAAGCTTCTGCGCACGTGGCACAATACATTGCCTACTTTTTAACAGAATACTTTGCTTTGAATGCATCATAATCCGACTTTGCAATTCTATAGCTCTCTTTATCCTCAGAATTACTTTTTACAGATTCATGAGCATTCTTAATTCCCAATATGGCATCAGTTATAATACGAGTAAGGTACTCCTTTTGCTCATAATTCGCCATCACTAAAGAATCTCTGACGTACATTGGGTTATTTCTGATTAACTCAATATGAAACTCTATATTGTGAGCTTGCAAATAGTGCCATAAAAATGTCACGCAGGTTCTTGTATTTCCTTCTCGAAATGGGTGAATACTCCACAATTCTACAAGAAAATCTACTACTATCGAAGGCAAAGTTTTATCATGTATATCGTAATTGTTGATTAGAACATCACTATCCGGATAGCAATATTTCCCATTATCCATATACCTTACACTCCTATGTACTCAAGACTATTAACCTTGTTTTCGATTTCGCTAAGAGTCAGCTTACCATTAATATATAACTCAAGCGCATTCATAAACTCTTCATTAGGCCCTTCTGTAGCAGTAAGAACTACTGCCAATGCACGTTCAACACTTTTTCTTCTTTTTTCACACTCATCAACATAATTACTGTCAATGATAATTCCCTTATATTCTAAAATCGTTTTTATCATATCCACCACATAACTCGGAGGATTGCGTCTGCCATACTCCCAATCCTTTACTGTTGCAGCAGGAATACCAAACATTGCTGCAAATTTATTCTGACTCAGTCCAGTGCATTCTCTAAGCTCACGTATGCTCACAAAAATCATCTCCTTATCATCTATTCTATAATATATTATAAGGCATTGCCTACTGTTTTTCAATATCACAGAGCCCTTCTCCTGATATCTATTGTCTACCAAAAAAATCAACGCTTTTTTTATTTCTACGAATAACTTTAAACAGTTTCTCTTCCGCCGCGAATCTTGGTGCCGATTAAAGCTCGAAGAATTCTGGCAGCGATAATAGACGCTAGCTCGAGCGGTTGTCATTTGGGCATAATAAAACGCAGCTATTAGCAAGCTTCATGCTTGTGTAATAGCTGCGCTTTTTTGTTGCCACGTATAATTGCCAGAAGGTTATCTGACAAAGCTTACGCTCGCGGCAAGGGAACTGCTAATACCTCCTGCAGTACACTTTTACGTGCTACTGCTAAGGCCACATTTGATATCAAAATCAGCTTTGATATTTTTCAAGATTATCTAGCATTGTTTTAATTATACCATCAAATGTAGAATCGAATTCTTCTTTTCTTATTTTAAATTCAAACCCACTCACAGTATTCCCAAACGATTTAGTTTTCTTATCTCTTTCAGGCATGCTAATTCTATATAACATTTTTTCATCATCATAAGTTATTCCAATAACATAATGTGCATCAAAAAACTTATTCCAAGTCTTATATTTTGTAAATTTAAAAGCATTGCATTTTTCTTTATCACTCTTATACTCTGATAAGCTTAAAGCCATTGCGTCTTCAACAGACTTTTTCAGACATGATACATCTGTTATATCAGTAATTTTCCCAATAGCTTCGCCAAATCCAATTTTATTAGTATGATACACCAAAATAGAAAGTCTATAAGTTTTGCGTTCAATATAAATATCCAATATTCCTAACATAATTTCTCCTCCTCGTATTACAATCGTACTACCTTGTTAGTATAAAGTAAAAATTCCCTCACTCCAAGCACCTCTCTGCCAGCTCTTTCAGCGTATAAGCATCAAGCTGCTCAAAGAAAAAGGCCCTCTGCGAATGCAAGGGCAGCGACTTGCTTACTGCCAGATTATACTCTGCACCTTTCGCAAAATCCGTTACAAGAAGCTCCGCCTGCTCCTTAACCAGCGCCAGCAAATCAGCCCCGGCGCTGCTGTTAACCAGAACCAGCGTTACGCCCTTATCATCATCAAACTCCGGGAACTGCTTATCAATTCCCCAATAATCTGCAATCGTTATATCTGCCAGACTACGCTTATTATTAAACGCGCACTCGCCACAAGACGGACGAATGCTGATGTTATTCAGGAAAAGACGCATATAGGTTTCCTGCCGCTTGCTCGCGCCAAAACGCTGATGCTCTGTCAAAAACAAAGTCTCACCGCTCTTCCAGCCCTTCGCCTTATCACGAAAGCGCACCTGCACAACAGGCTCGCCAGCATCCTCGCCCAGCTCAGCCAAATGCTTGCGATAAACCCTAGGACTAGGAACACCATGACAGACAACATCCACCGTCAAAAGATTAGCAAACGGCTTCACCAGATAGCCCTTCAAGCCCGCAATCTGGCAGGGCGTTCCGCTGAACAAAACCTTCTTCCCCGCAAGCAGTTGCTGGCGCACATCTCTATAAATAGTGCCTATTTCACTCTGCACATACTTAGAGCCGCGCAGCTTAGACAGGTCAGCAGCGTTATCCACAAGCACATGGCGCACTGCGAGCTTTTCATCTAAAGCCGCGCCTGCAACCACGCCACCCTGCCTCAAGACCTCTTCAGCCAAAAGCGTGAACATGCCGCCGCTGGAGCTGGTGAAGCGGACAGCATCATCCCTATTTTTAGCACCATACACAGCAACAAGCTCATGCTGCTTCGGCTTGTGCAGCATAGGACAAACATTCTCGCATAAACCGCAGTCCATGCACTGCTCCTCATTGACCTCAGGATATAAAAAGCCCTCACAGTCCGCCGTCATCCTGATGCAGCCTCGCGGACAAATATTAGCGCAGGCACTGCAGCCTGTACAGTTTTTCTTATAATCTACCTCCAGCATAGCTTCGACCTCCCTGCTGTCACAACCTTACTTTAAATATTATTTTAGCGCCAACTCGTGTTTTTAGCAAATTTTAGACTGGAGATGTAAAAAAGCAGAACCCCCGAAGCTATAGCCATAGTCTTGGGAGTTCTGCTTTTTACGATTATATACTTTTGCCGACGCCTTAACCTTCGTAATCGGCTTCACATTTCCCCAGCTACCTCGTTTGGAGGCGTTGACTAGCTTTTGCTGTTTTTTCGACATCTTTTCATAGCTAATATATTTTTCCATCTTCTTAATTCCTCCATTTTCTGCTCAATCAAACAAAATCTTGCTGCTACGTTAATTATAACACAACAGCAAGCAAAAATTGCGGAAAAAAATTTGCGCACTCGAAAAAATGCGACTATATAATCTCATTTTTTATCAAAGCCTAATAATTTCTTTATCTCTTCCAGGCTTTGTGCAAAATATACTCCCTGCTGCTTTTCCGCAGAAGAAAAGCCTTTAGCAATCATCTGCTGCAGAAAGTGCTTCACATCATCATAATAACCATCAATATTATAATAAATGCACGGCGCATGCAGTTGTCCTAATGAAAGCTTGGACATAATCTCACTGACCTCCTCCAGCGTCCCCACGCCACCGGGAAACGCAATGAAGGCATCGCCAAGCTCTATCATCTTCGTCTTGCGCTCCGCCATATCCTTGGCAACTATCAGCTGCGTCAGTCCTTCATATTGGTATGCTGCATCTATAAAAAACTGCGGCTCCACACCGATAACCCTACCACCTACCTGCAAAACGCTTTGCGCCAGCGCTCCCATCAGGCCTGTCTTGGAACCGCCATAAACCAATGTATTGCCACTCGCACCAATCCAGCTGCCCAGCTCTCTAACTGTTGCCATAAATTTAGGATCATTGCCTGTGGATGAGGCAAGATATACTGTTATATTCATGTTAAGCCCTCCTAGCATGTTATTGAACCTAGTCTACCACCATAAAAAAACTAGTGCAAGCAATGCGCAATATTTTTCCATTGAAAAAGCTGATACTATACAAGTCCTTGCGACCTGCCGGAGTATCAGCTTCTTTTACTCTTATCTCAACTTATAAAACTCTTCAGCCGTATAAACGTACATCTCGCCGTTCAGCTCATAAGCCTCCTGCTACCTTCTGCTCCCGCTATTGTTCTTTCAACTCAGCAAATTTTTGAGCCATAGTAGGATTACCTTTTGTCAAACGCTTAATTGTCAAATCAGCTGCCTGAGTATTGGCTTTGCCCAAATGATTGCCGGAAGTAACGAGAGCATCTCTAACCTTCTGCAGATGCTGCATAGTCTTATCTATTTCAGCAATAGCTTCATCAAATCTGTTCTTGGCATTTGTATAATGCATCCCCCACAGACGCTTGAACTCGTTAATTCCTGCCTCAAAATTCTCTATGTCAATATTTTGGTTCTTCATTTCAGCCAGCTGTTTTCTATATTCTAAGGAATTGCGAGCCGCATTACGCAGCAAAGAAATTAACGGAATAAAAAACTGCGGTCTAATCACATACATTTTCGGATAGCGATGAGATACATCAACAATTCCCTGATTATAATAATCATTATCGGCTTCCAGCAAAGTGACTAAAACAGCATATTCGCAGTTCTTCTCTCTTCTATCCTTGTCTAGTTCTTTAAAAAAGTCCTCATTTTTATGCTTCTTCTCAGTCGCATCAGCCTCATTTTTCATTTCAAACATAATGGAAATGTATTCATTGCCCTCATTATCAAAATCTCTAAAAATAAAGTCTCCCTTACTACCGCTTCTGGCATCGTTATCTTTCTCGAAATACGCTGTGGGAAAACCAATCGGACGCACCTTATTGAATTCATTGCTGCAATGTACTTCAAGGCTTTCACCAATCATCTTGGTTGACTGGCGAGCTTTAAAATCTCTGTACTGCTCTATCTGTTCATCTTTATTTTTAATAATTACGTCATATTCTCTGCGGATACTATTCACTCTTATTTCCAGCTCTTTATTTGCAGACTCTAAATCACCATTAAGCTTAGCAATCTCTTCCTTCTTTTCAGCCAGCAGCTTAGTATATCTAGTTTCGACCTCAATAACAGCCAGGTTTTTGGCATTCTCGTTATTGGTAATTTGAGCGCTAAGTTCAGCAATAACTTTGTCCTTTTCAGCTTCAGCCTCTTTGACAATATGCTTTTGCTCTTCATCTTTAGCTGTCAGCTTAGCATTAAGCTCAGAAACAAGTCTATCCTTTTCAGCCTTCAGCTGATTAAAATCTTTTTCTGCTTTAGTTCTAGCGACCTCTAAGGCATCCTCTTTTGCCATCGTAAACTGCAATTCCCGCTCTTTAAGCTCTCTGTTAAATTCCTTGTCACGAACCTGTTTAACAATTGCTGCGTAACCAGCTTCGTCTACCTGAAACACTTCACCACATTTAGGACATTTAATTTCTTGCATTTTAAAAAGCCTCCTTTTTCCACCAAACCTTATCCTCAGGATTCTTCTGCCACTGAAACGCATTACTTTTCAGCACAGCCACTTCCCTAACTACACCAACCATTTGGATCACAAAGCATAAATTCCATTTCGTCACCTCACGCTCTTTCTCCTGCCAAAGCTGGGTTGATTTTTATTTTTTTAATTACAAGTATATTATAAAGCTTGCCTATGACAGAAGCTGTCTATCTTGTGAAAGCTTTGATAAAATTTTCTTGAAAGCTGCAATAAGCGTAAAAGCAAATCAAAACGTCGCAAGGAGAAATCACAAGGATTTTTTTGTTGCAGCTAGTGATAATAAGCAAATTTTAATGTAAAATGTACTTATAGTGTTAAGAAAGAGGTGATTGCCTTGAATATGGCCTTAAGAATAAATCCTTACACTCCCGGTGTAGGCATGGTGCCTCGCTATCTTGCCGGCCGCGAAGCCTTGCTAGAAGAAGCCAAAGACACGCTGGCTTATATTGCCAATGGTTACGCCACACGTTCACTCATTTATTATGGCCTGCGCGGTGTTGGCAAAACTGTTCTGCTAACAGAAATCGAAAGCATTGCCCAAGAGAATAATATCTATTACGAGCATATCGAAGCTATGGAAAATGCTTCATTCATGTCCAGCATTTCCTTAAAGGTCGGCCAAAAAATAAATACTGGCGCTATTCTCTTTATTGATTAAGTGCAATATCTTAAAAATGCTGAATTTGAAGCCCTTATGGCCGCTATCCATCGCTGCAACCAGCTTGGTTTGCCCTTAGTTTTAATTGCAGCCGGCTTACCCAAAATCGCTAAAATTGCCGGCGATATCAAGTCTTATGCTGAACGCCTCTTCAAATTTATTTCCATGGATAAGCTGCAAGAGGATGATGCCAAGCAGGCTTTAATTCAACCGGCAAAAAAGCTTCTTATAAATTTATTTTTAGACAAGGTCGTTGTCACCGACAAACAGATTGATATCAAGCTTACTACAGACGCAATCTCTAATATGCTTACAAAATAACGATTAATATACAGCGGAAGCTGCCGTACTTACTATAAGCACAACAGCTCCTGCTTTTTTCTAACAACTTCTCGTCCATTGATTTTCAATGAGACTATTACCCCATTACAACCTCAACAGCTTTACTCTGAAAGGCAATTCCATATTTCACAATATCCGTCACGCCCTGAGCACGCAGCTCAGTATCATATTTTCGTTCCTCTATCTGACTTAGTGCTGTCTGCGCAAGCTGCTTGAGATTTACATCATCATTCTTGCCTGCGGACTTTATCTCAATAATGATTCCAGGCAAGCCTGCACTTTTAGGCACAAGCTGAATATCATATCTGCCCAAACCGCTTTCCCTGTTGGAACGAATCGTATAATTGCTTTCACCTATAGCTATCAAGCCCAGCATCAGCCCATGATAATAGTTTTCCTTCAAATTATCATAATAGCTAATGGTTTCCATCATGAAAGTGCTGAGAGTTGCTTTTATTTTCTCAGCATCTTTTTTAAACAAAGCATTACCTAAATCCGTAACCGTATTTTCCCCAATGCGCTCTGTCAAAAGCGACAGTATCTCATTATAATAAATCGTTTTGATTTCTTTATTAGGAATGCTGAGCCTGCATACATAATCACCTTTAAAATCCAGCTCTGTTTGCGTAGCTTTCAAATAGCCTGTCATTAACAGAAAGCCTAAAATATTCGTCTGCGGTTCCTTTAGTTTTGGGTAGATGATATTAGTCTTAACTACCGACCGCACCTCAACTTCTCCTAGCAAGGCATGTAAATTTTTATACGTATCATCGTTATAGGTCTTTAAAATTTCCTGGATTATTGTATTAGCAGAAGTCTGCACCCAATAGGGCATAGCCTGGCAATCATTACTAAAATAATTGATGACGGACCACGGATTGAAAATCTCTGTTTCCCCAAATTTATAACCGTCATACCAGGCCTGCACCTCTGCAATCTTATCTGAATGCTCGTAATACTCAGCCATCTGCTGAACCTCGCTAGTTGTGAAGCCAAAATACTCACTGAATTTTTTATCTAAGACAGAGCAGACGCGAATATTATTCAGTCCGCTAAAAATGCTTTCCTTAGCCACACGCAAAATGCCTGTCATAATAATCTGCTTGGCATGTGGATTATCCTTCAGCGCAGCAGAGAAAAAGTTTCTGATGAATTCAATCGCCTCATCATAATAGCCATTGACAAAGCCTTCCTGAATTGGCGTGTCATATTCATCAATGATGATAACAGGAGCCTGCTTATAATGCTTATGCAGCATTCTGCTCAGCGCCTGCAAGCTAAATACATATTCTGCTTCCGTCGCAACATCTTTTGTAATCCTATAAAAAAGTGCTACATCTGTCTGAGATATCTCTGTACTATTTTTCAGCTCTTGATGACGGTCATATTCCGTTTTGATGATATATTTTAAAAGTTCATAGGCCGTTTCCCATTTTCTAGCCTTGATGTCTTTTAAAGAGAGATAGATAACAGGATATTTTCCCTGATGATTGATATATTCTTCGCCCTGCTGCCAAATTTTTTTATCCGTGAAATATTCACTGGTAGCTTCAGCAGTTTTTTCAAAAAAAGTACGCAGCATATCCATATTCAACGTTTTACCGAAGCGGCGTGGACGTGTGAAAAGAATTATTTTATTTTTTTCATCCAGAAGCTCTTTGACTAACAAGGTCTTGTCGATATAATAACTCTCCCTGCAAATTTCTTTGTAATTTGTATTGCCAACGGGCAGCGGTAATTTTTTCGTCATCAAGAACACGCTCCTCTCTCTTTATGCTATATTCATTATATCACAAACGGAACTATTTTCTATGTCATTCTTTTAAATTTACGCACAAAAAAACTGATTGACTTCTTCAAGTACAATCAGCATTTTCTCTATTTTTAATTCCATCCAAAAACTTGTATTTTTGAATGGTGCCGCGGACCGGAATCGAACCGGTACGGGTATCACTACCCGAGGGATTTTAAGTCCCTTGCGTCTGCCAGTTCCGCCACCGCGGCAGACAAAACAACATAAGTCCATTTTCTATTTTTAGAAATAAAAAATGGAGGCGACACCCAGAATCGAACTGGGGATAAAGGTTTTGCAGACCTCTGCCTTACCGCTTGGCTATGTCGCCTTGAAAATGGAGCGGAAAACGAGATTCGAACTCGCGACCCCC